>Ga0315307_1000030_pt1 | contig 58940 bp, 59 predicted proteins | sample TDP2_MG_FD_203079 | JGI IMG/M metagenome (GOLD analysis project Ga0315307, IMG submission 203079) | Freshwater sediment microbial communities from Lake Towuti, South Sulawesi, Indonesia - TDP2 | ecosystem: Environmental > Aquatic > Freshwater > Lake > Sediment | place: Indonesia: South Sulawesi...
TGGCAAGACACCTGGAAAGGCATAAGGCGGATTCCGTGAACAAGCATGCGCTTCAGCTGATCGAGGCCCGCGTGCACCGCTTGTCACGCTACTACAAGCGGCTGGGCTTACTTCCTCCCGACTGGTCCTTCAAGGGCGTGGTCTTCGCCGCTGAGTAAGTGGGTTTCATGGAAGGGCGGCCCAGCTCGGCGGAGGGCTTGCTTGAGGCGGCTAGGGAGGCCGCGGAGTTCCTCGGCGACCGAGGAAGCAGGGATGCGCCGGTCAGGGTTGTCTCGCACGTGGACACCGACGGGCAGACCTCTGGCGCGATCATCGCCAAAGCTCTGCAGGGCGCGGGCATAAGCTTTCAGGTTAGGGTGATCCAGCAACTCGACGATCAGAGCCTCGGCGACGCCCTGTCTGGGGACCCGAGTCTGGTCGTCCTAACTGACTTAGGAAGCGGAAGCCTTGAGCTTCTGACGAGCGCCTTGAAGGACCGGAGCATGCTCGTCCTCGACCATCACCAGGTCATCGAGGCCAAGGCCGCCGCGGGGAGGCTGCTGCACGTCAACCCTCGCCTCTTCAACGTGAGCGGGGAGAACGAGCTGAGCGCCTCGGGGACAGCCTACCTGGTCGCGAAGGCCATGGACGCGAAGAACGTGGAGCTCTCCCCCGTCGCGGTTCTGGGCGCCTTAGGCGACCTTCAGGACCGGAACCCCGGACGGAGCCTCAGGGGAATGAACACCGTCATCGTCCAAGACGCGGTTCAGGCGGGGCTTCTGACCACGGACGTAGACCTTCTCCTCTTCGGCCGAGAGACTAGGCCGCTTCACACCGCCCTGGCGAACACCACGAATCCCTTTCTGCCGGGGCTGAGCGGAGAGGAGGACCAATGCGTAGCCCTGCTTAGCGAGCTTGGGGTCCCGATCAAGGACGGGAACAGATGGAGGGTTCTGGCCGACCTGACGCAGGACGAGAAGAAGGGGCTCTTCAACGGCATCATAGCCTTCCTTGCTTCACGTGGGTTCCCGGCCTCAGGCTCCACGGGCCTGATCGGGAACGTCTACACGCTGGTGAGGGAGGACGAGCGTACGCCGCTCAGGGATGGCCGAGAGTTCTCGTCGCTCCTGAACGCCTGCGGCCGGGCTGGCAGACCGGGGCTGGGCGTGACGATCGCCATGGGAGACAGGGATAGGCGCGACCTCGAGGAGGCCCGCCAGGTGCTTGCGGATTACAGGAAGACGATCGCCGAAGCGATGAGGCTGCTCGTTGGGAGCCGGGACAGGGTGAAGGAGCTAGACGCGATCTACTGGGTCAACTGCGAGAACGTGGTCTCGGATCGCATGGTCAGCTCCGTGCTTAGCCTCCTGACCACTGTTCCCGTGTTCAGCTCGCCAAAGTCCCTGGTCGCTACGGCGACGATGGAGGGAGGCAGGCTGAAGGTCTCGGCCCGTGGCAGCGAGGCCCTCGTCGATCGGGGGCTCAACCTCGGTCTCGCCTTGGCCGAGGCCTCGTCAGCGGTAGGAGGCACAGGCGGCGGGCATCGGATCGCGGCGGGCGCGGTCATACCCGCGGCGAAGAGGGAGGACTTCCTCAAGAGGACGGACGCCTTGATAGCCCAGCAGATGGAGGCTGGAGGCCTTGGACCAAGCCGTGATCAGGGCCAGGTACGCGGATGAACGCTCCGCCAGGGCTGTGGCAGAGGCTGTGGCCGTGGACAACCAGCCGTCTCCAGCCGGCCTGACGATCGAGACGAGACTGGAGGGCGATACGGTGGTCACGATGATCCAAAGCCTTACGAGGCTTGAAACGTTTATAGCCACCGTGAATGATCTGCTGCAAAACATGCAGGTCGTGGAGAGGACGATTGGGGCTTTGAAGCAGGAGCAGTCTGGGCCCGCTTCGCGTCGCTCGTCGCGGGCCGGGTGAGGGCTCTGTCATCTCGGAAAGGCAGAAGGGTAAGGGACAAGTGGCGGGCGAAGAAGTGGTATGCGGTATCCGCGCCGAGCTACTTCGGTGAGGTCGAGTTGGGCTCACTGCCCGTCTCAGAGGACGCGAGCCCCGTGGGAAGGACGATCGAGACAACGCTGTACGATGTGACAAAGGACTTCTCTCACCAGAACATCGGGATCACCTTCCAGGTCATGAGCATCGAGGGAGGCAAGGCCTCGACGATCTTCAAGGGACACGAGTACGCAAGGGACTACCTGAGAAGCATCGTCAGGCGTGGGAGCACCAGGGTGGACGACATCTTCGAGGTGACCACCAAGGATGGCTACACGATCCGGCTCTCAATCCTGGCGTGTACTCCGAGGAGGATCAACTCCACGCAGGCCACCTCGCTCAGGCATACGATGGAGAAGGTGGCCTTCGCTAAGTCGAAGGAGCTGACCTATGACCAGTTCGTTCAAGAAACCGTGCTGGGCAAGCTCGCCTCGGACGTCTACAACGAGGGGAAGAAGGTCGTCCCTCTACGCCATGTAGGTGTGAGGAAGTCGTGGCTCATCGCGAGGCCTCCAGAGGCAGCCACGGGCACTGCTGCGCCCGGCGCCCCGACCGGGCAGGAGGCCGTGGAACAGCTCCCCGCGGAGGAAGCTGAAGAGGCTGAGGCTCCCGGTGGAGCTTGAGGCCGGTCAGTAGCCTTACGCTTCTTCTCCGTCGGAAGGCTTCAAGGCTTCAGCGAAAAGCCGATACGCTGAAAGACATGGTAGCGCTATTGCCGTAGGGCCTCTGCGATGCGGAAGGGCGACGTGGGCCATTACGTGACGATGGCGCGGCTTAAGAAGCGAGTCGCCGCCTTAGAGAAGGAGAACGCGGAGCTGAAGGCCAAGGTGGAGCAGCTAGAGCGCCAACTGGGGCTGGTGAAGAGAGGCCAGCACGGCCTGGGTCGCTACATGAGGCATGAGCCCTAGAGACGGCCGCCTGGGGCTTGTTGACCCTGATCCAGCCAGCTCTGGGCCGTTGATCGACTTCTGTCCGCGTAGGTAGCTAGGCTCGTATTCTCTCCCAGATGGGTGGGATACGCCTCTCCTTCCCAGGGCCGAGTATGACGGGTTCAATGCCGGCGATCTCGCACAGGTACGTCAAGGCTCGGAGCCGGTTTCGGTAGACGCCGAGGATGTGGTTGCTGGGGAAGGCGCTGAGGAACTCCTCGAAGCCGCATTTGAGCCGAGCATGGACGTGCGGCCAAGTCGGGTCTGTCTGGGCGTTCAGGGCCCTCCGCTCCTCTGGCGGGAGATCGAGGCTCTCGCCTAGGGCTAGGACCATGTAGAGCCTGTCATCCCAGAGGCCGAGGCGGGCGAAGGTCATCTCTCCCGGTGCGGCGTCGAACTCCACGGAGGCGCCTCCCGCCTTGAAGTAGAACTCCAAGGCGGGATGGAAGGTGACCTTCGCGAGGTTATCCTCGGGCTTCACGCTTCGGGCCGCGTACCAGCTGGCGTGGTTCCCTGAGTTGCAGAAGTCCCATATGTCCTTGTCCGGGTGATAGAGCCTCACGTCCATGAAGAGGGTCGGGAGTCCGCCGCTCACGTATTTTAGGAGCTGCATCGTCACCGCGGCGTAGGCGTCGGCCTCCGTGGCGCAGACCATTGGCTCCTTGGGCCCCCGCCAGTCATACGGGTCGTTCATCAGCATCTCCGCCACATCGCCTAGGCAGACATATTCGGTCAGCTCGCGTTGGCCCTTCAGGCCGCAGAGGTCGAAGCCCTTCTCACGGTTCACCATCTCCATGGCCAGATAGAGCCTGATCTGCGTCTTGAGCGTCTCAGGCGTGAGCATCCGGCCGTCGTACCTCACCCGGTCGCCGAGCAGCCTCTCGAACCAGGCAAGTCCCTTCTCCACCTCCGCCTCGTCCACCTCGTCCATCTTCTTCACCAGCAGCAGCTGGTCGACTTGGCGGACGGTTACGCCCAGCGCCTTGATAGTGGGCACAAGGTGGAAGTAGCCTGTCTCCATGCCCATCGAGTGGCCGCCGTACATGCCGTAGACCTCGTTCCTGATCGTGGTCAACGCCTCGGAGGCGCGGATCCAATCGAGCACCTTGGCCTGCACCTCCAGGTCGTCCATGTTCCCGGTTATCCTGTGAGTTCTTAGTCCCGCTTGGCGGAGCGCTCCGTCCGTCGCCAGGAGCCCCACGTTGCCCGGGTACTTGCCGCTGTTATTCGAGAGGCTTAGGATCGGCTTGTCGTGGCCGAAGGTGTTGATGAACGGCCAAGCTAGGAAGGGGAAGTCCCAGACGTAGTAGCACATGACTACCTGTCGGCATCCGGCGCGGAGAAGCTCCTCTCCCATCTCCTGCGCCACGCGGACGCAGGTTATTATCCGCGAGCCCGGAACCACCTCCGGGGCGGAGCCGTCAAGGTTCCTGACGCCCCCTCGGATGATCTCCGCCCATCTCCGGACGATCTCCATGCACTCCGCGTTGTTCCTCGTGTAGACATGCTCCCTCTCGTCGTTAAGCATCACGATACCGATCGGGGTTGTTCGAATCAGGATCCCTCCTTGCCGCCCGTCTTCACGCCTTCAGGATTTCAGCTTTGCCGAGCCGCCTCTGCGCAGCCCAGAGCCGAGGCAGGTGTACCCGGCCTAGAACATAAGACTTCTACCTAGAGGCCAGGTCGTGGCCGGGAAGCCTCTACCCCCCCTTTAGGGCTTCGATGAGACCGTGGCTGAACGCGCGTCCCCGGGCGAGCGCCAAGATGATGGGCACAGTCCGGGAGACGACGTTTCCCTCAAGCAGAGAAGAGCGCGGCTGAGAGGAATGAAGAGAACCCGGATCTAGAAGGGGGCCTCTCAGCGCGGTCGAGCTCCACTTCGCGGCAGAGACGATCTGTAGGGTCTGCGGGATGAGAGCGAAATAAGAGGGGAGCCCAGGGGAGGCGGCTTACAACGACATGGTGTCAGAGACGGCTGTTGCCCGGGGCTTCGGGCCTGCTCCATACACCTCGACCGTGAACTGGTACAATCCAGGCTGCAAGCCGCCTGGGATGCTGACTTCCGTGCTCAATGTGGCCGTCTTGGCCCAGCCATGCGAGGGGTATTCGTCCGTCTTTTCGCCGATGACGGCGAAGCTGCTTCCGAACTTCTGAACCGTCACGTGGACCTTATGGATTCCGCCGCCAATGTCGGTCGCTGTCCAGGTCACCGTGACGAGGCTTGATCCCACGTTCGCTCCGTCTACGGCGACGACCGTCACGGAGCCTCTTGCCGCGAGCGCCGAAGGGATGGTTGCCGTTAACGCCACTAGAGCAAGGGTTAACAGCCCCGCTGTCAGTGCCTTCCTCATCTAGCATCACCACGGCTGTCTAAAGGCGCGCGATCAGACGGAAAGGGACGCGCGTAGCGATTCCATGCCACGAGGATGCGGGCTATGGGAGGCCTTCTGCAGATCTGTTAAGCTGTTCTACAGTTGCGCGGGGGAAGAAAGACGCCAGCCGGAGGCCTAGCCCCTCGCGGCGTCGAGTTCCCTCCTCCAGTACTTCCTGAAGTAGTAGCCTCGCTCTTTCCACTCGCCGAAGCTGGCGAGGCCTTGCTCGTGCGCCTGCTTCCTCAGCTTCTCCGCGTACTCGTGGGTTATTTCGCCCGTTCGCTCTAGGTAGGCTATGATCTCCCCGGCCTCCTCCACGGTCCTGCAGCGGCGGAGGTAGCCGATCGCGTCCGGGCCTCTTAGCTCGCTCTCCTCGCCGCTTCTCTCCGATCTTACTGCGGTTACGGGGTGCTGCATCACTCTCTCTTCTATCTCTTCGGCTAGGTTTGGGAAGCTTCGTCGAAACTCTTCCTTGGTAAACTCGACCCCATGTCTTCTCCGTCTGGGCATTGACCTCTTGACCCACGGCGGACGATTTATAGTTGACACGATAGACTGTGGCGCGCGTACTGCGGAGAACGCTTTTAGCCGCGCCTCTGCGAAGCCGGGTCATATGGGGCTTCTTGGCGTGGACCTACGTGATGTCTTCGTTCGTCTCCTTGCCTATTTCGGCAAGCAGGGCTGGTGGCCTGCCGAGTCTCCGCTTGAGGTGATCCTGGGCGCAATACTGGTTCAGAGGACTACATGGCGTAACGCCGAGATGTCTATCCATTCCCTTCGCCAGAGGGGCCTCATCGACGCCGATGCCCTATCGAAGACCTCCTTGGAGCGGCTGGAGAGGCTTCTGAGAAGCTCAGGCTTCTACAAACGGAAGGCCCAGACGATCCTTGGGTTCGCCAGTTTCCTTGTCTTGAACTATGGCGGCTCGCTGGAAGCGCTCTTCGCCAAGTCCACGCTGTCGCTCAGAGGAGAGTTGCTCTCCGTGGATGGCATCGGCCCTGAGACCGCGGACTCGATCCTGCTCTACGCCGCCGACCGGCCTGTCTTCCCGACCGACGCCTATACGAGGCGTGTCCTCCAACGCCTCGGCCTCCCGGACGCACAGACCCTGCCCTACGAGAAGGTTCAGGATGCGGTTCACGAGGCGTTTCCGGCCAGCGTAGAGGAGCTTAAGGAGCTGCGAGCCCTCATGGTGAAGCTCGGCAAGACCTACTGCGGACAAGAGCCCAGATGCGAGGAATGCCCCTTGAATAGCCTCTGCGGCTACGGGCGGAGAGCCCGCGGAGCCCCGTAGGCTCCGGGCAGAAGGATGAAGGGAGCTTGCGTGTTCGCGCTATAGGCGAGGAGGAGGCTGGTCGTCGATGAGGCGGAGGCTCATCAGGCTTCCACACGGCGCTGGGCATCTTGAGGTCGAGGTGCCCGAGAGGAACCTTCTCGCCGTGCTACACCCGGGCGATGCGCCGGGCGTTCGGGATGAAGCACGCGAGGTGACCAGAGCCGTGTCCGAGCCGATCGGTTCCAGGAGCATAGGGGAACTGGCGAGGGGATGCAAGAGGGCGGTGATAGTGGCCGATGACAACACCAGGGTTACGCCCACCCGGATAATCGTCCCCGCCATACTGGAGGAGCTGGAGAAAGCCGGCGTCAAGGATGAGCAGATCTCGGTCGTTATGGCCCTGGGAACACATAGGCCGATGAGCCGCGCGGAGTTCGTTCAGAAGCTTGGAGGCGAGGTCGCTGAGAGAGTGCACGTGGAGAACCACGACTTCCGGGACCCGGAGAAGCTTGTCTCCCTGGGGACGACGCCCAACGGGACACCCGTCTTCGTGAACAGGCATGTCTACGAGGCTGATTGGAAGATCGGCGTAGGCAACATTGTCCCACATCATATCTCGGGCTGGGCGGGAGGAGCGAAGATCGTGCAGCCGGGAGTATGTGGGGAGGAGACCACCGCCTCGACGCATCTCCTCAGCGTCAGGAAGAGGGGCTCGTATTTGGGTGCCGTGGAGAACCCCATTCGCCAGGAGATGGAGGCCATAGCACGGAAGACTGGGCTTGACACAGTCTTCAACACGGTTCTGAATAGGCGTGGCAGGATAGTCAGAGCCTTCTACGGGGACACCGCTAGGGCGTTCAGAGCAGGTGTTAAGGAGGCGGAGAGAATCTACTGCGTTGAGGCACCGGCGAAAGCCGATATTGTCCTGGCGAGTTCTCATCCCTGCGACCTAGACTTCTGGCAGGCGCACAAGACGCTCTACTCCTCCTACGCCGCCGTGAAAGACGGCGGAACGATAGTAATCGTCACGCCCTGCCCCGAGGGCGTCTCGAAGATGCATCCTGAGCTGCTTGAGATAGCTCACTTGGGGACCGAGCAGATCGAGGCTAGGCTCAAAGCTGGCGAGATCCAGGATAAGCTGGCGGCCGCCTTGGCCATAGCCTGGAGCACGATCAGGAAAAGGGCTACGGTCCTCATGGTGCCGGAGGGAATACGCCCGGAGCACGTGGAGGCGATCGGCTTCAGGCACTGCGAGACCGCTGAGGAAGCACTCGAACTCGCGTTCAAGAAGCACGGGGAGAAGGCGAAGGTAACGGTGCTCGAAGGAGCCGAGATCCTGCCCGTGCTCCCTGAGAGAAGCCCATAGCCCTAAGAAGGCTCTTCTGCATCTCCCTAAGCGAGCCTATGGCTGAGCTGCTTAGGAGGCCCATCCGCTCCTTACGTCACGTGGCCAGACGCGGTTCCCGCTGCACGAGGCGCGAGCTTTTTATCAGCGTCCAGCCCGTCTCTCCATGGTTGAGGCGGCTTGACCGACGCGCTGCTGTTCCTAGGCTTTCTCGTAGTCGCAGTGGGAGTAGCCCTGACAGTAGTGGGGACCATGATATCAGCGCTAAGGAGGCGTCATAGGGACGAGCCGAGGCGTACAAAGACGGCGGGCGTCGTCCTGATCGGGCCGTTCCCGGTGATCTTCGGAGACAAAGACCTGGTTAAGTACTCGTTGGTGCTGCTGCTCATCTTCGTGGCGCTCAGCCTCATTCTTCTCCTCTCCTTCCTTCGACCCGCGTAGCGCGAGGAGGGTGATCCACTGCCCGCTCCCTTATGCGAGCTCTGCGGCATGCTTCCCTCGCTTTACGTCTGTCAGGTCTGCTGGAGGAGGATCTGCCAGAGCTGCTTCATCCCCGAGGAGCGAGCCTGCGAACGGTGTGCTCCCACGGTCGAGAAGGCCGTCGGCGCGGCGCCGCGAGGCGTCGAGCTAGGCCTCCTGTTGACCCTTGCGGGCTTAGGACTGACCTTCCTTGGCATCCTCGTCATCTCCCTCGCGCTCCTGGCGGACAGCCAAGCGGTCAGCGGAGGCATCGTGATCCTGATCGGCCCCTTCCCCATAGCCCTAGGCTTCGGCCCAGCGGGCTTGTCGCTCCTAGCCTTAGCGCTTCTGGCAGCTGCCGTGATCCTCCTTACGTTGCTTCTGTGGCCTAGGACGCGGAGGCCCCATCGGGCTCCTGCTCGGTCCTCGCCGTGAAAACGGGGGAAAGGTTTAGGTCATCTGAGAAGCGTAGGTTCTCTCTCGAATGATGAGCCTCGGAGAGATGCTTCAGGTCTTACCCGGCCGTTCATGGTGTTCGCCATGAGGTTTGCTCACCTCGCCGATGTGCATCTTGGGCATAGGCAGTATGGGCTCTGGGAGCGCGCTCTAGACTACACCAGAGCCTTCACGAGGGCCGTGGACGAGGTACTCGCGAGGAAACTGTCCTTCGTACTGATCGCCGGCGACCTCTTCGACAGCCGTCTGCCCGCCGCCTTCGCCGTGAGAGCCGCCTTCAGAGACCTTGGCAGACTCAAGGCTGCAGGCATACCGGTCTATGCCGTAAGGGGGAACCATGATGCCGTCGAGACGGTTCGAGGCGGGAACTACTTGCATCTGCTCGCGGACGCTGGGCTGATCCGGTACCTGGAGGCGCCTGAGCGCACCTATGAGGACCTCCAGGTAGGCGGGGAGAGGATTCGAATACTCGGCTTCGGCTGTAGCCCCGAGGCCTTCCTGCAGACGAGCATCGAGGCCGTAAAGAGGGCTGTAGATCCCTCCGCGGACCTGAACATCATGATGCTACATCAGACCTTTGACAAGGTCGAGGCGAGGGAGCAGTCCTACCTTCTGCCGACCGCGTACTTCTACGATGAGCGGCTCAAGCCGGTTCAGTACTACGCGATGGGACACATCCACGAGCAGGGCGTGAAGCATCCGGAGTTACCCGCCTATTACCCGGGCTCGTTGGAGACCTGGGACCTGGAGGACGCCGAGACCACGGAGTGCAACGCCGCGACCCGGGAGGCGAAGAGAAGACCGCAGCGGCCGAAGGGCTTCCTAGTCGTGGAGCTTCAAAGAGGCCGGCTTAGGGTGGAGCCCGTGGTGCTTCCGAACAGACGCGCGGTTCACCTCCACTTCCAGTACCGGGAGGTGGACCCCAAGGACGTCTCTGAGCAGGTTCTAAGCCTCGCCTCCAGCCTCGACCTGGACGAGGCAGTGTCGAACATAACCGTCTCTGGGGTGGTGAAGAGGGGCAGCCGAAGGTCTGACCTCATGGTCTCAGAGATCAGGAGAGTCCTGACACGCCCGCTGAAGGTGAGGGTGAACAACAACCTCTCCTACGCGGGTACGGGCCCAGCCCTGTACGCGAAGGGCCAGGTAGGCGTGGAGACCGCGCTCCACGCTTACTTCCTTGAGGAAATGAGGGACCCGGCGACGGCCGAGAAGAGGGCCAAAGTGGCCATACAGGTCTTCCATCTGCTCGACCAGAGGGAGGACGAGAAGGCGAAGGAGGTCCTAGAGTCTGCTGTCTGAGCTGAGGCTTTGGAACTGGAAGCCCTTCGAGGAGGCCCAGGTCCGCTTCTACCCGGGCATCAACCTCATCTCCGGCAGTAACGGCTCGGGCAAGAGCAGCCTGCTGGAGGCGATCTCGTTCGCGCTCTACGGGGAGAGGGCCCTACCCTACGAGCTTAACGCCGCCATACGACGGGGCGCGAGCTATTCCAAGGTCAGGCTGAGCTTCACCGGACTGGATGGGAACGAGTACACGGTGGAACGTGTCCTGCGGCTTCGGAGCCGCGAAGGAGCCGAGCCGAGGGCCACCTCGGATCCCTTGGGCTCCAGGTTCTATCATCCCGACGGCGTTTCAACGGTGGGCGCGCGGAAGGTGGACGATGAGGTCTTGGAGCACCTGGGCATTCCCGCGAGGGCCTTCTTGGAAGCGCTTCACATCAGGCAGGGGGAGCTTCGCCGGATCGTTGAGCTTCGCGGCGTGGAGCGCGGCCAGTACCTCGATCGGCTGATCGGCATCTCCAGCCTGGAGGACTGCTACCAGAGGGCGAGCGAACTGGAGAGCTGGTCGAGGCTTGGCCTCGCCGGGGCCGAGATGAAGGAGAAGAGCCTCCAGGAGGAGACGCGTCCGATCAGCGACCTAGAGGCCAGCCTGGAGATAGCGAGGGAGCAGATGGCCGAGGTCAACGCCCTGCTGGAATCGAAGCGGGCTGAACTCTCGCGGGTAACGCAGAGAGCAGAGCAGCTCAAGGCCCTTCATGTCGAGCTGGCAAGCGTGGAAGCCGAGCGAGGACCGCTGGAGGCCTCCGTCCTAAGGCTGAGTGGCTACCTGGAGGAGTCGAGGAAGGCCCTGGGAGAGCTGGCCGAGGCGGAACGTGAGAAGAGCCACCTAGAGTTGGCGCTCAAGGCTAGGCCCGGCTTAGAAGAGCAGGGAGCCCGCTTGGAACGAGACCGAAGGGCTCTCTTGGTTTCCTTCACGAACCCAGATGGCCTCCGCAAAGATCTGGGGCTCACGGAGTCCAGGCTGAGCGAGGCCTCTAGGGAGGTAGAGGAGCTGCCGTCGAAGCTGACGGAGCTCGACGCCCTCACCGCGGAGGAGGCAGAGCTCGAGGCGCAGTACGGGCGTTACGGCGAGGTCGTGAAGGGCTATGAGGAGCTCTCTGCCCGCAGCGCAGAGCTGAAGGCCGAGCTGAGCAACCTACAGAGCACGTTAGGGAGCCTGAACGAGAACGTGGACAGGAACTGTCCCACCTGCCTCCAACCTATCACGGCCGAGTACGCGAAAAGGGTGAGCGCCCAGCTGGCTGAGAAGCTCCATTCGCTAGAGGCGAGGCTGAGGTCGCTTGAGGAGAGCAGGTCTGCGACGAGGCGGGAGAAGGAGCTGCTTGAAGAGAGGGGCTTAAGGCTGCGGAAGATGGCCGTCGAAGCCGAGGCCTTGAGGCACACGGTTGAGGGCCTCCGGAGACGAATGGAAGAGGTCACGGAGCTGGAACGTCGAAAGGCCGACCTCGAGGGCGCCCTTGAGAAGGCGTCTAGGGACCAGGAGGAGCTACTGAGGCTTGAGAGAGAGGTCCAGGCGATAACCGAGAGGCTTCGTGAACTCGACCGAGACCTGGGAAGGCTTCAGGACATCAACGAGCGACTGTTGGGCAAGGCGGCTCTCGAGGAGAGGATAAGGCGCCTCAGCGAAGAGCAGGAGGCGCTCGAGCTTAGGATCAGGGGGCTCCGGGCCGAGGAGGATCGACTGCGAGCCTCGTTCAACCAGGCCGAGCTTGACGCCCTAGTAGGCCAGCAGGAGGGCTTGGGCAAGGAGATCGAGAGGCTGCTTGACGAGTCGGGCACCATCAAGGGCCGGATGTCCGAGCTTACGGAGAGGTTCAGGGAGCTCCGGGAGAAACTGGGCCTTCTCAGCTCCGTACGATCTGAGGTTGAGAGGTGGCGGCGGATCGCCGAGCTGACGTTGCAGGTCCGGGCCTCCTTCAGGGGCTCGCAGTCCATGTTGAGGAAGCAGTTCATCGACTCGATAAACGTGGAGGCTGAGCAGATATTCCTCGATGTCCGGAGGAAACGGCGGCTGGACGGGCTAATGCTGGAACCTGACTACGGCGTCTACGTCCTAGAGGCCGAGGCGAAGTACCCGTTGAGCGCCTACTCCGGAGGCGAACGGACGCTGGCCGCGATAGTGTTGAGGACCGCCATCGCGAAGACGGTCCTAGGCGAGGTCTCGCTGTTGATCTACGATGAGCCCACGGAGTACCTTGATCCAGACCACCGCGAGAGCCTGGTCAACTGGCTGAAGGACTACGGCGAGATCAGACAGGTGATAGTGGTCTCCAACCTAGGCGATTTCGAGGATGTGGCGGATAACGTGATCAGGGTCTCCATGGGCGAGGACGGCATGTCTACGATCGGCTAGCATACGGGCGCCACGGCCTGGGTCGATGGATCGGAGGGCCAAGCGTTCCTACGCCTGTTTTCAGCCTCGAACGAGGCCGCGGGAGAAAGGCTTTAACTAGCCCCGTCTCCATAGCCGAGTGGTTGCGGTCATCCAAGGCTAGCTGTTGAAGACAGCGGTGCAGAGACGCTTGAAGGCGAGGTTTCTCGGCGGAACGGAGACCGTGGGCAAGTCTGCGCTTACGGTCAAGACGGATGAGGCGACGGTTCTGCTCGATTACGGCGTTGGGATAAACCATATCCCGAGCTTTCCAATGCACATCTCGCCCAGGGAGGTGGATGCCGTCGTCCTCACGCATGCGCACCTGGACCACTGCGGGGCGGCTCCCATCCTCTACATGCGGGGAAGGATACCGGTCTACGCCACCCCAGTGACGATGGACCTGACGGAGCTGCTGATAAAGGACTTCCTCCGGCTGTCGGGCTACTATCTGCCGTATGAGTTCCTAGACCTTAAGACGATGCAGGCGCAGGCGCGGCAGGTGAGGTTTGGGGACGAGGCCACGGTCAAGGACGCCAGGTTGAGGTTCATCAGCTCCGGCCATATACCAGGCGGCCTGCAGGCCATCGTCAGCGACGGCAAGTCGCGGCTGGCGTACAGCAGCGACCTGAACGACGTGGACACGATGCTACTGCGGGGCGCTGACCGAGACTATGGCGAACTGGACGCGATCGTGATCGAGGCCACCTACGCGACGGAGGAGCACCCTGAGAGGAAGAACCTCGAGGCGGACTTCATCCAGAAGCTCGACGAGGTCGTCGAGGGCGGAGGCACAGCGCTCGTGCCAGCCTTCAGCGTGGGAAGGAGCCAAGAGATCCTGTGCGTCCTGGCGAACAACCACTTCGAGCACCCCGTGAACGTGGACGGGATGGCCGTCGAGGCGAACGAGGTCTTCATGCGCCACCTGGGTTTCCTCCGGGACCCTGAGCTGTTCAAGAGGGCGATCGGCTCCGTGGAATGGGTCTCCGGTTGGAAGGAGCGGAAGAAGATCGTCAAGCAGCCCTGCGTGATCGTTGCACCCGCCGGTATGCTGCGCGGCGGGCTGGCGGTCTTCTACGCCGAGAGGCTGGCGAAAGGCAAGCAGAACGCGATCTTCCTCGTAAGCTATCAGCTGCCTGGGACCCCGGGCCGAGAGCTTCTTGAGGCAAGGAAGTTCATCATACTCGGCAGGTCGAGGCGCGTAGAAGCCCAGGTGGAGCGGTTTGACTTCTCCTCGCACGCGGGGATGAGCGGCCTTCACGACGTTCTCAGGAAGCTCTCAGGCAGCCCCACGGTCTACGTCATGCACGGCGAGAGGAAGAACTGCCAAGCCCTAGCCCAGTGGGCTAACGAGAACGGGTTAAAGGCCGTAGTGCCGAAGGTCGGCGAGGTCTACGACGTTTAGGTGACTCGCTCTAGGCGCGTAGAGCTGTGTTACCATTTTGGTAACGGTTTTGGTAACAGGTCTTCGTCTACATAGGCGGCTTAGGGGCTTGACGGCAGGGTTGCGAGGGTTTTCTCCATTCGTTCTAGGCCTTCGCGGATGAGTTCCATAGAGGTGGCATAGGAGAGCCTCAGGTAGCCTTCGCCGTACTTTCCGAAGGCGTCGCCGTGAAGCGTTACGACGCCGCCTTTCTCCATGAGGTACTCCATGAGGGCTCGGGACTTCCAGCCGAAGCTCTTCACGTTCGGGAAGGCGTAGAACGTGCCCAGCGGCGCCTTGCACGAGACGCCGCTTATCCTGTTCAGGCCTTCAACTATCACGTCGCGCCGTTTACGGTCCTCTCCAACCATCCTTCGGCTGGGCTCTTGGCTGCCTCGGAGGGCTGCGACCCCTGCCTCCTGCACGAACGAAACGGGGCAGCTGGTGATGTTGATCTGCAGCAGGACCATCTTTTCTATCACGTCGCTGTTCCCTACGGCGTAGCCGAGCCTCCAGCCGGTCATAGCGTAGGTCTTCGAGAACCCGTCGATCATGATCGCATAGTCCAGCATCTCGGGCTCGGCTAGGATGCCGTGGTGCGGTTGCTCGTAGACTGTCTTGCAGTAGATCTCGTCTGAGAGGACGAGGATACCCTTCTCCCGGGCGAGGGCTGCGATGCCTTCCACGTCCTTCTTGCTGAGCATCGAGCCGCAAGGGTTGTTCGGCGAGTTCAACACGATCATCTTCGTCCTATCAGTGACCTTCTCCGCCACATCCTCGGGCAGTAGCCGGAAGTCGTTCTCCTCCTTCAGCTGTACGGGTACGGGCTTCGCGCCGATGAACCTGACGACTGACTCGTAAATGGGGAAGCCGGGGTCGGGCACTATCACCTCTTCGCCGGGGTTCACGGTGGCGAGGATAGCGGTGTAGATGCAGGGCTTAGCTCCCGGCATCGCCACGACCTGCGTTCGAGGGTCTACATCCACGTTGTAGTCGGCCTTCACCCTCTCCGCGATGGCCTGCCTCAGCTCCAACGTGCCTGTGGAGGGCGTGTAATGCGTGTGGCCTTGCCTCAGGGAGTCCTGACACGCGGCCCTGATGTGCTCTGGGGTGTTAAAGTCAGGGTCCCCGATCTCAAGGTGGACCATCCTCAGGCCCTTCGCCTCCAGCTCCTTCGCCTTCGCCAAGACCTCGAAAGCCGCCTCAGTACCGATGTTGCTCATCCGCTCAGCGACAAAGCCCCTCTTCATCCAGCATCCTCCAAAGTGGCCCGCGTTACATCTGCAGCGCTAGGACGCTCATACCCGGCAGGCCACATATATGCATTTACCAAGAATCGGGCGGGTTGGGCTGTGACAAACGAGCCAACAGAACCGTCATGAGAAGGCCATGGAAGGTTTCGATCAGCCCTGCTGCATCGCTGAGCTGCATCTCCTTGACATCGTGGCGACGCAGAACTATAGTCGCTGTCTGCATCGACTCGATGATGGCGTCAGTCGTCAGCGTCTTCCATGCACTTTCGGGTATCGCAGCACTTGAACCGGTGCCTTGCGAGGCACTACCCTCTCCTGCTGGTCTGCGGTTAGCAGGTCCTGGGGTCTGAATTGTCCTGTTTGCTGGACTCGCATTCATCACACGCTTCACCGTTCAGACATGTGTCCGCCTTCTTGATAGGTCTACTCGCCGCGTGGGCAGGCAACTATCATATCTAGCCTTTCGATCGAACATTATCACGGAAAATTAAGATTTAAGTGGGGGTGAACACATACTAACACCTCAAACCATTACGGAGGTGAATCAGTCAAAATGAAGAACCCGGTAATTAAGGCGTTTGCCCGAGGGCCTCTTCTGCTGGCATTGCTGCTCGCTACCACGACAATCCCCATTGCGGCAGGACAGTCGATCAGGATGGGTGTGACTCCCTTCGACTGGACCGACGACATGAAGGCAACCGGCCTGACTACCATTGACAGAGGCCTCATACTGAAGATTACGGCAACGAACCAAGATACCCAAAATCGGTTCCGGGTAGAGTTGCTTACCATCAGCATACGCGGCACAAAAAATAGCAATGAGCAACTCTGGCTCCAGTCGATGGAGGTTAGGAACACGGTCATCCCGCCAGGACAGGAGATTGTCTTATGGTACGATGTAAGGTCCCAGCTGAGCAGCTGGGGATTAGGAGAGTACTCGCTGGACATAAGCTCCAACTATGGGCAAGTTGAACCCTACCCGTTTAAGTTCAGGGTGGTAGGCAGCGAAGAAGAGATGAAACGACAGATTGCCGAGAAACGCACTGGGCCTCAGTTCAACCTGAGTTTCCCCATCGATATCTCGATTTTGGGTGGAGCCGCGGTTAGCATCAGCATAGCCCTTGCGTATTGGAAGAGACCGAAGCGGTAGAATACATCGAAAACTCCGTTGATCCGACGCCCAACCACAACCTGGCTAGATTTTGCAGTAGTACCGCATGTTCCCCTTTAATCCTACTCTGAGCCTACTCTGAGTCTACTCTGACTCCGCCACGCACTTCCCCAAAGCCGCTACGAGCCTTCCTTCAGTCGTCGCTGTGCGTCCCTGAAGCCTTCCGCGATGATGTCCGAAACGACCTTAGCGGCCTACACCTGGAACGGCAGTCCTCCTACCTCGCTTTTGGTCCACAGAGCAAATATCTTCAGTGGACTCAAGAGAGGGAGTGAAGCTTCCTTTGCCACGTGAAGAGGGCCGCTCGGGCGCTGAGCCGCTTAGACTCGTTAGAGTCGGTGCCGTAGACGAGGGACCATTCCAACATCTCCGAAAGACGATACCGTCCGTCCTGAGAGACCTCGAACCTGAGGTTTGGCCGGAGGTTCTCCAGCCGCCACGTGAGGCCTTCAATGCGGCTAGGGGGCAGTTCAGCTCGGCGAAGCTACTCGAATGGGCGCAAGGCCTCGATCTAGCCGCGACGAGAGGCAGGACTCTCCTGGTGACCGCCGAGGACCTTTACGTGCCAGGTTGAACTTCTTCGGCCAGGCGCAGTACCTGCCCTATTCAGCCCACGCCGGGCACGGTAAGCATCACCCTAACATACACGAAACCCGATGGCACCACCACAACGAGGACCGTGACATCGACTTCCGCCGGGTCCTATACCGATACTTGGAACGTCACGGCAACCTGGCCTGGGAGCGAGGCCTACGAAGGCGCGGCGAGCCCAGCTGTATCCTTCACCGTCAAGGAGAGGGGATGCTTGATCGCAACGGCCACCTACGGATCGGAACTCTCTCCAAAAGTCTAGTATCTCAGAGGGTTCAGGAACAACGTGATCCTCCCTACGTTCGCTGGAAGCCAGTTAATGGAGTTGTTTATCGCCTGGTACTACTCTTTCAGCCCCAGCGTAGCAGGCTCTATAGGCGGAAGCGAGGTCGCGAGATCAGTTACTCGAACAGCCCTGTACCCATTGATCAGGATACTGCACGTAGCGGCAGCGACATGCGGGCTCTTCAGCTTCAACAGTGAGGCGGGAGTTGTCATGGCTGGTCTAGTGGCAAGCAGCCTGATCGGCGTGGTGTACTTCTCAACGCCGCTGGCAGCTCTGCTGCTTGCCTTCAAACGCCTTCGAATAGCTGTTACGATACGTAGGGGTAGACTGTTTGGCATACCGTGGCTCTTCAGTCTGGCTCTGGTTCTCCTCGCGGAGTTTAGCCTCTCCCGGGTGACCGTGGCAGTCGCGACGCGGCCTTGGTACTCATAACGCTTGGCGTCTCGACGACCATGGGCGGTATGGCTATACTGGGACTGTCCCACAAATGGAAATCTCACAAGGCTTTGTCTGGGAGGGTGAACTGATTTCAGGAAAAGGGTGAATTAAGCTACCGAAAGATATATATCTATGCTCGAAATGTTTCTTTAGGTAGATTCCCCCATTAGGACGGATTGAGGTGTCAAACAGCAGCACTTCAAGTGCAAGTAATACTGCGAAACAAGGCACGTCATCCCAAAAACATATACAAAACCAACAAGACTTGCAGGTAGCCCGTTATGTTTCAGCTTATTCCATCATAGTATTTTTATTAGCAATATACCTTCAAATATGCGTGTGGCCTGCGGCTACAGAAAACCTTGCGCTGAGCGCTACAAGACAGATCACATTCTATCCAACAGGCTTCAGTTTTGTCTTAGATCCAGAGCTATCACTTATTCTCGTGGTGATGATATGCGGAATAATAGGCGCATGCGCCTTCTCCCTTTACGCTATATCAGACCATCTAAAAGACGAGGACTTCAATAGAAAATACGAGTCGTGGTATATTACTAGGCCAATAGTCGGCGCAGGACTTGCATTGCTCTTCTATTTTCTGCTACGTGGTGGAGTGCTAACGATTGGGGCAGATCTGAAAAATATGAACCTCCTGGGAGTTGCGGCCATATCGGGATTGGTAGGAATGTTTTCTGAGCAGGCTATGATCAAACTTCGAGATGTCGCGAGACCTCTTTTCGGAACCAGGTAAAGGAGACGGGCTCTCCTTGACTTTGCTGAGAGTGGAGATTGAGGGCAAGGAGTATCAGCTTGAGCACGATCTTCGGGATCCTTTTGTCGCCCCCGGTCTCGCAGTCGCATATTGCCCGCAACTCGCAGAAGACTTCCTGCCAATCGTCCTAGATCCCCGAGGACACGGTAGCAGACCCTACCCACCGGAACTCATAGCACACAGAACCGTCGTCGATGTGAGGGGTAAAAAACTTTGCATCATCTATGAGGTGTACTGGAGGAGGCAGGACTGTACCTGGAGAGAACTTAACAAGGATCACGACCACGACTACGAACAGCTCCAGGTCCATTTCAACACAGAAACGGGCGCGAAAGAGAGGGTAATCGTGTCCTCCGTTGGACCAGTAGAACATGCTGGACACGGCATCGAAGTCTACTCCCATGTCGCCACGCCGGAGGTCAGGGATGTCGAATACACCACCTCACCGAAAGGGCCATTCCCATGGGGCGGAGACCATGGCATGAAGTACGTTATCCAAATCAGGGTGATGCCGATTGGGCGGCTAGTCCTTGAACGTGGTCGACCCGCCGTGCTAGTTCTCAATTGCTACCATGCCTTCGCTGGTTTGAAGAGAATGCTTCCAGCGAAGGAGCGGAATGAACTGAGGCCCAAATTGGGGAGGCTGGATCAAAGACTTCTGGAGAAATGGTACTATCGTCATGCCAAGAACAAATTCGGACATGACGTTTCCAAGCCCTTCGACGAGCCGTACGTGATCTACTATCCTCCACCTGAAGACTGGAAGTCAAGGCTAGTCTACTACCTCCTATGGTTATATGCGGTAGCCAAAAGGGTCCTTACTCGCTGATGGCAAGGGTTGAAGAAGCGGAGAACCACGGCACAGAGATATTCATCCTCGTTTGTATCCAGAGTCTTTAAGGACAGGAGACGACACAGATTCCCTAGAGTATAGGAGAGCATTAGCTGTGGTCGTGTATGTCGGGGCTGGCGGCTGGTCTTACTTCCATGTCCCAGGGAGAGACTCCTCGGAGGCTTACGCGTGGCTCTTCTCCAAGGCCTGGCCCGATGGCCGTGTCACAGTGAAGGTGCGCCAGCGCAGACTCTCAACGCTTTTGACAGTCACTTCTGCGGCATCGGCAGGACTACGGTGATTTAAACGCTGCCTCAGCGGCCGTGAAACCCGCCGGAGCCAAGGACGACCGAGGGCGGTGCGGCTTCATAAGGCAGTTGCGCTCTTTTGGACGCTCCTCTCGAACAGCATCCTAGAGGTGGACGCGAAGGGCTCCAGCTTCTGCTCCAGCTGCGCGGAATCACTTGCGAAAGCGAGGCGGAGAGCATCGCACGCCGGCAGCCGGGCATAGGGCCTCGCATCTCATGGGCGACGGATGCAAAGGCTTAAGTGGCTGCTTTCAGGCGAATGAAGTCCCTAGGAGGGTCAGTTCCTGCATATTCGAAGCTTCAGTTCGGTCAAGCCGAAGGTTCAGGAGGGTCATGGGCCGACCACGCTCTATCAGAACGTCCTCGGCTTGGGCAGCGAGGACGGCGTCGAGATGAAGGCCTTCACCTCCTTCTGGAAGATGACGGTCCTGCCGGGCGGAACGAACAAGCCGCACATGCACCGGGATCAGGAGCAGATATACATGGTTCTCCGAGGCTCCAGCACGGTGATGGTCGGCGAGGAGAAGAGGACGGCCAAGGCGGGAGACGTCATCTACCTGCCCGCGGGCCTGAGCCACGCGGTCTTCAATGAGACCAAGAAGCCCTGCGTCATCCTGGCCGTCGGCGCCAAGCTACCGGCGTAACCGCACAGACACAGCCCGTCGTGCCCTCGGCTACACGCCGCCTCTGTCTCCTGAGCGTGCTCTCAAGGAGCACGTTTTCTCTTCGGCGGAAAGCGTAGAGTGTTCTACCCAGTACCTTGGACCAATGAGCCGGCTAGGCTCGGCGAAGAGCCGGTAGCTTAACCCAGCCTTTGTAGTTGGCGATATGGAGCCCTATGAGGATAGCCACGAGGAAGATGATGAGGAGTTCGAACTGGTCGATGAGGCTGATGACGGTATCCCAATGGGGGCCTAGGGCGAACCCCGCGTAGATCAACGCGAAGCACCATGTCATAGACCCGAAGAAGGTGAACAAGGTGAACCTCCTTACGCCCATCTTTCCCATCCCCGCGGGGATGGAGATGATGCTTCTTATGCCAGGTATCATCCTTCCGAAGAAGACCGCCTTCTCGCCATGCTGCTTGAAGAACCTCTCGTTCCGATCGAGTTCCTGTTGGGATATGAACATGTACCGTCCCAGTCTCCTCACCAGCGGTAAGCCTCCGAGTAAGCCTATGTGGTAGGCGAGCACGGCGCTGAGTGTGGCACCAAGCGTGGCCGCGAGGAGGGTAAGGAGGAAGTCCAGCTTCTGCTGGTAGATGAGGAAGCCTGCGAAGGGCAGAACCGCCTCGGACGGGATGGGGACGATGATGGACTCTATGACCATCACGAGGAAGATGCCCCCTAGGCCAAGCCACAGAACCGCGTCTAGGACGAAGCTGAGCGTTGCCTCAGCGAATAACCCTATCCACTCCGTTACCCGGGCACAGAGCCTTCAGCGACCACACAGATTCACGATGGTCCCTTTTCAGATTTACTCCGTGAACTCCCATTGTGCTCACAGGTCTTCTTGGCCAGAGATGGGAAGGGCCGATGTCTCCTAGAAGGGAAGGAGCCGCCTCCTACTCTTAGCTTCGCCCACGATCGGGATCGTCTCGCCGCATCTCCTGCAGCTCTTGTCAGGTCCGAGACGTGCCTCGACTGAGTCTAAGCCGTGGCGTCGAACCGCGAGTTCCCCACATCTGGGGCAGTAGGTGTTCTCAGACCTATGCCCGGGAACGTTCCCCACATAGACGTAGCGGACGCCTTCCCGCACCGCCTTCGCGTGAGCCCTCTCCAGGTCCTCAACGCGGGTCGGGGGATTCCTAAACCTGTAAGCCGGATAGTATCCGGTAAAGTGGAGTGGGGTCTCGGCGCCCACGCTGTCCAGATGTTTCGCGATCAGCTCTCTGAGGCATTCGCCGGCATCGTTCACGCCCGGTATGAGGAGGTTCACTATCTCCACGTGCATTCCTAGGCGCTTCGCCTCCCGCGCGTTACGCCAGACCACGTTCACATCCGCGCCGCAGTAGTGCTTCACGGGCTCCTCGCAGCCCTTGACATCGAACTTTATGGCGTCCATCCCCGCGGCTTTGAGCCTCCTCAACGCGTCTAGGGTCATGTAGCCGTTCGAGACGTAGTTACTGTAGAGGCCATGAGCCTTAGCTAAAGCGAACACGTCTATCGTGTATTCGAAGAGGAGGAGCGGCTCGGTGAACGAGACGGAGAGACCTTCGCAGCCCTCGCCCGCGGCTCTCGCGACCATCTCCTGCGGGCTGATGTAGTTCGCATGCTCGGGGTTAGGCGGCGACTTCGAGAGCTGCCAGTTCTGGCACCAGGGGCAGGTGAAGTTGCAGGACCAGGTGGAGAACGTCAGGGCGAGGCTACCGGGCCAGAAGTGGAAGAAGGGCTTTCTCGAGGGAGATAGCCGGTGCTACCTCCTTTCTCGATCGGGTTAGCTGAGAGAGCGCTTATGTCGCCGTAGACCAGCGTGTAGAGCTCTCCTTGGAGGTTCTGTCTCGTCCTGCAGGAGCCCCTCTGGCCAGGCCTGAGCAAGCATCGTCTCTCGCAGAGCCCGCATCTTACCCGGTCTTCGCCCTCCCTCTGCCAGAGCAGGCCGGCTCTTACGCAGGGATTGAATGCTTCATGCCGCACGGGTTCCAAGCTGCTCTTCGGGCTAGAGTGTGCTCGGCTCTGCTTTAAACCCTGAAGGGAGCCCAACAGGCTCCGTTTGAGCCACGCGGGCCGCCTTAGGCCGTGAGCCCTCACGACCTGCTTCCGCTTGCCTTGGCGAACTCGAGGAAGATTATGCCGCGCATCGTGTCGTTCTTCTCCAGCCTGTAGCCGAGCGACTGCATAATGCCCTCAAGGTGTTTCGAGAAGAGCTCCGTGTTCTCCGCGGGCAGATGGGGTGCGACGATGCGTAGCTTCACTTGGTCGCCGTTCCGCAGGAGGTTGACGTCCGTGACGTCCCAGGCGCAGGTTACGAGGCGTCTTCTCAGCATCTCCACGGGGTCCTGGTCGTGGAACTTCGCGAGGAGGTACTTGCCATACCACTGGCCTGAGCTCCGCCATAGCTCCTGCAGGGCCTCCTTGTGCTCAGGGTAGAGCTTGCCTATGAGGTAGGAGAGCGTCTCGCTGGAGGTGACCACCGCGCCCGTCTCTCGCTCCATCTTCAAAAGCGTGTAGGCGTCCACAACCTCCGGCAGGGTGAGGCCTAGGTCGTGCGCCCTGATGGCTTGGTCGAAGATCTCGTTCGTCATGCCGTAAACGGTCTTGCCCTCCCTGTTCGAGATCTCCACGATCCGCGCGAGCAGGTCGCTTCGAACGGCGACGAGTTTCTTCTCCTTGCTTGGCGGGCGTCCTCCAGCCATAACAGATACGCCTGGGAACCAGCCTAGTTAGGGGCCCTTCTCCTTTTCACCTTTACGCACGCCCCGAGGGAACCCCTAGAGGCGCCCTCTCCCTGACGGCCTTAGCTCTCTCCGTCACCATCGCGGGCTTGCCGAACGTGATGAGGATGACGCCGCGTGACACATCTCTTCGCTCCACGGCGTAGCCGAGGCTCTCCGCTACGCCTTCGAGGAAAGAGGCCAGAAGCATCGTGTAGGCCTCGGTGAAACGCGGCCCGATGCATCTCACCGTCATGGACTCCTGGGAGGCGAGGAGCGCGACCTCGGAGGTGCCCCAGAGCAGAGCCTGAAGAACCTTTTCAGCGACCTTGACAGGGTCTTCACCGGGGAACTTCGCCGGGAAGACCTTCCCGTACCAGCGGCCCTGCTCGTGCCACGCCTTCAGCAGCGCCTCCTTCTCCGTAGAGAAGGCCCTTTCCAGCATCGGATACCAGAGGTCCTCCGAGATCACTAATGAGCCCGTCTCTCTCGCCGTCTTGAGGACCATGTAGGCATCCATGACCTCCGAGATCGACTGCTTCACCTCCCCCGCCCTGATCACCTGCTGCAGCGCCTCGTTCACGATCCCGAAGAGGGTCAGATGCCTCTCCTGGGCGATGGCGGAGACCACGTCCGTGAGGTCGGCTCGCGCGGCTAGGAACTTCCTCTTCAGACCCATCCCCAGAGCCTCAGATGACCAACGAATGATTATAAATGTTGCCACACGTCACCGAGCCCCCGGGCATCGCTTTCGACGTCGTCCTTATATAACTGACCCGACGGCCAACGTCCAGGTCTCTCGCATGAGCGGCGACGCCAAGGGCTTCATGGACCAGGAAACGGAGATGTGCTTGGCAACCGTCCGGCCTGACGGCAGGCCGCACGCCGTTCCACTCGCCTTCGTCTACGAGACGGGAAACGTCTACTTCCTCACCTCGAAGTCAAGGAGCGTCACCGTCCGCAACATAGCCAGGAACCCTTACGCTGTCGCGGTCATTCACAGGGACGAGAAGGCCGTGATCGTCGAAGGACCGGCCGGGCTCGTGAAGGACCTCGCCGAGGTCGAGCGGCTGAGAGGCCTCTTCTTGGAGAAGTACCCTCACTGGTCTGACCTGAGGGACCCGGACCTGCCCGGCAGAGTCCTCGTGCAGGTCAAAGCCCATAAGACCTTGAGCTGGGGAGTCTAGCCGCGCTGACGGAGCGCCAGCCCAAGGCCTTGACCAACCCTGCTCCGCCCACGGCCGGGCTCAGATAACCTCTTAGCCCCAGCAGGTCATAGCCCTAAGCCGAGGTGTGCGCCTCGTTGAAGATAGTGGACGTCAAGGCGACGCCGGTCGCTGTTCCTCTGAAGCAGTCCGAGGTTGAGCTGGGGGCGTCGCCCAGCCGAAGCCTCTTCACCTCGGTCATTGTGGAACTGGCCACCGACGAGGGCCTCGTAGGGATCGGTGAGTCCCATGCACCGATCTCGGCTGAGGTCACGAAGCTTATTGTCAACTCCCTTAAGCCGATCCTCCTAGGCGAGGAGACGCCGAACGTGGAGCCCCTGAGGAGGAAGCTCTACGCGGCCTGCAACCTCACGCATCTCCACGTTCACGCTGCGAACTGGGCGATCAGCGGCATTGACATGGCTCTCTGGGACCTCGTCGGCAAATCCGCCGGCCAGCCGCTCCATAGGCTCTGGGGAGGAGCCTTCAGGAGACGCATACCCTTCTACGGCTCGATCGCGCGGACGAGGACGGAGGGCGTGGCCGCCCAAGCCGCCAGGCTGGTGGCTGAAGGCTTCAGGACGCTCTACCTGAAGGTGGGCTTTGACCCCGAAGAGGACCTAGAATGCGTCAGGCTGATGCGTGAGGCGGCCGACTCGGGGACAGGCCGCGTCGAGATCAGGGTGGACGCCAACCAGGCATGGTCCCCGGGAGAAGCGGTGAGGATCATCAACCGCATGGCGAGGCATGACCCAGAGTTCGTCGACCAACCCGTTCTCATGTACAACCTCGACGGTATGAGGAGGGTCCGCAAGGCTGTGGGCGTGCCGATAGCCTCCCATGAAAGCTCATGGACCTTCTACGATGCGCTGAACGTGATCAAACATGAGGCCGCAGACGTAATCCACATCGACCCGAGATTCGACGCCGGCTTCATGGGCGCCAAGATCGCAGCGGGGATCGCGGAGGCCGCGGGCATGCCCGTCGTCTCGCACCACTGGGCCATGCTCGGTGTCTCCACAGCCGCGTACATGCAGCTCATCGCCTCGGCGCCCAACTTCACGCTGGCAAACCAGACCGGCTACAATTACCTCGAAGACGACGTGATCGAGGGTGGACCGTGGGAAATGCGTGACGGCTGCCTTAAACTCCCCGAGGGCCCGGGGATAGGCGTGGAACTCGACCCGGCAAAGCTTGCGAGGTACGCGAGGCATTACGAGGAGTCGGTTAAGGGCAGAGAGCTAGAGTCTAGGCTGACGCCGTATCAGTTGATGGGGTACCGCAGGTTCTTCGGGCGCTAGCTGCCCATACACGAGATGGGGGGGGCACCTATGGGAGGTTCGCGACGAGCTTCTCGATGACCTCCTTCATCTGCGCCCACTCGTTCTTGCTGTGCACGACGAACTTCTGTCGGCGCTTCCAGGCGTCGTCTCTCTTGTTCCACAGGTAGACGGCGATCTGCTTCCTGCCGAAGGATTCGACGAGCGCCACGGCAGACCACCATCGCTCGGTCTTATAGAGCGTAGTGGCCTCCAGCACCTTCAGGGCCTCCGATATGGGTAGCTTCTCCTCAGACAAGGCAATCGCACCGCTCCAAAGTCTAGGAGCTGCCATATTAAGCAAATGGTCGAGGACAGCCAAGAGCAGCGCTGGACAGCGGGCTTTCGCCTCTACGTGGCTGGGCGTCTCCCATCCTCTTTTCCGCTGCCTCTTCGAGCGCCATGGACGATGCCGACGGCGCGGAACGCCAGCGTAACCGTTAAATCACCGATGCAGGGACACGCCATTCATGGCTGCAGCAAAGAGGCTTCTCATCTTAACGCACTCGGCGGGGTTCAGGCATAGTTATCTGCCCACGGCCGTGGAGGTCATCACGAAGATCGGCGAGCGAACCGGACGCTTCGAGGCCTTCGCCACCGAGGAGTGCGCCTCGATCACGGCGGACAATCTAACGGGGTACAACGCGCTGCTCTTCATGACGACGGGCGAGCTTCCGATGGACGACGCGCAGAAGCAGGCGCTCGTGACCTTTGTCAAAGGAGGCGGCGCCTTTGTAGGGGTCCATAACGCGACCGACACCTTCTACAAGTTCCCAGAGTACGGTGAAATGCTGGGCGGGTACTTTCAAGGCCATCCCTGGACGCAGGAGGTACGGGCAATCGTGGAAGACAGGAGCCATCCGTCCACGAGGCATCTTCCAGAGAGCTTCCAGGCCAAGGAGGAGGTCTACACCTTCAAGGAATGGCGCAGGGACAGGACCCACATCCTGATACGCTTGGACAACAGCTCGGTCGACCTGAGCAAGGGCACGAGGGCGGATCACGACTACGCGCTGGCATGGTGCCACACCTACGGCGAGGGCCGCGTCTTCTACACGGGCTTCGGCCACTTCCCCCAGCTATGGCGGGAGGAATGGTTCCAGAAGCATCTCCTCGGCGGAGTCCAATGGGCTATGAAACAGGCCTCATAGCCCATCCTCCGGTGGGAGTTAGGCTAGCCGCGCTGCCCGGCGCGCTAAGGTCTTTGTCCCTTCAAGGGGTACGCGCCCTTCGCGTAGAGGACCTCCGTGATCGCCCTGAGGCTTAGGGCGAGGATATCGACGGGGATGTTCTCGGTCACGCCCAGCATGAAGCCATCCCCGGGCGCGACCGCTTCCAAGAGCTGGGAGGTATAAGTCCTCAATGCGTCTGTCCCTAGGAGGCAGACAGACTCAGGGAAGTTCATCCATATCGTGAACCGATCTCCCCAGGCCTTCTTCGCGGCTTCAGGCGGAAGATTCCCCATAGGCGGAGGCGTGAAGGCCTCGACCACGTCTATCTCCGTGCTCTTTACCGCGTCGACGAGAGAGGCGATCCTGCCGTCCATGTGGACCGCGAGGATCTTCCCGTGGTCATGAAGCAGCCTCGCCTGCTTATTGTAGAAGGGCGCACAGTACTTCTCAAAGAGCTTGGGGCTGGTGACCTCGCCGTTGAGGTTGTCACCACACCACATAATCTCGGCAGGCGACTCCGCGGCTATCCGGTAGAGCTGGTGCTCCTCCTTATCGATCGCCTCAAGCAGGTCGTTGAACTCCCTCGGATGCCGGTACTGGTCTATGGCCCACCGCGCGTAGCCGAGGAGCTCGATGAGCATCCTCTGGAGCGGGGAGCGGCCGACCCAGGCTACGACGACGCCATCGCCGCCCAGCATCCGTTGGGCCTCGAGCACAGCCGCGTAATCAGGCCGGTATACGGCGTCCTCGACGATGAACTTCGCAACCGCGTAGTCCTCGGGGCGTTTCACCATGTGCTCCACGGTCCAGGTCGTCCCTACGACGCCCACATCAGTCCTATGCCGGGAGTAGACGCTTCCCACGGGCGTACGGTAGATCCTCGTCGTCACCCCGCCTTGGTCCGAGACCTCCATCTTCACGTGCGGCGTCTCAACCTTGCAGACCTGGCATGAGACCCAGAGCCCTAAGCCTAGGTTGCGCAACTCGCGTTCGTCCTGCCCCCTCGGTAGCAGGCCAGAGTAGATCGTCCACGGGATACGGTCAGGCGTCTCATGATGGAGAACGGCCATCATCCTCTCTTTCGCGTTCATCCCTAAGCAAGCCCCAATCCTCGGACAGCTTTTCACCTGATAAGGCTTTGACCCTCTCTGCGGAGGGGTCTAGGAGACGCCTAACTTGGGCTGGCGAGCTTTTCCGTTGCATCTCGGTCCGCGTAGGTTGAGACTATCTCACCCACGTAGAGGGTGTGGAAGCCTCCTCTAGGATAGATCGCCGCTATCTCCGGGGCAAGGCTGTCAGGCGTAAGCCTGTCTTTATGGATGACCTTGCACTCGTAGTGGACCACGCACTCGGCTATCGCTGGAGAGGCAACCTTCCTCCCAGCGAGCGAGGTCAGGTTTAGCTGCTTGAATTTGTCCACCGTCCGGCCTGAGACCGTGCCGCACAGCTTGAGGGCTTCGTCCATTCCCTCTCCTGGCACGTTCACGGTGAAGCACCCCGTGTCCGCTATGAGTTGGAACGTGTACCGTGTCGGCCGAACCGCGACTAGGAAGACGGGCTTGCTCCATAGGGTGCCGATCAGCCCCCAGCCGATCGTCATGGCATTCGGCCATGCCGGGCCTTGGGATGAGAGCAGAAGGCCTCCATGCCTCAACCTGTGAAGGGTCGTCTCCATGAAGGCGGGTAACTCGAACTCCACCTTCTCCAGGCCGGGCTTTTCCATATCCTGGATCGCCTATGCTGGCTCTTCCATTGAAGGCTGGTAGGGGACCCCGTACTCTTCTCTATGGAAGACCTCGGCGAGGGGCTTCCTGCTCCTCGCCCGGGGTGTCTCGTCCGGGAAGCCCAGAGGCAGCAGGCAGATAACCGCGAGGCCCTCGGGAACCCTCAGCATCCGCTTTACCTCCACCTCGTCGAAGGCCCCGATCCAGCAGGTGCCCAAGCCCTGTTCCACGGCCTCTAGAACCATGTGCTCGACGGCTATCATGGGGTCGCGAAGATACCATCTCTTGGAGACCGCAGGGTCCCCTAGAACAACGATGACCACGCCCGCTTCGGCGATGAAGTCCTGTTCATCCGCCGCGTGGGCCAGCAGCCTCCTCTTGGACGCGTCCTTCACGACGATGAACCGCCATGGCTGCCGGTTCCCTGCGGACGGCGCTAGCCTAGCCGCCTCCAGAACCTTGAGGAGCTTGTCCTCCGGCACTGGCTCGTCTCTGTACGCTCGTATGCTTCTTCTCGCCTTGATCGCTTCGAACACGTCCATGGGTTGTTCCCTCGGTGAAACGGTTTGGAGTAAGGAGCCTCACGTGTATAAAAGCGGAGGGCGAGCGCGCAACGCTTTTAAGACCTCCGGCTTGAGAGGCGTCCGTGGCCGGTATGGAGCACGCCTTCTTCTTTGACAGCTCTGGCTATCAGCTCGCCGCGGTGCTGCACACGCCCAGCGGCCGAGGGAAGTCGCCCTGCATCGTGATGTGCCACGGCTACACGGGAAACAAGGTGGAGGCCCACAGGCTCTTCGTCCAAGCCGCGCGGCGGTTCGCATCCGACGGCTTCGCCGTGCTTCGCTTTAATTTCCGAGGCTCAGGCGAGAGCGAAGGCGGCTTCGAGGAGATGACCTTCTCCGGAGAGCTGCAGGACTTCGCCCGTGCGCTTGACATAGCGGAGGCTGAGCCCGCCGTAGACGCCTCGCAGATCGCCGTCCTAGGCCTAAGCCTGGGCGGAGCCGTCGTTCTCTGCGGCTCAGCCTTGGATAAGAGACCTAGGGCCGTCGTCGCCTGGAGCGCGCCCGCGACGCTCGCTCGCTTCCCGGAGTTCCTTCGGAAGCTGCCTCTCGTCACCTTGAGGCCGGGCCTCGAAGCCTATGAGCAGGAGAACGGCTTCTACGTGGGAAAGGCCTTCGTCGAGGATGCGCCGAGGCACCGTCCCTTGGACGAGGTCGGGAAGATCGTGCCTCGGCCAGTCCTGTTGATCCACGGCAGGGAGGACAGGACAGTCCCCCTTGAGGACGCAGAGCGCCTATATGGGGCGGCTATGGAGCCTAGACGCCTCCTCGCGATCGAGGGCGGCGACCACGTCTTCACCAAGTGGCACCACATGAACCGGGTCTTCGAGGAGACATCTCGTTTCCTCCAAGAGAGCCTAGGGACGTCACATGCAGATCGCGGGTGGTGAGCCACGATGGGCAAGGGCTTCAGAGTTGAGGAGGGCACGTTCGGGGAGTTCAGCGAGCACATGCTTCTGAACGAGGAAACGGGCGAAAAAGCCACCATAGTGGACGGATGCGGCGCCACGCTCCAAGCCCTGGAACTCAAGAGCCCTACGGGAACGCTCTTCGAGGCTGTTCAGGGACATGAATCGCCTGCGTCGCTTCGGCAGCATGCCCCGGCGAATGGTAGTGCCGCCCTGATCCCCTGGCCGAACAGGGTCCACCGCGCAAGGTACAGGTTCCTAGGCGAAGAGTACGCGCTCCCGGTCAACACCGGCGAAGGGAACGCCATCCACGGCTTGCTCTTCGACAAGCCTTGGAGAGTGGGCGAAGCGGAGGCCAGCCGTACGGCAGCCCGCCTCACGTGCGAGTACGTCCTGAGCGAAGAGGATTTCCCAGGCTATCCCTTCCGGCTCCTTGCCCAGATCCAGTTTAGGCTCTCAAAGGACGGGTTTGAAGCCCTCACGACGGTGATGAACACTGGTCGCGTGAAGCTGCCGTTAGCCGTGGGCTTCCACCCTTACCTGAAGGCCGGCCCGACCAGAGATGGGAGGATCGACGGCTACAGGTTGACGATACCGGGCGCGAGGAGGCTTCGGCTTAGAGAGATGATCCCAACAGACGAGCAGGAGCCCGTGGAGGGCACGAGCTACGATTTCAGGACGCCTAGGCTGATCGGCGAGACAAGGTTCGACGACTGCTATACAGGGCTCTCCCACAGCGGCGGAAGGGCGTCCGTTAGGCTGTACAACGATGCCTTGGGCTTCGGCGTCGAACTGTGGCAGGAGGAGGCCTACGGGTTCCTACAGGTCTACACGCCTCCTCACAGACGGGCGATCGCGATCGAGCCCATGAGCGGCGCTCCGGACGCGTTCAACAACGGGATGGAGCTGACGGTTCTGGAGTCCGGCGCCAGGTTCAAGGCAGCCTACGGGATCAGAGCCAGCCTCTGAGCGCGTTCATGCACCGCCACGCTGGTCGGGAAAGGCTTAAACCGCGACCTGCGTTGATGCGGCGCTGGGTCTAGCCTTGCCGGCTGCAAAGCCGTCCGTCAGCGTGCTCAAAGCCTCCTATCAACTCGGGGACGAGGCTGTGGAGGAGAAGGTCTTCAAGGCCGTTGAGCTCATCGGAGGCCTGCCCGAACGCCTGAGATCCGCCTCGAAGATTCTCGTAAAGCCGAACTTGGGCTACACGGATGCGCGAAGGCATAAGGGACGCCTCATCGCCCTGTCGGAGCCCTCCGTCACCCGGGCTGTGCTCAAGATGATCAGGGATGAGAACAAGGGGGAGGTCATCATCTCAGACAACCCGGGGCCTGCCGGGTTGAGGCCCTTGGCCGAGAAGCTGGGCTATGGGCCGATGCTGAAGGAGTTCCGCGTAAGGCTGGTCGACGCTGACAACCCGCCCTTCGTGGAGGTCGAGGTGCCCAGGGGCACGACGATGCGACGGTACACCCTCAACAAGGAGGTGGCGGAGGCAGACGCCACGGTTTCGATCGCGAAGATGAAGGTGCACCTCTTCTGCGGCGTGTCGCTCTGCATGAAGAACCTCTTCGGCCTGCCGCCGCCAGCCATTTACGGCGCGCCAAGGTTCTACCTTCACTACCCGTTCAGGCTGCCCCGCTGCCTCGTAGACCTGGCCATGGTCTTCAAGCCCTCCTTGAACATCATCGAGGGACTAGTAGGCGAGGACCTGCAGGAGTGGCACGGCCCGCCGGTTGAGAGTAACGTCCTCATCGCGGGCGATAACATCGTTGCCACGGACAGTGTGGGGGCTCGGCTGATGGGCTTCAACCCGCAGTCCGAGTTCCCGGAGGTACCGTTCCTTCAGGACATCAACCATATCAGGCTGGCCGCCGCCGTCGGCCTAGGCCCCAACGACCTCTCGCAGATCGAGCTGAGCGGGGATAGGCTTGAGGAGGCGACGACCCAGTTCCATAGGAAGCTCGCGATGGGCCTGCCGCCTGAGGCCCACCTGAAAGCCCGGGAGCAGCTCGCCAAGGATGCCCTGTACTATAGGCAGCATCTCTCGGAGCTGCTCGCAGCCTACGAGGGCCGATATGTCGGCATCGTGGAGGGCCGTCTCGCCTGGACGGCACGGGACATAGCCGAGGCGAGGAAGATGTATGAGATGCCCTTCACCTTCAGACGACGCGAGGAGAGCAGATACGCGACGCCCTTCATCAAGAAGGTCGAGCCTCCGGACCGAGACCCAGAGGTCTACGACGCCTACGCAAATCCATAGCTCACGCACCAAATCCATGAGTGCTCTCGCAGCAAGCCGATGGGCTAGCGCGCCCCACGACTAGGGTTCGGCGCGTGCGGGAGGAGAGGTCTCCCGGGGCTCAAGGTATCATCGAGGAGACAGAGTAGATCGCATTGTACACGTCGTCAAGCAGCCCTGAGTAGATTCTCCTGTTCGCGTCTCGGTACCCGAGCAACATCTTGCTTACCTGGGTGGAGTAGGGCTCCAGGGGTAGTATCCTCTCGCAGACACCGACCGTCTTCACCCGGGCGGTGATCCCGCCGAGGCCTCTTGCCTCCACCTCTCTCAGCAGTCCATGCTGGATGAGGTGTCTGCTCACGACGCGGATCACGAGGTCATGCGACCTCAGACGTTGAACGTAGGTGCCGCTCTGCTTGACGAGGGCTCGGACCAGGTCGTAGATGCTCTGCTCCTTGGGCTCGGCCAAGTTGGCCGCTAAGACGCCCTCAAGGCTGGTGGGGTCGAGGGCTGACTGGCTCAGCTTCGTTGCCATAACCGTGTTGGGCATGAGAACCCCGCCGAGGCTTCTTCTCTTGCCGAGGCTGAGAGAGATGACCCCTGTGGTTGCCAAATGGACGATAGCGGTGACGAGAAGCATGCGCGCCAGGTCACGGCGCTTCACAGACTTGTCGCTGCACGGGGTCTCCACGTTCCCCTCGCCGAAAAACCATTCAAGGGTAGACCCGCGTGGCACAAACCTGTCTGAGAACAAGTAGGCTACGTCGCTGGGGTAGATTCCTATGGCGGGCTCACGCTCGGGCCGAGGCGCGATAGGAGCCATCACGGCAGACCCGTCGATCGTTGCCCCACAGTAGGCACAGAAGGCTGCGTCCTCAGGCAGGAGGCCACCGCACCTGGGGCACCGTACGCCTCTCTCCATCAGAAGCCCATGAAGTCAACTGGAACCGCTTGTGAAAAGCCTTTCGCATGGCCACGGCTGGCTCTCTCTTGCCGCAAACGTTTAAGTCGGGAAGCGGCCTGTTCTGCCAAATGGAAGAGGCGTTGTCATACAAGGAAAGATCCTTGACCTGTCCTAAGTGCGGCTACGAGTTCGATATCCTCTACGCCAGGGCTGTAAGCTGTCAGGCTTGCAGGCGCCTGATAAACGGGCTGACCTGCGACATGGTACGATGCCCCCAGTGCGACCATGAGTTTCCCACAACCCAGCGCGTCGTCAGCGCCCTGAGGAAGCTGCAGAACTACCGGCCGCACGACCACATGGGCTACCCGTTCTAGTCGCCCGTTGAGGTTGGCGCCGCCTATGAGATCAGCTCCCTGTTAAAGCCCCGAACTCCAACCTTTTTAAGCCAGCGGCTGGAGGTTTACCATTCCAAGCGCGGCTGAGCCGATAGCCAGAGAGGTCGCGTTTCTAGGGTCGTGTTCGCTCACGAAGGGCAGGGCTGAGGTGTGTTTAGGATCGCTAAGCTGGAGGACACCGTGAGGATACCGCCGGGGAAGTTCGGTCAACCCTTGCTGGCGGTGGCAGAGGAGCAGCTTAGGCTGAAGTACACGGGCTCAGTGGATGAGTCCCTGGGCTACGTGCTCTCGGTGACGGAGGCTAAGATCTCGCCCATGGGCCGGATCATGCCCGGCGACGGGGCGACGTACCATAAGGTCTCGTTCTCGCTCTTGACCTTCTTCCCCGTGCTTCACGAGGTGATAGAGGGCGAGGTGGTGGAGGTCCAGGACTTCGGCGTCTTCGTCAGGATCGGACCTGTGGACGCCCTTCTTCACGTCTCGCAGATCATGGATGACTTCATCACCTACGACGAGAGACAGGGCGCCCTGACAGGTAAGCAGACGCACAGGGTGCTGAGGAAAGGCGACTTGGCCCGGGTGAGGATCGCCGCCGTCAGCCTGGCGAGAGGCGGCTCCACGGGCAAGATAGGCGTCACGGCTCGGCAGCCCTTCCTGGGGAAGCTTGAATGGATAGCGGAGGACGTGGCGAGACTGAAGGCTCAGGGAGCGGTGAAGGAGGAGGCACCGGCCTGAGATGAGCGAAGTGGCTTGCACAAGCTGCAGGCAGGTCTTCCCAGGCAGGGCCAGGGGTAACCCGATCTGCCCGAACTGCAAGACGAGGACGCTCTCAGAGAACTGGTCAGGGCTGTTGATCGTCCTTGACCCAGGGGGCTCCATGCTCGCGAAGGCCGCGGGCGCGAAGAAGGAAGGACACTATGCGCTCAAGATCGGGCGCTAGAAGGCTCCTCGTCCGGAACACGATGTGCCGTCCGCCGCCTTGAGGCTTCCAGGGTCATCCGCTCGACGATCAGGTTTGTCAAGGCCAAGGCGGGGTCCTGTGCATCGTGTTCCGCTGCCAGCTCGCTTTCGCCTATCTCGAAGAGGGCCTTCAACCCCTCCAGCTTGGCTGGAGAGACCTCAAGGAGGCCTTCATCGATAGATTCACCGGATACCGTCTTAAGCCTTGAGAAGGCGGCTTGAAGCTCCGCCTCGTCCTTGGACATCAGGAGCACTGCCACGCCGCCGACGCCTGGCTTGACGCCCAGCCGCTCGATCGCCTTTGAGAGCTGTCTCTGAGCGCTGGCTTGGAGAAGCGTCTCCATAGCGAGGCTCTCTGACACGTTCGAGGCCTCGGCGAAGGCCTTCAGGGCGAAGAGCGCCGCGAAGTAGAGATGACGCCTCCCGGCTACGGCTCGGGCGTCAAAGGCCTGGGCCTCGACCGGCTTCGCGATCTCCCTGAGCGAAGTGAGGAAGCTGTCAGCCCGCCCTACCTTGGCGTCCTTCAGGCCCGTAGCTAGGATAGACCACCCGTACTCAGGGATCCTCTCGATCATCCCTGCCGTAGATCTCCTCTAGGAACTTCTCCACCAGGGAAGGCTTCAGGCCTATCTTCACCAGCTCAGCCTGGATCTGCGGGAGCGAGAGGCCCTTGTTCGTGAGTTTCGCCGCGATCTTCCTCACCGTCTCCTTGCTCTCATGGGGGAAGATGATCCATGAGCTTGTCTCCTTGCTGTAGAAGTCGGGCTTCACGACGGACCAGGGCTTGTAGTACACGCAGGCGATCCTCACGTCCGCCGCTCCCTTAGCCGTGAGGCAGTCCTTCACCAGCTTGAGGCTTCGGCCTGAGTCCGCCACGTCGTCGATGAGGAGGACGCGTTTCCCCACAACGGGGACGGACACCTCCTGCGTCATCACGGGTGCGCGGGAAGTCCTGTACACGTCCACGTAGAACTCCACCTTTACGCTCGCCAGGTTCGGGTTGTCCAGCAGGTCCGAGAGGACCCTCGCAGGCACCCAACCACCCCTCGCCACGCCGACTAGGATGTCGGGCTGAAAACCGGACTCCCTGATGGCATCCGCGAGCACAAGGCACAACTCGTAGAGACAGTCCCAGCTCGGCGCCTCGAACGCAACATCCAGCGTCAATCGACCGCGGCTCCGCGGGAAGCTAGCCTCGGGCTGCCCTTAAAAGAATTGACGCAGATAATCCCGCACCTGCTTGAAGCCTGTCCCAAGGGCAGCGTCTGGAGACGGCCGAGGGGTCTGAACCCCGGCCTGGTCTCAGAGAGGACCACGGTCGATCTCCATGACCACGTGTTACCACCTGCGCCCCAAGGAGAGGATCTACGCGCTACGGAAGAGCGTAACGACCGCGCCTCTCGTTAGCGCCCGAAAGAGTCTCAGGGCCGCGATCCGAGCCCAGCCTAAGCCCGGATCAGCTCCGGCTCCGCCTCCACATCATGGACTCCGAGCGCCACGAAAACCCATGATGATCCGCGTGGTAAGGGGACAGAAACCTATCCCCTACGGGGACAGAAACCCGTCCACCCGAGCCGCCCAAACCATGGACGGGCATGGAGGCCGCCGACGGGATTTGAACCCGTCCTCCAGGCTCCACAGGCTTATACCATCCCTTTGGGATGTCCGTACGCTGACCAGGCTACGTTACGGCGGCCACGGTCCTACAGGCGTTCAGGTCGTCACTTAAAGCTTTCCCGCTCCATGAAACGGTTGATGCCTCGACGTTGCACGTTCAGGCGGCTTTGCTCGGAACTAAGGGGATACTTTGACCTCAAGCCCCTAGGTCCCGAGGAGAGCCGTTTGGGCGAAGCCTTAAGAGCGGAACAGTGGACGACGTGGCGATCGTTATGATGCTTGAGTTGGCGACCGTGGCGGTGGTGGTATCACCACCTCCTCAGAAAGCAGCTGAATGGTATAGGGACAAGCTGGGTCTTGAGGTGCGCGCCCAAGAAGGCCACTGGGTGGTGGTTGCCTCCAAGGGCTCGAAGACGGGCATTCACCTCTGCGAGTCGGATACGCTGGAGCCCGGCAATACCGGTGTTCTCTTCACGACAGCCGACATCGAGGCCGCAGTCAGAGAGCTGAAAGCGAAGGGCGTAAGGTTCACCCAGGAGCTGACGAAGGAACCCTGGGGAACCTACGCGATGTTCGCAGACCCGTACGGCAACGAGTTCTGGCTCATGCCCAGCGAGTAGAGGATGCCTCTCCCACCTCGCCCAGCGGTCTGTCGCTGGCAACCGGGAATCCTGTGTGCTAGAGGGTTCTCGGCTCGACCTTGAGCGGCTCCAAGGCCGCGGGGCTGTGCAATAGGTCTGCTAGGTTCTCGACGCAGCCTACACTGGTATCTATGTTCCGATGCCTTGGGTGAACCCACATCCTAGCCGGGGTGAGGTTGAGGCAGAGGGGAACAGGAGGCCATCGCCCCTCCAGCCCGGCGAGCACCTTTCCCGCGGATTCGTGGATGCTCGCGTAGCTTCTCACGACCTCGGTTCCGGCGTATCTGCCAACGCCATGCCAGATGGCTCCATCCTCCGGTGAGAGGAGCGAGTAGAGCGCGAACTGCGGCGAGGAGGGGGTGGCGGCGAAGCTGTACTCCTGTATGGAACGCGCCTCTAGGGTGATGTTGCCGTCGGCCTCGGCTATGCTGACGTCGCTCTGGTCGATCTCGTTCGGGTACAGCCTTGCTGTCCGGTACCTGACCCTGACCTGCTCAAGGCCGCGTTCGCTCAGCACCATGTGGCCTTCAGCGGCCTTCTTGGAGCCAAAGCCTTCCCGGGAATGCGGCACGGTCAGGAGAAGCGTCTTTCTCTTCCTGATGTTCCTTCCCATGAGGGCATAGAGCTGCGCTATCGTGGCGTAATCCCTGTGGCTGTCCCGGATAAGCCTGTGGAGAGCGCCTTCGCTCTCCTCCATTCTCAGCGCTTCCAGAGGCATCCTCAAAGCCGGGATCAGGAGGGAGATACCGAGGCTTTCGGAGAGCCGCGATAGCCCCTCATACTTGAAGGCGTCGACGAGATCAACGTACCTCCTCTGCCTCCCAGTCCTCAGCTGCTCCTCTATCTCCTGAGCCTCGCGGTCGCTCAGGAGCGCCCCTCGGTACTTCGCAAGGAACGCAGGGTCCAGCTTCAGGCCGTCCATCCGGACGTTTGCGGCGGGGAAGGCGCTCTGCCCTGTCTCGCGAAGCGAGGCCCGGAGTGGGTTCACGCTGTATCTGTCAGGCTCCACGTCGTCAGTATTCAGCAAGAAGGGTATAACCCGGCCCCGCGGGGGTCGTCTGAGGCCTTCAGCCATCGCCTCGTAGTCTAGGCGTTCAAGCCGCCCGGGTCCATGCTCGTGGAGGTAGTTGACTGAGGCCTCGAGCAACCTTGCCTCGATCACGCCTTGAAGGTCCTCTAGCGTCAGCTGGATATTCGCGTACTCCGTGGATGTCCTTAGGAAGAAATGGTCCCGCGTGAAGGAGAGATCCCTGCGCCTTTGGCGCTCGATGGTGAAGAGGGTCACCTTGCCTCCCGTGGCTTTCTCGCTGCTCGACAGCCTTTCTAGGAGCAGATCCACGGAGGGCCGGGCGGTCTCCAGGAAGCTCTTCACCATCGAAGGCGCGAGGTCGCACGAACTGTGCATTCCGTTCACATGCTCCAGCCTCAGCTCAGCGGTTTTCAGCCCCTCTCTAGCGATTCCATCAGCCGGTAGGAGGCTTCCTCAGCCTTAGGGCTTTCGCCGCCCAGCCACATTCTCAGAACCCAGAAATCCGCGTGGAAGCCGAGGGCGCGCAGGCTCCGGTACAGCCGGGGGCTGCGCTGTGAGACCCCTAGGTAGACGCGTCTTCCTCGTAGGCCGCTGAGGGCGGCCGTAAGAAGCTCCTCGGCCTGTCTCTCCGTCTCCGGAGGACAGACCATGGGACCTAGCTCCACGGAGGGCGTCGTCACTCTTCCCATGATGAAGCCCAAGAGACGACCTGCGTCAAGGGCGGCGTAGCAGACGGTCTTGTTTGAGCCTGCGCGGTAGATCGCCTGCAGAAGCCGGCCGCGGCAGGCGCCGAAGCTCCTTTCATCTAGCGCCGCGGCTTCAGGCAGATGCTCCTCGGCCATCTGAGGCAGCTGAGCTGGGTGGGCTTCCGCGATATCCGCGCTCAGCCTGATGAACTTCGTGTCGCCTGTGAAGCCTAGCCGCTCGTAGAAGGGCGCGGTCTCCACGTAGGAGTAGAGCCCGATCTGCCTGGCGCCGCAGGCCTGAAGGTAGTCTATGGCGGCCTGTACGAGTTCAGAGCCTACGCCCTGCGCGCGGAATCGGGGGTGGACGATGATGTTGCCCATCCAGCCTATGCTGCCGTAGTTGATGGTAGTTGCCAAGCCTGCCCTCTTGTCGTCTACGAATGCAACGAAGCAGCCTCTGGGTTCGAGGGACTTCATCCAGGCGTACTCCTCGACGGTGAAATCCCACTCCGCCATGTCCGTAAGCCTCACCGCGAAATCGAAGTCCCGCGGCTCCATGACGCGGATCTGGACGCGCCCCATGGCTCGCTCTTACGCTAAGCAATAGATTAATACTAGCCCCCGGATCGCAGACTTCCCTGACGGTCGGAGAGAGTCTGCTTCACGGCTTGGAAGCGGTCGTCTTGACGGAGCATCCACAGCGCAGGGGGGTTGAAGACTTCACGGTGAAACGAGGCCTGACGGAGGGAAGATACCGTCTAGCAGATATCGCCATTGGGCTGGAGAACTCGCCCGCGCTCCAGGCGCTCTTCGGCGGGCCGGATGGAAGCCGACGCTTAGCCGAGGGAACGCAGGTGAAGCTGCGAAAGAGCCGCGGCTACATGCACATCGACGACGATGACGGCAGCATAATCGCAAGCCTAGACTACGTGAACCAGGGCGACGAGCGGGACCTCTACTTGGACTTCATACACGAGCTGACGCATCTGAAGCAGCTGCGTGAGGGGATGGAGCTCTGGGAGCCGGGCTTCAACTACGTAGACCGCCCCACGGAGCTAGAGGCCTACGGCGTCGCGGTCAAAGAGGGCCGCAGACTCGGGATGACATGGAAGGAGATCCGTGACTACCTAGACACAGAGTGGATGAACCGAGAGGAATTCGCCCGGCTGCTCCGAAACCTAGGAGTACCGGAGAGAGACTGACGACACCCATGAGGCGAACCCTTAAGAGAACGCGCAGAACTCTCCACCAGAGGATGGGCCGGTGGCTCAGCCTGGTACGAAGGGCCGCCGCATCGGATGGCTGCTCGTACAGGCGATCGGTTCGCAAGCCAGGGCCGAGATTCCGATAGGCCGCGGGTTCGAATCCCGCCCGGTCCACTCTTTTCCGGGTGTGAAGTGAGCTTTAGACGGAGATGTGAGGTACCATCTATCATCCCTTTAATGGGAAAGACTGGATCAAGGTTTCCTCAATCGGTTTCTTCGCATCCTATGCTCTCGCGGCCGGCTAAGGCCTGGCTTTCCCTAGTGATCTCACACCTTCCGCTGATATTTCCCGGTCCCATCCTGGCCTTCGCGGATACGGAGGCAACGCTTATCAGGGCTAGATGGAGCACATTGGCCCTAACGTAGGGAACAACCATGAAGATAACAGACCTGAAATGCACGGTGATAGAGGGCTACCCCATAGTTCGCGTGGACACTGACGAGGGCATAAGCGGGCTTGGGCAGCTTGAGTCGGGAAGAGGCTACAACAAACCCCAGGTGCTCTTCTACAAGCCCTACATACAGGGCATGGACCCGAGGGATGTGGAGCGGGTGATGCTCAGAATACGTCGACTTGGGGGCTTCAAGCCGTGGGGGAGCGCGGTGAGCGCCATCGAGATCGCGTTATGGGATATAGCCGGAAAGGCGCTGGGCGCACCAGTCTATAGGCTCCTAGGGGGGAAGATCCGGGACAGAGTGCGTGCCTACAACAGTTATGAAGGACCTAGGCCGAAGGGCACTGCCCCAGAGGATTTCGCCGAGAGTGCCTCTGTGAAGAAGAGGCTGCCTGAGGGCTTCACGCTCCTGAAGTTCTTCATGAGCGGGCTGTGGGCAGTTCCCGGTTTCTTCTATGGAGAGGTGGACACTGGGGCTGTTTACCCTAACAGGGGCCATCTCACTGCGTCAGGCTTGAAGCACGCTGTCAACTGCATCAAGGCTATCAAGGAAGTCCTGGGTGAGGAGCTTGGGCTAGCCGTGGACTTTGGAACAGGGCTCAGCATACAGTCAGCACTTGCCCTAGCGAAGGCGGTTGAACCACTGAACCTTGCGTGGCTGGAGGATATGATCACAGGTGATTACAGCCCATACAATGCTGTGGAGGCGTACCGCCTTGTCTCCTCGAACACAACGACGCCTATTCACACCGGGGAACAGGTCTACCTTCGCCAAGGCTTCAAGGACCTGATTGAGAAGAACGCCGTCGACGTCATAGGGCCTGACCCCTGCGACATAGGCGGCATCGCGGAGCTTAAATGGATCGCGGAGTTCGCCGACCTATACGGGGTACTAGTGGCTCCGCACGGGGTGGGCGATGGCATGATTGGCGCCGCCGCGCTAGTGCAGATGTGCGCTACGCTGCCAAAGAACCTCATTGCCTTCGAGCTGCCCGCTCTGCAGCTTTTCTGGTGGGAACTGATCGAGGGGCTTCCGAAGCCATTGGTCAAGGACGGCTACATCGAGGTACCAGACAAGCCCGGACTGGGCATCGAGTTGAACGAGAAAGCTGTGAGGAAACATCTTCCCGAGGGCGATGATTTCCTCAACTAGCGCAAGCACCACGCTGTGCTAGGTCTCCGCCAATGTAGAGCATCAGAGGCCTAACCTTGAACTCGCCGTCCCTTCCCGCACGGATCCGGCTCGTTACGTGCGTCTATTGCCGCACCCCACAGGACTCGGCAGAAGTATGTCAAACCTGTTCCGTCTCGAGATGCTCAATACCCGCGGTGCTGTATGGTTTAGCGCTGGCGTTCACAGCCGCCGTGTACGTCTCCAAAAGAGAGAAGTTCCAGAGGGGGTCCCAAGACTGGGAGGAACTCGGGGAGGGATTCACCCGAGATTTTGGGTGAGCATCTCCCGGTCCACTTCCCCCATGATGCCCTGAAAGAGCCGCCGGCGCAGTAGCCGTCGTCGTGGCCCCAGCATTGGCGCTCAGAGGAGGAAGCTCAGGACGAGCTAGCCTCTTTGAGAGTGTCGGCGGATAGCAGGCCTAGGCTCAACTCTCTCGCGCCTCAGCCACTTTGACCGGTGGAAATCAGCACCTAGTCCCTTCTGTTCTAGCTCGCGGAAGGCAGATGTGCGAGGAGCTCCGGCGGTTGTGGCTTGACAGGCTTCATTGCCAACTGCTCGGGGTCAGTCGAGGCCGCCGCGTAACCCAGAAGGACGCGTATCCCCTCGCTCTCCATTTCTGGCGGAGCGCGCACCTCAAATGCGTCCAGAATGAGAGGGATGACCGAGCTAATGCTGTCAATCCAGAACTCGTCAAGCTGCTCCTGTCTGAGCTTAAGCCTCCTTGAGACCAGTTCATCCATCTCCCGCGATATCTCTACCCTTACCGTGGTCCCGAAAATACGATTCATATGGTTCCCTCACGTGAGGTAGAGAAATACCCCCCGGGGCCCTCAGCTTCCGACACTGTCTTCCTAAGAACAGGGTTGCCCTTAATATGTCTGCCGAAGGCTCTCTCCGGAGACTAACTCTGTTATGGTGGAGTATCAAAGTTATATCTAGCACCGCATAGAAGTACGTAGACATAGCAGGTGCTAAGCATTCGGAAACCATAAGTTCATCTTGCCCTGAAATGGCTGTATTGCACGTAACGGTCTTACCCTTCCTGGTGCTGGCTATTGGCGTTGCATCGTGGGAGGAAGAACCGCCAGAGGCTGGATATCATCGAAGATATCCTGATCGCAGCTCTTGATGGCGAAGTTAAGACTCATATCACGAATAAGACCAACCTAACCCATACGACCACTGAGCTATACCTCGAAGATCTCATGGCGGCCGATCTCATAGAGGCAGTTGGCGAGAAGAAATGGGGAGCCATGTATAGGACCACCCAAAAGGGGGTGCGGTTCCTCTCAACAATCAGAGCAATGAGAGAACTCCTCGGCGAGTCGCCTGGGCGGCATACGGACAAAGGATAAATCTAGGCTTGCGTTGTGGGAGCAAATGGCCCGGCAAAGACGAGACCGGTTTGAGATTATCGCCCAGCTCTTGGCTTCAGGCATGAAACCCTCCAGTAGGGCTGACCTTATGTATGCCGCTCGTCTAGACTTCAGAGGACTGCAACATCACGTTGATCTCTTGAACAGCATCGGGTTACTGGAGAACTCTGGGGGAGTCTTCAAGACCACAGAGAAGGGACTGGCATACCTGCAACTGTACGGGAAGGTCGCTAAGATGCTGGCGAAGGGCTAGGCATACGCGTCGTGCGGGCTAAGCCAGTTTTCCGCGTTGGCTGTAACCCTTGCTCTGCGATTCGCTCTGTCAAACTCGATGAAAGAGTACTCCGAGAGGAAAGAGAGGACTGTAACGAGCTTGTCCTCGGCGATGTCGAACTTGGTCCTGATCTCGTCTAGGCTATGCCACTCTCCATCTCTCAGGGAAAGCAACAGGGTGTTGAGCGTGGGCCTTCGCCTTCTGCCCATCGAGACCCAGCTGCTTCTGGACGTCGTACCTAAAGAGATTACGATCGACTGCGGTACAAGATAAAACTAACATACGAGGCCTCGATCCTCGTGTGCAGATGCATGTCCCGTGACTGACAGACTTCCTGGGAACCTTGCCGCCTGTCAGACTCGTGTAAAACCCCGTCTGTGGGATCGTTCAACATAAAGCCCACACAACCTACATACTGCTCTCACCGAGTGCCCTCACTATTGACCCTATGTGGTTGATCCCGGTAATCCCAGCCTGTGAGTTGCTCCCAAAACGCGGGGCGGCGGGCGTGGTTACGGCGGGGACGTAGTCTCCATCGCATTGGTCATGTCTGACGGCGGGATCACGATGCCCTATCCCTTCCGTGAACTACTGGCGCCGGAGAGAGGATTACCTAGGCTGTCGAGCGGGAGGTCTTCGATGCCTTCGTGGCGGGGGTGACGAAGGGCAGAACGACTGCTCTCCTCACGTGTCTCGGCTGTCCGCTCTAGGCGCCTCGATGAGCGTGTTCCCTAGAGCTTAGACGCCGCTGTAGGCGGAAAAGCCTCCGTCCACCGGGACGACGACGCCGTGGACGAACCTCGCCCCGTCCGAGAGTATCCACAAGACCGTCGCTGTGAGGTCGTCGGCTTCGCCGAAGCGCCCCATCGGCGTATGCTCGATGATGCTCCTTCCCCGCGGCGTCAGCTCACCTGACTCGGTGACGAGGAGGAAACGGTTCTGCTCGGTGATAAAGAAGCCCGGGGCGATCGCGTTCACGCGGATGCCCCTTGAATACGTCTGGGACATGTGGACGGCCAGCCACTGCGTGAAGTTCGAGACCGCGGCCTTCGCCGCGGAGTACGCCGGGATCCTCGTCAGCGGCCGGAGGGCGTTCATGGATGATATGTTCAGGATGGAGCCCGCGCCCTTCTCAGCCATCACGCTGCCGAAGACCTGGCAGGGGATGAACGTGCCGAGGAAGTTCAGGCGGAAGACAGACTCCACGGCGTCGGGAGGGATGTCGAAGAACGAGAGCCTGGGACCCGTGGTGGCCTCCTCGCGGTTGCCTCCAGCCCCGTTTACGAGAACGTCCACGGTCCCAAAGGCCTCCAGCACCACCTTACAGGCCGCCTCCACGCTCTCCTTCTTCAGAACATCGGCGACGACGGCGATCGCCTGACCGCCCTTCTGCCTGATCTCCGAGGCCACGGCCTCAGCCGCCTCCTTCCGGACATCTAAGACAGCCACTCGGGCACCGTTCTCAGCGAGGGCCTTGGCCATGGCCGAGCAGAGGGCTCCACCCCCGCCCGTCACCACGGCGACCTTACCCGCGAAGTCCACTCGAAACGTCATCCTGCCCGCCCGTATCCTGCGAAGACCACGGGCAAAGGTTTTGCGGTTCCGCCGAGGAGTTCTCCGCCCAAAAGCCACGTCATTCACTCTAGAGCCTAGCCAGGCAGCCGAGCCCTTCGTCCCTAACCATTCAGGGTTGCCACGGCCTCACGTGGCATGCTGCTCCTTAAGGTAGGGCAGGGCTTTCCCGCCGAACTCCCGGAGGAACCTCTCCTCATCCGGGCTGGAGCTGCCCACCTGCACCTCATCAAAGCCCATCGCGATGAGCCCCTCCACCTTCCTGAGGCACTCTTCCATGCTGGTGCAGACCCATTCCGCCATCCTCGCGGGATCAACCTGCTCCCCCAGCCTGTCCAGCCTCCTCGGGTCAGCGATCGGCCTACCGATGATGTCCGGAAGCGTGGTCACCCGCCAACGGGCCAGAGACCTGAGCGCCCTCTCGTAGTCCTCGTCGTACGATACCTTCATCTCCACCATCCTGGGCATCGAGCCCGGGTCTCGTCCGCTCTCCCGGACGCCCTCAGCCAAGGCCGCGAAGAGCCCAAGCCGCACATCCGGGTTCGTGACGGCCCCCGCCGCGGTCATGAACCCGTCTCCGAGCCTGCCGGCGATCCGGGCCACGGTAGGCCCAGAGGCCGCCACGTAGATGGGAACCCTCTCCCTCGGCCTCGTGTAGAGCCTCGCGTCGCGAAGGGGAAAGAACCCGCCACGCGTCGTGACGAAGCTCCCCTCCCAGAGCCTCCTTATCAAGACGAGGGCCTCCAGCAGCCTCTCCGCCCTCTCCTTGAATGGAGGCCAACGAGGGCCGAAGGGCAACTCGTTCATCGCTTCTCCCGTTCCGAGGCCGAGGTAGATTCTTCCCGGGAACATCTCGCCCAGGGTCGCGAAGGCCTGGGCTATGATGGCCGGATGATACCTGTACACGGCCGTCGTCACCCCCGTGCCTAGGCGGATCCCCGTCGTCCTCGCAGCCGCGGCGGCGATCAAGACCCACGCGTGGCCGGCGCAGCCTCCCTCGTGAAACCAGGGATGGAAATGGTCGCTGACCCCGATGAAGTCGAAGCCCAGCCTCTCAGCCGTCGAGATGAACTCCAGCAACCGGCTGGGCGGATACTGCTCCTCCACGGCCCTGTAGCCGAACCTCACCCGCATGCCCCCGGAAGCGGCCGAGCCGAGTATATCAGCCCTTCCTCAGCCAACGCGGCCCTTCACTCAGACAGCGGCAGAGAGCGGTCCCACGGGCCCAGATGAGAAGGCGAAGCCCAATCCAGGGATCAGCCGATGGTCGCGGGCATCGCCTTGAGCGCCGCGAGGACAGCCATCGCCAGGGCCGATCGCCTAGAGGACGGGATCACCGGTTCCGTCCCGCGCACTCGTGGCGGGGCAGGTCTGTTAGGCCTTCCGCGTCTATCTATCTCCGCTCACGTGGAAGCATGGGGCCCTTTATCGTCGTCAAGCCTGGCTTTCCGTCCTGAGCAGCTTCCCTATCTCGCTCCGGTTGAATGATAGGCCACAGGATCAACCGTCTCTCCGCCTTACGGTCTCGGTGGCTAGGAGCTGGACGAGGGCGGCTGAGAAGAAGACTAGGGCGGAGACGGTGAAGAAGGGCGATCTCAGGTCGTAGGCGTCCGCGATCGCTCCGAGCACCATGGGGCCTAGGATGAAACCTATGTCTCCGAAGAAACGGTAGAGGCTCATCGCCAGGCCGTGCGGCGCGTCCACGGTGACGTCCGCCGCGAGCGCCAGGGGCGCCTGGCCGGCGCCGCCCGTTCCTATTCCGAGCAGGAGGCAGGAAAGCGAAAGCGTGGCCACGTCGAACGAGAAGGGGAAGCAGAGGGCTGAAAGCCCGGTGACCACGAGGTTGGAGGTGATGATGGGCTTCCGCCCGTACCTGTCCATGAGGTGGCCTACGGGAACCGTTACTAGGAGGTTGGTTACCGTCGCGAAGCTGATCGCTACGCCGATCTCGGCCTCGCCTAAGCCGATAACCGAGCTCGCATAAAGCGGGATCATCGTCGACCTGATCCCCGTGCGCATCAGGAAGATCGTGAAGATCGCGAGACAGGCCACTGTGAACGTCCGGTTCGCCAAGATGCTCCTTACGCCCTCAAGCAGCGGCCAGGCCGCCTCCGAGGAGCCCGCTCCCTTCCTGAGACCGGCCTGATCGGGCTCGTGGATCAGCGCAAAGGAGAGCACAAAGCAGGCTGCGCCGGCGATCGCGTAAGCGTAGAAGGGCGCACGGAGGCCCCATCCGGCGGCTATGAAGCCGCCCATTGTTGGGCCCGCGGAGGCGCCCAGAAGCATGAAGGCCTGGAAGTAGCTCAGGACGCGGCCGCGTTCCTCCGGTCGGACGATGTCAGCGATGAGGATGGTCCGGCTGGTCATCCACATCGCTGAGCCTACGCCTTGGATGAAACGATAGAGGAGGAGCTCCCAGAAGCTCGTGGCCACGCCGCTCAGGAAGGCGCCAGCGGTCAGTATGAGAGCCCCGATCAGGAGCAGAGGTTTTCTCCCTATTCGGTCGGCTGCCAAGCCCACAGGGAGGTCTACGGCAAGGCGTCCGAGGGCGTAGACCGATATCGTCAGGGCGGCGAGGGTGTAGCTGACATCGAAGCTCCGGGCGTAGATCGGCAAGATCGGGGAGACGATCGATATGCCGGTGTGAAGGAAGAAGGAGGGCACGTAGATCGAGAGAACGTCGCTCATCACGGAGCGCCTTTCGGACCGCAACCCCAAGCACCTGTCTCCGGACAGAAGCTGACGCTACTTCGACTAATCCTTATCTGCTCAGCCAGGTTAGTGATGGGCCCGAGGCCGCATGAGAACAGTGCCAATTGCGGCGGCTGAGGGCAGGAATCCCTTCTACGATTCGAACCTCCAGCCCCTCTTGCCCAGCCCTCTCATCAAGCTGCCCATCGGCAGCATTCACCCAAAGGGCTGGCTTCGACATCAGCTCGTCCTGATGGCAGAGGGCTTCACCGGCCATCTCCCCGAGCTCAGCCCCTGGTGCCAGCTACAGGGAAGCGCGTGGTCCAGCCCCGATGGCGAGGGCGCCTATGGCTGGGAGGAGCTCCCTTACTGGTTGAAGGGCTTCGGCGACCTGGGCTACGTGCTCCGCGACGACCGGATCATCACCGAGACCCGGAGGTGGATCGAGGCCGTGCTTTCGAGCCAGGAGCCTGACGGTTGCTTCGGCCCCCGGGCCAACAAGGCGAACCGCGACCTCTGGCCGAACATGATCATGCTCAACGTGCTCCAGTCGCTCTACGAGGCAACCGGCGACAGACGCGTACTGCCATTCATGACCCGATACTTCCAGTGGCAGTCCACGCTCCCGAGGGAGCAGCTCCTCCCTGACAACTGGGAGCATCCCCTCATCTGGCAGAAGGTAAGGGGCGGCGACAACCTAGAGAGCATCTACTGGCTGTACAATCGTACCGGTGAACGGTGGCTGCTTGAGCTAGCGCGGCGGGTTCACGAACGGACCGCGGATTGGACGGGCGGCATCCCCAGCTGGCATGGCGTCAACATCTGCCAGGGCTTCCGCGAGCCCGCGGAGTACTATCAGCAGTCGCATGATGTCCGTCATCTCGAGGCGACGGAGAGGAACTACGAGACCGTGATGGGCCTCTACGGCCAGGTGCCCGGCGGCATGTTCGGCGCGGATGAGAACTGCCGGCCTGGGTACGCGGATCCGCGTCAGGCCGCAGAGACCTGCTCCATGGTAGAGTCCATGCTGAGCAACGAGATGCTGCTGAAGATCACGGGCAACCCCGTGTACGCGGAGAGATGCGAGGAGATCGCGTTTAACTCGCTTCCCGCCGCGATGACCCCGGAAATGAAGGGACTCCATTACCTGACGGCTCCGAACATGGTCCAGCTGGACCGCGAGAGCAAGGCGCCCTTGCTTCAGAACGGCGGCAACATGCTGGCCTACGACCCCCACAGCTACCGTTGCTGCCAGCATAACGTCTCGCACGGCTGGCCCTACTACGCCGAAAACCTCTGGATGGCAACTCAGGGCAACGGCCTCGCCGCCGTGCTCTACGCCGCCTCAGAGGTGGAGGCAAGGGTAGGAGACGGCACGACGGTGAGGATCGTCGAGGAGACAGATTATCCCTTCGGCGAGACGGTTGAGTTCAAGCTCTCCGCGCCAAGACCGGTCAGTTTCCCCTTGCTGCTTCGGATACCTAGCTGGTGCCGGGACGCTAGGGTCTACGTGAACAAGCATCTAGAAGACGGGCAGCCCAGCCCGCTCTCATACGTGGTAGTGGAGCGGACATGGCGTGACGGAGACACGATACGCCTTGAGCTGCCGATGCAGGTCCGAGTTACGACGTGGACGAGGAACAAGAACGCCGTATCCGTGCACCGGGGGCCGCTGACCTTCTCGCTCAAGATCGGAGAGAGATGGGTGAGGTACGGCGGCACGGACAAATGGCCTGCCTACGAGGTCTATCCGACCACGCCGTGGAACTACGGCCTGATCCTCGACGCCAAGGACCCGGCCAGGGGCTTCGAGGTGAGGAGACGCGTTGGGCCGCTGCCCGACCAGCCGTTCAGCGTAGACGACGCGCCGATCGAGCTGAACGCCAAGGCGAGGCGCATACCGGAGTGGCAACTGGAGAGGAACGGCCTCGTAGGCGCCCTGCCCGAGAGCCCCGTTCGCTCCGACCAGCCCGTGGAGGTGATCACGCTCGTCCCGATGGGCTGCGCCCGCCTCCGTATCGCCGCCTTCCCCACGTTGGAGCCTGCATTGACACGATGAGCTCGACGGTGATACTGGAGAGGCCGCTGGAAACCGTTCGGGTCCTCGCGCCGTACGCGACATGCATCCATCTGAAGGACTTCGTTACGCGGACGAGGGTGAGCGGCTTCTCAATCCATGTCGCACCTGTGGGAACAGGCATGCTGGACGTGAAGGCTTTCTTTCACGCGGTCAGGGAGACCGGTCGAGACCCGGACGTTCTCCTAGAGCAGTTCATGGGCAGAGGGGCGAGCGTAGAGGAGACCTTGGAAGAGGAGGAGAAATGGATCAGAACGGGCATCAGAAATGCCCGTTGCCTCATACGAGGATGAGAGGACCCGAAGCTCGGAAGCAGCTCCCGCCCGCCTATGACCTCGCCTCAGACCTAAGGTAGGGCAGGACTCTTTCCCCGTAGAACCTTATGAACTTCGGCTCCTCGGGGCTTGAACTCACGAAGTAGAGATGGTTGAACCCAGCCTCGACGAACTCCTCTATCCTCTTGACATGCTCGTCTGCCGTTGTGGCGACGATCCAGCTTCTGGCGATAGCCTCATCGCCTACGAACCTCCCATGAGCCTCGATCTCCCTGGGGTCGGATACGTCGTACTTGAAGAAGAGGGGCAGCATCGAGCCGGCCCAGAAGCGGCATGACCTCAACGCGGCCTCGTAGTCCTCATCGTAGGAGACCAGTAGCTCCACCACCTTCTCCAGCGACTCAGGGTCTCTGCCTGCCTTCCTAGCGCCTCCCCTGAAGGCGCCTAGCAGCTCCCTCGACCGTTTCAGGTCGGGAAGGAGCAGGATGCCGTCGGCCAGTCTGCCCGCGAGCTCCGCGACCCGCGGCCCACTCGCTGCGACGTAAAGCCTTACGGGCGCCTCAGGCTTCGTGTAGAGCTTCGCGTTCCTCAGCCTATAGTGCTTTCCCCTGAAGCTTACGAAGCCCTCTCTCCATAGCCTCTTGATCACTATTATGGCTTCTTCGAGCATCTCCACGCGTTGAGCTGGTGAGGGCCACACGTAGCCCAGCGGCGACTCGTTGAGGGCCTCGCCCGCCCCGAGACCGAGGCAGATCCTGTTCGGGTACATCACGGCGAGCGTCGCGAAGGCCTGCGCCACGACGGCGGGATGGTACCTGAGGATAGGCGCCGTCACAGCCGTGCCAAGGCTCATCTTCCTAGTCCTCTCAGCCGCCGCGGCTATCCAGATCCAGGCGAAGCCCCCGGCGGCGCCCGTGTGAGCCCACGGATGAAAATGGTCGCTCGTCCAGAGCGTCTCGAAGCCGTGTTTCTCGGCGAGAACCGCGTGGTCGAGAAGCCTATCAGGCTGGTACTGCTCATGGCAGGTCTTGTAGCCCAGTAGCAGAGGCATCTGGTCGCCTCCAACCGTGAGGCCTTGGCCCTCGGTCGGTATTTAAGCTATGAGGGCTTCCTTCCGGACCGCGTGACGGCCCAGGCGCCCGAGAAGTGAGCCTAAGCTCTGAGAGCGTCCTCACGTGGAAAAACGAAGGCGGGGCTGAAGCTTATTACCCGACGAGCGCTGCGTCTGGAAGCCGGTAGGCTCATGGGGTCGCCTCGGCTTCCGGTAGGCCTGGCCTACGCGTCCTTCACCGCCTACGCCGTGGGGATGACGATGCTAGGGCCGTCCTGGGGCTTCATCGCCGGAGAGTATCTGCTCTCCCCGGCGGAGTTGGGGCTGCTTGCCTCCGTGCCCGGCCTGGGCTTCTGCTCCACGCTGCTCGGCGGCCTCGCCTCCGACAGAGCTGGGCGAAAGACGATCCTCTGCTCCGGTCTGGGGCTGTTGGCCCTAGGCCAACTCGCGATCGGCTTGTCCCCCTCTATCCTAACCTTGGCCGTCGGCCTCTTCGCGGCGGGACTAGGAGCAGGACTCTTCGAGGCCGCGGTCAACTCCCTGATCTCGGACCTCTTTCCCAGCCGGAGGGGCTTCGCCTTGAACTCCATGCATCTTTTCTGGGGCGTGGGGGCCTCCCTAGGCCCGATGCTCGCAGGCGCGGTCCTCTCAACGCTGGGGCTGTGGCGGCTCAGCTTCCTGCTAGGCAGCGGCCTCCTAGCCGCAGTGACCCTGGCCTTCGTTGCCACTCCTCTTCGCCCTGTGAGCGAGACCGGGGAACCGGGGCCGCGAGCCGTTTTCCAAGCGCTCCGCTCCCGGTCTCTCGTCTCCCTAGCCTCTGCGTGCTGCATCATCTGGGGAGCCGAGATCGCCTTGGCGACGTGGCTCGTCCTATTCGCGACACAGGAGAGGGCATTCAGCCTAGCCGAGGCGAGCTATACCCTCGCCGGGATGGGAGCAGCCATGGCCGTGGGCAGGCTTCTATGGAGCCTCTCCTCTGACAGGCTGGGGAACACCCTGACTGTTCAGCTCTGCGGCGCCGCAGCCGGTCTGCTCGTGATCTTAGCCTCGACCGTCCAGTTGGTGCCTGCCGCCATGGCCCTCTTCCTCCTTTCTGCGCTCTTTTTCTCCGGCGGGGTGCCGACCATCATCGCCGTGGCCTGCGCCGAGCATCCCAGGTCCAGCGGCCTCGCCTCCGGGGCGATGCTCTTCGCCGGGAACCTCGGAGGCGTCCTCCTGCCCGTGGTGGTCGGCATGACAGCGCAGGGGGCCACGATACACGCGGGCATCCTCGTCGTCGCCGCGCTGCTCCTAGCGGTTCCGTTGCTTATGCTTCCGCTTCGCCTCGCTCGGCCTGCTCAGCGGCTCTTCCAGAGCTGAAGGCCTGCTTGCTCAACGCTTATCAAGCCGAGGCGAAGGCATACGGCCACCGGGATCGCGTATGAGGATAGTCGACCTGAAGTGCACGGTGATCGACGATTATCCCCTGGTTCGCATCGACACCGATGAGGGGATCACTGGACTCGCGCAGATCGAGTCGTCTAAGAGCTACCTCAAGCCGCACGTGCTCTTCTACAAGCGGTTCATCGTCGGACAGGACCCGACGAACGTGGAACGCGTAATGCTGCGGATACGCCGCCTCGGAGGCTTCAAGCCCTGGGGAAGCAGTGTCAGCGCCATCGAGATGGCGCTATGGGACATCGCCGGAAAAGCCCTGGGCGCACCTGTCTATAGGCTCCTCGGCGGCAAGGTCCGCGACAGGGTACGCGTCTACAACACGGGCACGGGGCCGGCGCCCAAGGGCGTGAGGCCTGAAGACTACGCTGAGAGCGCGCGGCTGAAGAAGGCGCTGCCTGAGGGCTTTAAGATCTTCAAGTTCGGCATAGGCTTCCACAGCCGAATGCACGCCGAGGTGCCCGGCTACTTCTACGGCGAGGTCGAGGAGGGGCCGCTCTACCCGAACCGAGGGCACCTCACGGAGACCGGGTTGAAGCACACTGTGGACTGCGTCAAGGCCCTGAAGGACGCCCTAGGTGAGGAATGCGGCTTGGCTTTGGACTGCGGTCCGGGTTTCGGCATACAGTCGGCGCTCCAGTTGGCGAAGGCGGTGGAGCCGCTGAACGTGATGTGGCTGGAGGACCTTATCACGGGTGATTACACGCCCTACACCGCGGTCGAGGCCTTCCGTCTCGTCTCCTCGAACACCACCACGCCCATCCACACAGGTGAGCAGATCTACCAGCGGCAGGGGTTCAAGGACCTCATCGAGAAGAACGCCGTGGACATCATAGGCCCGGACCCCTGCGACGTAGGCGGCATCGCCGAGCTCAAGTGGACGGCGGAGTTCGCCGACCTATACGGGGTCCTCGTCGCGCCCCACGGCGTCCTAGACGGCGTGATCGGCAGCGCGGCGCTCGTGCAGATGGCCGCGACGCTGCCGAAGAACTACATCGCCTTCGAGATGCCCATCATACGGCCCCTATGGCGGGAGCTCGTCAAAGGCCTGCCAGACCCGCTCGTTAAGGACGGCTTCATCGAGGTGCCTGACAAGCCAGGACTGGGCGTGGAACTGAACGAGAAGGCGTTGAGGAAGCATCTCCCCGAAGGCGACGACTTCCTCGACCAACCCTAGGCCTTGAAACAGGGAGCATGACGGCGGGCGCCGCCGGTAGGCTTAACTCTCCATGGGAGATCCCTCCCGAAGGGATCTGCCCTTGAGGATCGTGGACGTGAGAGTTCGAAGGTTCCATTTCCCGCCCGCGAAGATGCTGAGGAGGCCCTTCTTCAACTCCATTCTCTTCAACCAGCCTCCTGCCGAGCGTTGGGCGTCGATAACCCAGATAACGACGGATGAGCAGGTCATGGGCTTCTGGCCTGGGGGCAACAAGGAGCCGGTGGAGGGCCGTATCAGGCCGAAGCTCCTAGGCGAGAACCCCCTGAACCTCGAGCGGCTCTGGCAGAGGATGTACATGGGAGGCAACCGGAAGCCCGTGGCGAAGGGCGACTACATCACGGCCATGAGCCAAGTGGACAACGCGCTCTGGGACCTGGCCGGAAAGACCCTAGGCCAGCCAGTCTACAGGCTGCTTGGAGGCTACAGCAGCCGCGTCCGCGTCTATGCGGCAGGAGGATACTACGCCGAAGGTAAGAGCATCGAGGACCTGGTCAAGGAGATGGAAGGCAACGCAGCCGAGGGCTTCACCGCCGTCAAGATGAAGGTGGGCGGCTGGCGCTTCGGAATCAGCCTGGAAACGGATGTGGCGCGGGTCAAGGCCGTCAGGGAGGCCCTGGGCGACGACGTGGACATCATGGTGGACGCCAACAACGCCTGGAGCGCCTATGAGGCGAAGCGGTTTGCGAAGCTCGTCGAGCCCTATCACCCCTTCTGGCTGGAGGAGCCCGTGCAGCCGGACGATGTAGATGGGAGCATCGAGGTGAAGGCCTCCACGGTGATCCCCATAGCCTCAGGCGAGAACGAGTTCACCAAGTACGGGTTCCGCGACCTGATCGCGAGGCGAGCTGTGGACATCATCCAGGCGGATCCGAACGTGGCTGGAGGCCTGACGGAGATCAGGAAGATCGCTGCGATGGCAGACGCGTATTACGTCCACTTCGCGCCCCACGGCGGCCATATCATCGGGAGCCACGCCGTAGCCGCCTTCCCAAACGGTCTCATCGTTGAACACTACGGAAGCAAGGCCAGCCCCTACAGGGACCTAGACCCGCCGCCCAGCCTCTACGCGGATCCCTTGGAGGTCAAAGACGGCTGGATCGAGATACCTGACCGGCCGGGCTTCGGCATGGAGATCGACAAGAGAACAGCCGAGGAGTACGAGGTCAAAGAGCCTGAGGGCTCTTGACCCGCTGGCCTCCTCCCTCGTGGCCGTGGTCATCGCTCTCAGGTGCCGATATCTCCTCAGGGAGAATGCTCCCTACCTCGTGGACAGAGCGCCGGGCAGGGAGCTCATGGACAAGGTGGCCTTGACTGCGAGATCGGTGACCGGTATCTTGGGAGTTCACGACCTCAAGGCCGAGTACGTGAGGCCGAGCATCATCCACTCGGGCTTTCGCATAGAAGTGGCCAGGGGCATGCCGATAGAGGAGGCAGATGGGATAGCGCACGAGGTTTATGAAAAGGTCAGCCAAGAGACGGGTTGCCGACACTGCGTAGTCCACATCGACCCAGCGGGGAGTCGCGCCGCAGAGGGCTGAGCGCGATCCCCGAACGCTCCTTGTCGGGCGTCACGCCGCCCGCAGGCCTGAAGCTATTTAAGGCATGGTGGACGCATAGACGCCCCGCGTGATCCACGGTGAAGATCACGGATATCCGCGTCGCGGTGGTGGAGGGGAACTTCTACTGGCCATTGGTCCGCGTGGAGACGGATGAGGGCATCTCGGGCTACGGGGAGGTCCGCGACCACAGCTGTGCCTACTACGACGAGAAGATGAGGCGGCTGGCCTTGGACCTGAAGCCCTTCCTCTTAGGCGAGGACCCGACCAACATCGAGCGTGTCTTCCGGAAGATCAGGGTCTTCGGTGGCCCCGGCCGCCAAGGTGGCGGCGTGAGTGGAGTGGAGATGGCCCTCTGGGACATCTTCGGGAAGGCCTTGGGCGTACCGGTCTGGAGACTCCTAGGCGGCAGATACCGCGAGAGGGTCCGCATCTACTGTGACTGCCACGCCGGCAAGCCGATCAGGAACTCGGCTCAGGACTACGCCTTGGACGCGGAGAACTACACGCCCGAAGCCTACGCTGGGAACGCGAAGGAGATCAAGCGATTGGGCTTCACGCTGCTCAAGTTCGACATAGGCGCCCATGTCGGAGGCCTCGTTCCAGGAGGCTACTATCACGGGCATGTGACGAGCGCCGGGATAGCCTATGAGGTCTCCATCGTCAAGGCGCTCCGCGAAGCCGTCGGCTGGGAGACGGAGCTCGCCCTGGACTGCGTCCAAGGCACCGTGGAGGCCGCCATCCGGTTTGGGCAAGCGGTGGAGCCCTATGGGCTTTCGTGGATAGAGGACCTGCTCTGGGGTGAAGAACGCCACTTGGAGGCCTTCAAGGAGATCACGCGCCGCGTGAACGTGCCGACGCTCACGGGCGAGGACCTCTACCTGCGTGAGGGCTTCAGGCGGTTCATCGAAGAGGGCGCGATCCGGATACCGGCACCGGACATGGCCACCGCGGGCGGCATCCTAGAGACTAAGAGAATCGCTGATCTCGCGGACCTGCACGGCCTGGAGGTGGCGCCTCACTTCGCAGGCTCCCCGGTCTGCATGATGGCCAACGTCCACGCCGCGGCGGCGATGCCCAACCTCGTCGCGGTGGAGTTCCACGCGGTCGGCGTGCCCTGGTGGGACAGCCTCGTGAAGGGTGTGGAGAAGCCCCTTATCAAGGACGGCTACATCCAGGTTCCCGATAAGCCGGGCTTGGGCATAGAGCTAGACGAGCAGGCAGTCCGGAAGCATCTGAGAGAGGGCGAAACCCTCTTCGAGTGAGGCAAGCCGCGCTACGAAGGGGCTTGGGTCCCCCTGGTGCAGCTAGCCGAGAGAGGCTCTTTGCACGCATGAGTAAGAAGGGAAGAGGCCTCAGCCGCCTCTGCTCAACTCGAACAGGCAACCCGGCTGTGGGAAAGACAGAAATAGCGATAGGACCGATACCTCATCCGTCGATCATCGTTTCTCAGGTGGGGATGGAATGCCCAAGGCATCAGGCCTACTCCTGTTCATAGCCGTCGTTCTCGTATCGTCGCTGGTCTCCGCGGCTGCGGTCGCGGCTGAGCCTGCAAGGGTCAGGGTTATCATCGGGTTTCACGGCAGGCCCGACGAGGGACTCGTCAGGGCGCTCGGCGGCCAGATCAACCACGTGTACATGGTGATAGACGCGGTTGCCGCCGTGCTTCCTGAGCCTGCGCTGGAACGGCTTAGGGCTAGCCCGCAGGTCAGCTACGTGGAGAAGGACGCCGTGGCCTACATCGTAGGCAAACCGAGCCGTGGGGGTTCTGCGACGCAGGGGCCTCAGGTCCTTCCTTGGGGCGTAGGCAGGATAGACGCACCTCAGATCTGGACGACCTACGGCGACATGGGCTACGCGGTCAAGGTGGCCGTGATAGACACGGGAGTTGACCCAGCTCATCCCGATCTTCAGGGGAACATCAAGGGAGGCGTGCGCTACACGTTGGGCATCGGCTTCCCCTATGGCAGCTACAAGGATGATAACGGGCATGGCACCCACTGCGCGGGCATCGTGGCGGCGATAAACAACACTTTCGGCGTCGTGGGCGTCGCGCCCCAGGTCTACCTGTACGCGGTCAAGGTCCTGAACGCTCAGGGGCAGGGCTACTACAGCGACATCATCGCCGGCATCGAGTGGAGCATCAAGAACGGGATGCAGGTCTGCTCCATGAGCTTCGGCGGCTCGGACTACAGCCAGGCGCTCTATGACGTGTGCACGAAGGCCTACCAGGCGGGCATCGTGCTCGTAGCCGCCGCGGGCAACACGGGCGGACCCGTGCTCTACCCGGCTAGGCTCTCCTACTGCCACATCGTCATCGCCGTGGGCGCCACGAGCGCAAACGACAGCGTAGCCTCCTGGAGCGCGAGGGAATGGTACAAGGTCGATGCTACGCCCTACGTTACCGTCGTCGCCCCGGGCGTGAGCATCAAGTCCACCATGCCGACGTACGACTGTACGCTGACGAAGACCTACCATTACTCGAAGAACTACGCCGAGCTCAGCGGCACCTCGATGGCCTGCCCTCACGTGGCTGGCACCGTGGCGCTCATGCTCTTCCACAACTCGTCCTTGGTCGTGAGCAAAAGCGAGGGCTACTATGGACCGTACACGACCTTCCATGTCGAGCAGATCCTCAGCCAGACGGCGCAGGTGCCAAGCGGCTACCCCAAGCCCGACGTAGCGTACGGGTGGGGGATCACCGATGCCCTAGCCGCCGTCGACGGATCCTAGAGCCTCCTCCGCGCCTCCGAGGCAGGAGGGTTCGCAACCAGGGAGCTTCCGGGCTAGGCTTCGCTTGGTTCGGGGCCCGCCGCGCGCTCCTTTGAGGCGGATAAACCCACGGTGAAGTATGGGGAAAGGTGGGGTTACGGTGTCTCAGACGGGCAGGTTTATGATCTGTTTGACCAGCGCCCTGAGGGCCTCCTCGACGCCTTCGCCCTTCAAGGCCACGGAGCCGATCACGGTGACGTTGCCGTCGAGGCTCATCTCCTCGCGGGCGTTCTCAGGCGTTATCGCACCTGGGAGGTCCTGTTTGTTGGCGAGGACCACGTAGGGCAAGCCGGGGGTTTCAACCGCGTGAAGCATCTCCAATGCCTCAGGGAAGCTCTCGGGCATGCTGCTGTCCACCACGAGTAACACGCCTGAGACGTCGCGCGAGCGGATCACCGTCTTGAAGTTGCTGTCAGCCCTGTCGTAGACGAGGGCCTCCACGGTCAGGTCGCCTACCGTCCAGTTGGTGTCCTTGAAGAGCCGTGCGATGGTTGACTTGCCGGCTCCCTCGGGGCCTGTGAGCAGGATTGTGGGCTTGTAGAAGGTTATGCCCGCCTTGGGGTCGATGCCGTACGGTAGCCACTTCTTGCTGTGGCCGGAGCCCTTCATCTTGGAGACCCTGAGGTAGGACCGGAGACAGCCGTTCTGCTCCTCCAGCTTCATCTCAACAACGCCGTCTGAGAGATCCTTGACGAGGGCCACGGTCTTCTCGTCGAACCCCTGACGGTTTAGCGTGTAGAAGCAGAGCCCGCCGTAGGCCCTGACCTTGGCGTTGAGCGCCCTGATGAACTCCAGCCCGAGCCCAGGCCTCCCCTGCTGCGCGCTCAGGAGCGAGGTGAGCGAGTCTATGATGATCTTCGTGCCCTCCGCGTCCTTCAGCCTCTCAAGGGCCTCGCTCAAACGTAGGTTCAGGGTGTTGAAGTCCGGCTGGCTCGTTGAGGAGCCTCCGATGAAGATCAAGCGGCCTTTTTGCTCGTGGTCCCTCACGTCGTGGCCGAAGGCGGTCATGGAGGAGCGGGCGTCCTCCGGGGTCTCGTCGAAGGCGGCGTAGATGCCGCAGCCTCCCGCCCTGAGGCCGTTTGCGAGAATCTGCTGGCAGAGAATGCTCTTCCCTGAGCCTGGGTCCCCGAGGACTAGGACGGTGGAGGTGTTCGGTATCCCGTCCACGACCAGGTCGTCTATTATCGAGACCCCGAGCTTAGTCCGAACCCACACCTCTGGGCCACCGGAGGCATACGGCAATAAACGACCTTATATGTTTTGCTGCTTTGCGATCATAAAGCAAAGCTCTTATATACAAGCACACGCAAGTATCTGCATCCAGACGGAGACAGGTATGCGCATCAGAGCCGGGGGCAGCGTTCCCCAAGGCGCCTCAATGCCGGGACCCTACAGGTTCAAGACGGGCATCCCCGAGCTAGACCAGGCGCTGAACGGAGGCATCCCGGCGAAGCTAACCGTGGCTTTGATGAA
>Ga0315307_1000031_pt1 | contig 57920 bp, 43 predicted proteins | sample TDP2_MG_FD_203079 | JGI IMG/M metagenome (GOLD analysis project Ga0315307, IMG submission 203079) | Freshwater sediment microbial communities from Lake Towuti, South Sulawesi, Indonesia - TDP2 | ecosystem: Environmental > Aquatic > Freshwater > Lake > Sediment | place: Indonesia: South Sulawesi...
TGGCCACCAGCCAGAGCGCCGAGGTCCTCGGCCCTGGGGTCCGGATCTACGAGGGCGATCCGTTCCTCGAGATCGCCACCACCGAGCGGGCCTGCGTGCGCATTGACGTGGATGAGACCGATATCCGCCGACTCCGGATCGGTATGAAGGCCACCATCACTGGCGACGCGTTCCCGGATCGCCAACTGACGGGCCAGATCAGCGAGATCCAGATCGCCGGCAGGAAGGCCGGGCAGGGGGTGACGCTGTTCCCGGTGACCATCCTCATCACCTCCCCCCTGCAGGGCGTGCGGATGGGGATGACCGCGGATGTCACGATCAAGTTCTCCCAATCTGGTGCAAAGGAGAGAGAGCCTTGAGGAGACAGATGACGGGAAGGCGCAAGCATGCGGTCGATGTGACGGACGCACGGAGGTGCTGCCGCTTCGCACTGCTGGGACTGGCGGCAGTCGCGCTCTGGGCTTGCAGCGGCTGCGGCGAAAGGCGCGGGCAGGAAAGCCGGGTCACACAGACCAGACCGCCTGCGGGAAGGGCTGCTCCTCCCGTCGTGGCTACCAGTTCAGCAGACCTCAGGGAGGCCGAGAAGGTCACGACCGCCTACTGGCAAGCGATCGTCGAGGGCAAGTACGCGGAGGCCCTGCCGTGCACCGAGGCGGCTTTGGTACCGGCGGAGCGGCAGAAAGCCTTCGAGCAGCAGATCAAAGCCGGGATGGAGGCCGCACAGCCCACGCGCATCGCCTCTATCGGCCCGGCGCGGCGGGACCCGAGGTCGCCGCACAACATCCTGGTCCCTTACTCGATTGAGGCAAAGCAGGCCATCGCCGGGGAGGCCATCGTGCGAAAGATGGATCAAGCGCACGGTTGGCTGATCTCGGGCGGGATCTAGAGGAGCCGAAATGAGAGACGTCCTGTCGCTGGCCTGGAAAGCGCTCTCTCGCCACAAGCTGCGCGGATTGCTGGCTGTGTGCGGGGTGGCCATCGGCATCACCGCCATCACCGGGATTATCTCGGCCGAAACCTCATGGTCGAAAGCATTGGATGCGACCTTCGCGCAGTTGGGGATCACCAAGGTGGCGGTTGACCCTCCCGCCGAGGAGGCAAAGGCCACCCGGCGCGCGCTGACGCTGGATGACGTGGAGGCGATCCGGCGGAGCTGCTCGCTGGTGAAGTCCATGGTGCCCATCAGTTGGGCCGGCATGGATGTCAAGGTGGGTAGCACCGTGCGGTCGGCCGTGGTCAAGGGCGCGGGTGTCGGGATCGAGGGCGAGGTCGGGATCGAGATCCTGTCAGGCCGGAAGCTCTCTGCCGCGGATGTCGCAGCCAGGGCCCCGGGTTGCCTGATCGCGGCCTTCGTCGCGGAGCAGCTCTTCGGCCCGGGCGATGCGACCGGCAAGGTCGTCCGCATCGCGGGCCGGGGCTTCACCATAGTAGGGACGATCCTGGATAACAGCGGCGACCATCACTACCGTCGAGCGATGGTCGGAGAGCGGGCCGAGATCTACATACCGATCACTACGGCCCAGCGCATACCACCACTGAACGGGGTGCGCAAGATCATCGTCGAGGCCGACGATCAGGCCGGCGCGGCCAGGCAGATTGACCTGTTCATGCAGGACCGGCTCCGGGCTCGCGCGGACGCGAAGTTCGCCACCTGCGCGGCCACCATGAAGGAGGCGGCGCTGCGGTCCCGGCGCCGGGTGTCGCTATTCGTGGGGCTGGCCGGGGTGATGGCCCTGCTGGTGGCCGGGATGGGGGTCGGCAACCTGCTGTTCGTCTCAGTAGTGGAGCGAAGCTCCGAGATCGGTCTCCGCCGCGCGCTGGGGGCCAGCTCCTGGGCGGTGGCCTGGCAGTTCCTGGCTGAGTCGCTGCTGATCTGCGCGGGCGGCGCCGCCGCCGGCGTGACCGCCGCCGTCTTCTTCACCCGCGGCTTCTTTGCGGTGGCCTTCCCGGACACGGTCGGAGGCGGCAACCCCCTTATCAGCACCCAGGTGGAGCAGCTCGCCATGGTCCAGCTTCCTGCCGCGAAGCCGGAGCTGGCCTGGACCGCGGTGCTGGTGGCGGCCCTGGTGGCGGCCGCGACCGGACTGCTTGCCGGGATGGAGCCGGCCCTGGCGGCGGCGCGGGTGGCCCCGGCTGAGGCCATCCGCACCAGCCCAGTGCCTCGCTATCAGGTGCGAGGGGCGCTGACGGTGCTTCAGGTCGCGCTTGGAGTCGCGGCGGTGCTGCTGCTGGTCTCCCTCTATGAGGGCCGGGTGCAGACCGAACTCACCTCTCTGCGAGAAGGAACCGGAGCTGGCCAGATCTGGCTTCAGTTTGGCGAGCCCATGCCCGACGGGGGGCTGAACAACAGCCTCCTGGCCATCCGGGCCGGCCTCGGCCAAATCGCGAAGCTGATGGCGAAGCCGCCGAAGTTCCGCGAGCTTCTCGGTGAGCTGACCTGGTTCTCGTACTTCGACCCCAGGATCGTCACCCTTAGCAGCGTTCGCGCCGGCGCCAGGCCCCTGCGCCGGGAGGGCGAACTGCCGACGATCTGCGGCACCGTGCCCAACGCACTGGAGAGCGATGTGGACCGTGCCAGGAAGGCGGACATGCTGCCCAAGGGCGCGGGGGCGCTGATGGCCGAGGGGAGCTTCTTCTCCGACCGCGACCTGGACGGGGGGCAGCGGGTATGCGTGCTGCCTGCCAGCGCCGCGAAGACGCTCTTCGGTTCGGGGAGCGCGGTGGGACAGACGGTGGTGATCGGCGGCCGGGCCTATCTGGTCTCAGGAGTGCTGGCCTCCTGGCTGGAGGCCGGGGCACCCCAGTTCGCCGACTCCAAGGAGTTCCCTGTGCTGATCCCGGCGACGACTTTCGTGCGCGAGTTCGCCGGCTATGAAGACAACTGGTATGGGGTGGTGCTCCACGTCGGCGACGTGATGGAGGGGCCGAAGGCGCTGCAACAACTGCGATCCGCTCTTCTGCCGAGGCTGCGCCTGCCGCGGAATGTGTACCTGTTCCCCCGCGGCGCCCTGGTGTCAGCAGTGGATCTCGCCAACCGTCAGCGCTCGGCCGAGCTGCGCGCCGCGGCCGGGGGCCTGGCCGCGCTGCTGATCGCCATCGTGGGCCTGGTGAACATGCTGCTGGTCTCGGTGCACGAGAGCGTGCGGGAGGTGGGCCTGCGCCGTGCCCTGGGAGCGACGCGCAGCTTGATCGCCAGCCACTTCCTGCGAGAAGGCGCGCTGCTCGCTGCGGCCGGCGCCGCCTGCGGGATCCTTCTCGCGCTGCCCGGCGCACGGTGGCTGGCGGGGATGGTGGATGTGCCTGTGCATGTCCCTCTGCGATGGGTGCTCGTTTGCGCGATCGGGGCCATCGCCGCGGGCGCAGCGGCCTCGCTGGGGCCCGCTCTGCGGGCCGCCACTATCCAGCCGGTGGCGGCCTTGCGATATGAGTGAAAGGAGACCAAAGTGACGACGACTGAGGAGTGGGTGAAGCCGCTGGTCAGACTGAAGGACATCAAGAAGACGTATGTCATGGGCAAGGTGCCGGTGCACGCGCTCCAGGGGATTGATCTGGACATCTCAGATGGGGAGATGGTGGCGGTCATGGGGCCGTCGGGATCGGGCAAGACCACGCTGCTGAATGTGATTGGCCTGCTCGATACCCCCTCCGTCGGCTCCTACAAGCTAGCCGGCGATGAGGTGGCCAAGCTGCCCGACCGACGGCGCAGCCAACTGCGCAACAAGCGTTTCGGGTTCGTGTTCCAGGTCTACAATCTGCTGCCGCGGCTTACGGCCCTGGAGAACGTGATGATCCCGCTGGTGTACGGGGGTGTGAAGAAGAAGGATCGCCGGCCGCGGGCCGAGGCGGCCCTCCAGGCAGTCGCGCTGGCAGATCGGATGCGCCATCGGCCCAGCGAGCTTTCCGGCGGCGAGCAGCAGAGGGTGGCCATCGCCCGCGCCCTGGTGAACGAGCCCTCGGTGATCCTGGCCGACGAGCCCACCGGCAACCTGGACAGCAGGTCCGGCGCGGCGATCATGGATCTGATCCAGGAGCTGCATCGAGAGCGCAAGGTCACAGTGGTGGTGGTGACCCACGACGCTGGCGTCGCCGCCCGCGCCGAGCGGGTGGTGCAGTTGCGGGATGGGCAGGTGGCGGAGGGATAGCAGTCCACCACAGAGGTGCGCAGAGCGCCCGGGGAGTCGAGCAAGACGGGGTCGGAGATGCAGAGCATCACCGCGGCTGTATCTGCGCGGCTCCCCCACCTGCGCTGACTTGATCTCCGAGCCCGGGTAGATCCTGTAGCCACTTCCGCCGGCTCCGCCGTCTAATGTCACGGAGAGGACTCTTGGGGCAGGAAGGCAGGGCAGAGGCGATCCTGTTGGCGGAACCCAGAGGGGTGGCCGACCTGAAGGAGGACTCAGCTCTGGTGAGCCGCGCGCGAGCGGGTGATGCCAGGGCCTTCGACCAGCTCCACCGGAAGTACCGCAACCAGGTCTACACTCTCTGCCTGAACCTCTGCGGCGACAGAGAGGAGGCCCGCGACCTGCTCCAGGAAACCTTTATGCGCGCCTGGCGGGGCCTGCCGAGGTTCGCTGGGCGCTCCGCCTTCAGCACGTGGCTGCATCGGATTGCCCTCAATGTCTGCCGGGACGCGGCGCGGCAGCGCCGCCGCGAGCCCAAATCACCTCCGGAGGCTGTGCCTGCTCGAGACAACCTCCCGACTGCCGAACAGGTTCGCTCTGTGCTCCGTAGGCTTCGGCCCGCCCATCGTCTCGTCCTGGTGCTGCACTACTCCCAATCGCTGTCCCAGCGGGAGATCGCCGAGCGCCTCAACTGGTCGCTGGCTCGGGTGAGGATGACTCTCTACCGCGCCAGGCGCGCTTTCCGGGAGGCCTATCTGCCCGCGGATGAGGACCAGCCATGAGATGCCGTGCGGCGAGAGAGAGAATCCCCGGCTATCTCAGTTCGGCCTTGCCTCTGGGCGAGGCGCAGAGGCTCACCGCCCATCTCGAAGCGTGCGCCTCCTGCCGAGCCGAGGCCGCGGCCTTCCGGCGCGCCGAAGAGGCGCTCCGGCAACTGGCCGTCGTTGAAGTTGCGCCAGAGCCGTCGCCGGATCTCTGTTGGCCGGCTCCCGCGTTGGCAGGCAGGCGGCAGATGCGCGAGTGGGCCGGCGCGGCCCTGGTGATGGCGGCGGCGATTGCAGCGCTGCTGATCTGTCTGCATCTCCGCGCTCCGGGCCCCGGCCCGGTTAAGTATCGGACAGAGGCAGCAGCTCCGCCGGCGGCACCAGAGAGCGCGTTCCCGATTGCGCGGCCACAGGCGCAGGCCCAGGCACGGCCCCGCTCTTACACCTCGCCTCGTCGAACGCGGCACGGTGTGGGGCCTGCTCCCTCCCTGAGTACCAAGGCCGTGCCGGAGCAACCGAGGCCAGAGCCAACTCCTGTCTCTCAACCGGTGCAGGAGAGCGATGATCGCCCCGGCCTCATCTTGGTCCTGGGCCGGCCCGAACCGGTGGTCCCGCGGTCTGAGTACGACGTGGAAGTGGTGTTCCCGGATGGGGCCAGGTCGCTCACCCAGCGAGCCGTGGAACGGGACGCCTCAGGCCAGCCGAAGGCGATCCTGATCGTGTGCAGCGAGATCGCGCCGGAATCTCTGGCGCCAGAGCAAGGAGATCTGAGATGAGGAAAGGCTTCTGCATCGCCTGGCTTGTCGCACTCTTGGGCCTGCTGCCCGCTATCACCTACGCGGCAGCAGAGACGAGGCCCTCGTACGAGGGGAGGGCCGTGTTCCCGACCAACCGTGCCGACTCCAAGAGGGTCACCATGGAGTTCAAGGACACCCCGGCGATGGAGGCGCTCACCAAACTGAGCAAGGAGGCCGACATTTCCTTCGCCATCAGGGGCGAGATTCCGAAGGACCTGCGAGTGACCATCTACCTCCAGAACGCGGATGCCCGGTCGGCGATCCGCCTGGCCTGCGACGCGGCCGGCCTCTCCTGTAATGACAGTTTCCCGGGTAGCGGCTTCATCATCTCAGCTCGGCCCACAGCCACGGTCTCTGGCATGCAGCTCCCGGTGATCGGTACGATGCAGGCCGGCGGGATGGGGGGTGGCGCGATGGGGAGTGGATCCTTCTCACTCCATTTCGCTGACTGGGGCCTGCGAGGCTATCCACCTTTCCCCGGCGACAACCTGCTCGTGGATCTGGAGGTGCGGGACTTGCCTCTTTCGGAGGTCATGGCGCAGCTCTCCAAGTCCATCGGTCTTCCCATCATCGTTGACAAGGCTGTGCCAGAAGGGCTGAAGGTCACGGCCAAGATTCGCAGCCTGCCGGCGGGAGAAGTGCTCTCCACGCTGATGCAGCAGGCGCGCCTCACCTACTCGGTGGGTCAGGGCAAGTCTGGGAAGCAGGAGATCCACGTCATTCCCTGGCCGGAGCTCAGGGTCACCGGAGTGCTGGGCATCGGCGAGGCCGCCGGCGGCATGGGAGGCGGCCGCGGCGGAGGCGGGGGCGGAGGCGGCCTTGGCGGCGGAACGGGCGAGGCCACCGGGCCGGTCCTTGGTCCCGAATAGGGGGGCCGAGCCCCCCTCCACTCGACTCCGGTCACGAGAAGCAGAATCCGTGCGAGGAGAGAGGGATGAGAGACGCTATCTGCTGGTCACATGGGAGAGGCGGCGCGCGGCGATCCCTCGGGGCCGCCGCGCTACTAGTGTCATGCGCGGCCTGTCTGTGCCTCCTCAGCGCCGGCTGCGGGCGGAAGGCGGCTGCGCCGCCCCAAGCCGGCGCGCCGACGGCGCTCTCGCAGTCCGAGGTGGACAGGATCATCCCCCCGCTGCCGGAGTCGGAACGAGCGATGATGCAGGGCGGCACGAAGGACTTCTCGATCTTCGCCGATCGGCTGCGCGCAGTCTATGCTGCCCTGCCCGCCGAGGCCAGACACCAGGTGCAGACCAAAGGCGAGTATGCCTTCCATCTCACCGATCTCCCCAAAGAGCAGGCCGATGTTATCCGGGAACTCATCGAAAAGGACCCGAGCATCGAGGCGACTGTCGGGGGCTGGATGGGAGGGAGACTCGATCTCTCCAAGGTCATCCTCCTCTTTCAACACCAGGGCGACAGTGTAGCTCTCCGCTTCCGGGTGGGCCAGAATGAGGCAAACTGGGCACCATTCGGCAAGTGGACTGGAAAGTAGCAGTCCGAAGCAAGCGAGGAAACCGTGTCTCTCGGCAACAGTCTCTTTTTCGCCTGGCAGACCATCACCAGGCAGCGGCTGCGTTCGTTCCTGGCGCTGCTGGGGATCACCGTCGGGGCGCTGGCGATGGTCTCGGTGGTGAGCGTGGAGCAGTCCTGGCGGCAGCAGGTGGAGCGCGCCTTCACCGGGCTGGATCTCAATCGCTTCTACGTGGACACGCCCCGGGCCGGCAAGGGCTTGGAGCGCAACTACCTGATTGACGAGGACGGGGAGGCGATCCGCAAGGAATGCCCCGCGGTGGATAAGCTCACCGTGTACACCTACGCGGACGGCAGCGCCCACCGGGGCCGGCAGAGGGTGGACTGGCTGATCGTCTGGTGGATGGATCGAGAGTTCGCCGATGTCTTCGGCCTCGGCCTCGTGGAGGGCCGCTTCCTTACCACGGGGGAAGCGGACGGCGGCGCCCAGGTCTGCCTGATCACGCCCGAGCTGAAGAAGGCCCTGTTTCCGGAGGGGAAGGCGATCGGCGAGCAGCTTCGGCTGAAGGGCTTCCCGCTTCGGGTCGCGGGAGTGGCGGCGGTCAAAGACGACCCCAACTGGTCGAAGTCCGCGTGCATCTATGTCCCCCGTCGGCTCTTCAGGATGATCAACCAGGCCAAGCCCGGGACGACGATCCGCGGGCGGGCGAAAGATCCCGAGGCAGGGGCGCGCCAGATTGATGCCCTGATGCGCCAGAGAGTGGGCGGCGACGAGACGGTGGAGTACGTGCGGGGCCCCTGGGTGGCCAGGGAAGCGGCCCGCAATGTGCGCAATCGCGTCCAGCTCATCGGCGTCCTCGCGGCCATCTGCGCGCTGCTGCTCGGGAGCTATGGCGTGGGCGCGGTGCTCTACGTCTCGGTTGCGGAGAGCGCGCGTGAGATCGGCGTCCGCCGGGCGCTGGGGGCCAGCCGGGCCGCGGCGGCCTCGGAGGTGATGCTGGCGGGCCTGATCTTCGGCGCGGTCGGCGCGGCCGCCGGCATCGCGCTGGCCCGCTTCGGCCTCTGGCTGGCGGCCGCCCCCGGGGTGATGATCCCCCAGGGGTTTGAGCGGACGTTTGAGCAGCTCGCGGGGCCGGGCGGGCCGCAAGGAGTGCCCTCGTTCTTCCTTCCCACCATCTCCTGGCAGCCGGTGGCGGCCGCGGCTATCTCCTCCCTCCTGATGTGCTTGGTCGCCTCCCTGGAGCCGGCCTCAGAGGTGGTGCGTCTCGACCCGGCGCAGGCCATCTCCAGAGGGCTTGCACCCGATCGCCGCCTCCGGCTAGGCCTGGCGATGGCCCAGGTCACCATCGCGGTGGCCGCAATCGCCTTGCTGCCATCCCTGTACGAATCCCTGGAGCGGGCTGATAAGCGGGAGATGAGAGGGGCCTTTCGCGCGAATGCGATTGACGTTTTCATGTGGCGGCCCGAGGGCCATACGAACGTCCAGTATCCCCCTGACTGGTTCCGGGACGCCGAGATGGTGCGGAAGACCTATGCGGATCCGCAGTTCCCGAAGAAACTCCTGGCCGCCTGTCCCCTGCTGAGTTCCGCAGAGCCAGAAATCTGGCTCGACGCATATCCCCTCTCCATCAAGGCAGGAAGTCGGATTCTCTGGCCGGTCTACGGTTACAATGTCCTTGGCTGCAATGTCGTTTTCGTGAATCCCAGCTTCTACCCGACCGAGACAGGGCCCTGGAACACAGAGTCGCCGGGACTTGGCGAGATCAAATACGGGCGGTTCTTCACCGACGAGATGGTGCGACGTGGCGAGCGGGTCTGCGTGCTTGACACCCAGTCCACCGTCTTGGCCTATGATGAGCGCAATGGCGTCGGCCAGACGGTGCGGATCAATGGCGTGCCATTTCGCGTGGTCGGAACCATGACCGGCGGCAACGTGTCGGCCTACCGCGGTGAGGGCTTCTACGGCTACAATGGCAGAATCCTCGTTCCCCTGGGCCTCTATGACCGACTTCTGCCGGTCCTGCTTTCGCACGCGAATGCCCGCATGGGCGGCTTCGGGCCGATGCTGCATGTGCGCGTGAAAGATGAAAGCAAGACTTCGCAGGCCGCGGCGCAACTCCAGCAGGCCCTGCCGAAACTGATGCCCGCGAAACTGGCCAAGCCCATGAACATCCCTGAGTCCCTGCCGGGGGGCATGAAGGAATATCTCGCCCTGCGCGCCGCCGCGGCCAAGCGCAGCGCCTTCTGCGCCGGCGCGCTGCTGCTGGTGGCGCTGATCGGCCTCGCCAACACGCTGCTCATCTCCCTGGGCGAGCAAGTGCGAGAGGTGGGCATCAGGCGGGCCCTGGGAGCCGGGAAGTGGCAGGTGATGGTCCCCCTGCTGACCGAAGGCCTGGGCCTGGCCGGGCTAGGGGCGCTGCTGGGGGTGGTCTTCGCGGGGCTGCTCTCCTGGGCGCTACGCACCGGGGTGATGAGCCAGAGGTTTCTCTTCCTCTCTCCCTTCTGGGCCCTGGCGGCCGGGCTGGCCATGGTGCTGACCAGCCTGCTGGTCTCCCTCATCCCCGGCCTGCTGGCCACCCGCGTGAACCCGGCGACCGCGCTGCGGTCAGAATAGCTGGCGGAGGCAGTGGATGAGACGACAGGAGCGGGCCTCACTGGCCCTGCTGCTCGCGGCCATCTTCCTCGCGGCGGCTCCGGGCTGCGGCCGGAAGCCGCAGATCGCGGAGCCGCCTGGCTTCGCCGACCTGCCGCCGGTGCCAGAGCAGTACCGCTGGCCGGGCCAGGGGCCCGAGGTGGGCGCCTGGCAGGAGCGCCTCCGCTCGGTCTATAGGGCCCTGGGCGCAAAGGCCCACTCAGAGCTGAAGGAGCACGGGCAGACCAAGTTCCGGCTCAAGCAACTCCCGCCCGACCAGCGCAAGGTCCTCTCCGATTACCTGGCACAGCGCGGCTTCAGCGATTGGATCGAATCCAAGGTGGGGCGGCCCCCTGACCTCAACCGCCTCACCTTCGCCCTCACCGGCTCGCCCGGCGGCGCCGTTCAACTCGTGGTTCTCGACCTGGCGAACCCGGATACTAGCGGAGGTCTGAATTGCGATTACATCGGCGGCTGGCCGGAGAGTCAAGGCCGGAAGTGAGCCGGGAGCGCCCTAACCGAGCGATGGGCGACCCGAGGCCGCATAGCGCAGTCCCTCCGCCAGGCGTTGCGCCCTCTCAAGGGCACTTGGGCTCCCCCGGCATGGGCGTCATCTCTGCCGGCGACATGGGTGGAACGTAACCGGGTGGCGTGACCTCGAAGGCGAGGGACTTGATGAACTCCCGGTTCTCCGGTTTGGCAAGGAACCGCTTGCCCCATTCGAGGTAGGGCAGGTTCGGAGCCTGCCCTCTTGACTTGCCGCGTCTCGCGGCGGGGTAGTCAATGTACTTGGCGCGCAGCCAGCCATTGGTCACCGGACCTCCCTGCCAGTCATGGCTCGCCATCTCCAGCCGCTCCTCTTGCCGCGCGCCGGTAAACAGGAACTCGGCGACCTTCTCGCTGAAGGGGGCGAGCGCGTGGCTGATGTACGCGCCCTGTGTGTACTCCGGCGGCCTGCTGCCATCCACGCGCGACCACTGCGGGTTGGTCATATCACCATTCCAGCACACCTCCAGTTGGGTCTTGAGGAAACGCTCGATATCGGTCCCGTCGAACACTAGGCCGTATTGGTGCAGGGTCACGGCCGTGGTGAGGCTGAGGGAGTAGTAGCCGCCGCGGTGCTCGGGGCCGATCCAGTGCTTCCACCGCGACGAGTCTTGTGGGTTGATATCCCACGCGCCCGCGGGGTCCCAGTAGTGCCACTGGTAGCGGCCCTCCTTCAGGGTCAAGCAGTGCTTGAACCGGCTGCCGAGCTTGATCGCCTTCCGCATGTACTCGTCTTTACCAGTGACGCGATAGAGGGCCAGCAAGCCGCGCATGATGATCTCGTGCTTGTTGTGCGGCAAGGTGAGCCGAGCCGTGGTCGGCTTGAGGCCCGAGGGTGGCATGCGGTAGATCGCGCCAGCGCTGCCCAGGTCAACGTAATCCCCCCGCACATCGTGCTTCTTGACCAAGTGGTTCTCAATCAGGTCCAGATACTCGGCGCGCTGCCTCGCGTACCGGGAGTTGAGGGCCGGGTCCTCGGCCGCCAAAGCCAGGAACTCGCACACCGTCTCCGTAGTGCTGAAGCTGGAGATGATGGCATCAACCCTGCGATCGGGGTCATTGGGGTCGCGGTAGTCGGGGGTGGCCCTGCCGTACCAGCCGAGGAATCCGTCGGGCCCCTCAGTCAAGGCCGAGCGCATGTTCTCGAAAGTCCGAACGAAGATGCCGAGATACTTCGGACTGCGGGTAAGCTCATAGGCTGTCAGCGGCATGCGGAGGTAGGGCATGATATCCCAGGTGTAGGCCTCCCTCTGCTCGGCATCCAGCTCGGCCATCTGCTTGCAGTACTCGGGGTTGATGTGCTCTGGGACCCTGGCCACGTGTTGCAGGAAGCTGTCGAGGATCCTCTGGTCCTTGAGGTTAGCGATCCTCACAGGCTCAGCCGCCCGAGCCGCAACCGCCGACAGGCAGATCAGCGAGACAACCATCACGGTCAACATGGCCTCTTGCTCCTCTCTGCACAGACCTCGCTCACAACCATACCGGCGCCGCTCCGCTGCCGCTCACGAACTGCGGAGTCCTCCTCTCGATCTTGGGCTGTCCACCCCCATTGACCTGCTCGCCCCACGTTTGGCGCCTAAGAGGCTGTATTTCTCTGTTGCGAACGTATGGATAGTCTTCTCGCCACAAGAAGCTTGGGGCAGCCGCGCCTAGCGGCGCAGGCTGTAGACCAGGGTGCGCTGGAGGGGTTCGCCGCACTGACCAGCAAGCGAGCGAGCTTGCAGCACGCTTCCCACCGTGCGTTTGAGGCCGGAGATGAAGGTCTCTGCTCCCCACCGCCGGCCATACTTTTCCGGCAGGCCTTGCGCCGCCCCCCTCGCCGCATCTCAAAGTAGGCGGTGGCCCTGCTCGCCTCCAGCCCAGTGGAGTCGGCTGCCACTGCGCCCTGTTTCACTCCCGCTTTCTCACACACCCTCCCCAGCGTCCTGTCCAGCCGCTCCGGGGTCAGCCCGCGGCTCTGGAAGCGGCACAGAGTGCTGTGATCCGGCACTCGCGACAGCCCCAGGGCTCTGCGCAACTCCGGGCTCACCGCAAGCAAGGCCTCGATCCCCCGCAGGTCCTGGCGCAGCAGCACCCTCAGCGGACAGCAGGCGCACAGCTGCGCCAGCCGATAGCGATGGGGCGCAAACCGGTGGCTGTAGGTGGGCAATTCCTTCTCCGCCACCAGAAAGCCAACTTGACGAATCGCAACAGGGTTTCTTTTCACATACCGCCTGTTGCCACACTTCATGATGCCTTTGCAACAGAGCAAAACTGCTTCTAGGCCCTGGATCTTGTGCTGGGGAGCATGCATAGATGACTGACCATTGGTCGATCTTGGACCGGCGAGCCGCCCAAGCAAGGCTCCCTTTCGGGCCAGGGGCCGGGCGCGACGGGCTTCGCAAGAAGGGAGCTTCGCCCTGCCCCCGGCTGAGCAGGGGCGGCTCGCACAAGGAACACCACGGGAATCGCAATCGAGAGCACTGACAGGCGCTTTCATAGATGCACGAGTCAGTCGCTAACTGGCAAATGCGACACCGGCGCTGGCATGCGCAGAAGGGCCTCCGCTTCGGTGCAGTAGTCCGCAGGGAGGTCGATGCAGTGTGTGTGTCCGGAGGGACCAGGCCTCAGAGGGCGAAGCCGTTGGTGTTGGCGCCCAGCACACAGGGCCGAGTATAGCGCCAGTGACTGCTTCTCGATGCGCGGCCTAGAGGTGGGACTGTGCGGACAACGGGCGAACTACGGATTCTCTTGCATCAGGGGTCTTAGCCTGATGCAAGAGAACCTGTAGGAGAACGTCATCGTCAGCATTGAGCCGGACCCGCACCCGCTCTATCGCCCGATCAGCGCGATCAACGGCGGCCCGCCGTTTCACCCGAACTGCGTTCACGTGCTCACGCCGTTCGTGGAGCGACTGGCGACGCAGGAGGAGAAAAAGGCCGGGATCGCATCACCGGAAGTCCTGAACCGGACGCCGGCAGAGTTGCAGAGAAGATACCGAAACGACCCCCCGCAGACTGACCGGCGTATCCTGAGCGTCTGGCACGCCACCATAGGCAGCGTGCCAGACAAGGTCTGAGTTCGGTAACGCGTTCAGTACTGCACTACCTCTGGCTCAAACAGGTCTGCTCGCGGTGGCGGCAGCGGAAGGTCAGACAGGGTCACAATCTCGGTGGCCTCCCCTTCCGCTGCGCTAAAGCGAAACGTGACCGTTGCTGTCTGTGCTATGCCACGACGGGCCGTGCTCGTGCTCTTCTCCAGGATCGCAACCCAGGAGGAGTTCTGGAAACGCCCGTCACCCATGATGTCATGGTATCCGGTGCCCAGGTTGTCAACTGCGTCGATCTTCACGGCAACCGTGTGCCAGTCGGGCTGCTGTTCGCCCGGCGAGGGATAGCGAGAGAGAGTGAGCAGCATGTCGCCGTTTTCCTTCACATCAATGGCATGAATCCTGATCCGCCAGTCCGCCGTCTGCCCTGCAGCCACGGTCCTGTCGAACCGATCTCCCCACCAGCGATAGTAGGTGACCTTGGTGCCCTTTGGAGGGAGGAAGGAGAACGTGCCACTTGGAAAGTCCACGTCCCATGCCACCTCGTCAGTGTAGCTTGTCAAGCGCCAGGCACCACCATCCCATTCCCAGTGGCGCAATGACAGGAGTTGTCCTGTCGCAGCGTCGGTTTCATAGCGCTCCTTGACCTTGCCTTGGCTTGGGGTTTCCAAAGTGATGTCGATGATGTCCACTTCACCTCCCCAGAGACTGCGCGTGCGCCATTCCTCCACGTTCCCTCGGGTGGATTCCAGATACTGCTGGGCCAGCGCCAGGAACTCCTCGCGGGTGAAGTCAGATGACTGGCGCGTGTCTGGCGGCAACTCATCCACCTGCGCCTCTTGCCTGGAGGCATCATAGATAGCGTAGAAGTCCGTACCCGCCACGTAGGCACCTGTCAGCTTCCCCTCTTCCCAGTAGTCATTGCGCTCCAGGCCGCCCGCGGCATACCACGTCTCCCTGACTCGGTCCCTCCCTTCGTGGAGATCGTGAGTCCTTATGTAGAGACCAGAGCATCCGTCGTACGCTGCGATTGCCCTGTCCAGTGCGCCCTTTGCATGTCCCAGCGGGATAGGGACGAAACCGAGTGCGCACAGTGCAACTGCCGCGGCTCCCAAAGCGATGGCGACTGGCCGATAGTGACGGCGGGTCTGCGCCGCACGCGCGCCTATGATCGCTGCGATCGCACGTGGTCGCAGGTCACGGCTCGGCTCCAGCCCGACCGCCTCCAACAGCCCAGCGATCTTCTCCACCGTGGGGTCACTACTCATCGCGCTCCGACCTTTCTCGGGCTTTCCTTTTCGCCCGGTGCAAGAGTGAGTGGACGGCCCGCTCCGACCGGCCTACTATGCGCCCGATCTCCTTAGCCGAGAGCATATCGATGGAGTTCAGCACCAGAATCTCGAATTCGGTGGCTGGCAACTCGACCGCCAACCTGTGAAGGAGTCGTCGTGCATCTACCCGCGCCGCCACTGTCGAGGCCAGGTCTTGGTCGTCCGGTATGGCCGCGGCGTCCTCGATCGGTGTCTGCACTGAGAGCGGCACGGACTTCAGCCTCTTCTGTAGTCGGACCTCGTCTCGGATCTGCTGCCTGGCAATGGCGTAAAGCCAAGTTATAAGCGCAGATCTCCGCGGATCATAGCGGCCAATGTGGCGCGTTGCGTGCGCCAGCGACTGCACGACAATGTCTTCCGCGAGTTGCCGATCTTCCGGAAAACAGGCCAGTGCGAAGACGAAGAGCTTGGGCCCGAATCGGTCATAAAGCTCGCCAGCGGCCCACGCCAGGCCCGCCGCCAGTCCCCTCGCCAGGGCCGAGTCGCTCTCGTCGGCTCCGGCCGACCGCGCCAGACTGACTTCGCTCTGAATCACTTTGGCTTTCGTTGCCATGGCTTACCGGACATTACCGTGACGGGGTCGGGCCGTCCATACTATATAACGAGATCGGGGCGAAATCATCGCGCGGGAGAGACCGGAATCTGGTTCGCTAGGGACCGGGGTCCGGAAGCCGCGATGCGGTTAAACGAGGTATCGGCCTCCGACCCCAGTGCGATGGCAGAGACAGATTGCGGGCAGAGGCGCGACGTGCGCTCGGCGATGAGGTTGCCACGGCCGAGTGAGGTAGGGATCTCCGGTGCTCACGCTTCAGCGATTTCCTTCCCGGCTCCGAAGCATGGAAAGAGGGCCTTGACACCCCGCCCGGGTGCGATAGGATAGTCTCAACCGAATACTGATCCGCTGAGTCGACATCCGAGAGGCGGGCTTTCCTCGAGCCACCTACCCAGAGACCCTGGGCGGCTTGGAGAGAGCCCGCCTTTTGTGTTGGCCGGCGAGGTGCAGAGATGCCGATTCGCATCGACAACTCGACGGTTTCGGACAGGGTATGGGGCGACGTGGACAAGGCCACCTTGGCGCGGCGGCTGCAGGAGTCGGGCAGCGAGGCCGCCATCCGCGAGGCCTTCGCGTACGTGCCTGACCTGGAGAACCGCAGCGAGTGGGGCGGGCCGCACTACGAGCTGCAGGGCGACACCCTGGTGCTGAACCGGAACGGAGTCCATGCTCTGGCGGCGGTGCTACCGGGCTTACGGCTGAGCCACCATCTAAGCGGCGAGAGCGAGGTGCGCCTGCTCACGGCGGCGGACCGGGATGGTTGGCGGCGCAGCCGCCTCCTGCCTCTGTCCCATCACCTGGGTCTCGTGTGCCATCTCTCCTGCTCCTTTCTCCCTTGCACATTCCACCGTCCGGGAGCAGGAACACCGGGCTCAACTCGCCTCAGAGTGTAGCTTGCCTTGTGTCTCAGATTCGCTGACGACGTACACGCCATCGCCATGCTATAGGCCCTCCCCGGCCGGTGGGGATAGCCCATCTTCTGGAGCTGGGTAGGCACGTGGTCTGCCTCCCGCTCGGTGTGCCTCCGGGCAGGACCCTGGCTCTCCCATAGGGAACCCGCCCCTGCAGAGACGCACTGGAAGGGCTATGCCATGTCACGCAACGAGGTCCGCGGGCCGCTTCGCCCGAACCCCCGTAACCCGCGCTACTTCACCGATGAGTCCGGACGCGCCATCTACCTCACCGGCTCCCATACCTGGAACGACCTTCAGGACATGGGCAAGTCCGACTCCCCACCTGCCTTCGACTTCACGTGGTACCTCGACTTCCTCCAGGCACTCAACCACAACTTCATCCGCCTCTGGACCTGGGACATGATCTGCACCTGGAACGCGGACGAAACCGTCCGGCCGTTTCCCTGGGCGCGCACCGGCCCCGGGCTGGCGCTGGATGGCAAGCCGAAATTCGACCTCTTCCACTACGACGGGGAGCACTTCGACCGGCTGCGCGCTCGCGTGGCGCAGGCCGCCGAACGCGGCATCTATGTCTCCGTCATGCTCTTCGAGGGCTGGAGCATGTTCGAGAGCAACCGCACGCGACGAGACCTACACCTCTTCGGCGGGGACAACAATATCAACGGGATCGATGTACTCGCTTCAGCCGCGGACAACGTGCTCAAGGACTGGGTCGGGCTCAGCAGTCCCGAGGTCCTGCGCGCGCAGGAGGCCTACGTGCGGCACGTGGTGGAGACCGTGAACGAGTTCGACAACGTGCTCTACGAGATCAGCAACGAAGCAGGGCAGTACTCCCAGCCCTGGCAGGACCATTTCGTCGCCTTCATCCGCAGGTGTGAGGCCGACTTGCCCACGCAGCATCCGGTGGGCGTCACGGCCGGCATGGGTGTGCAGAACGAGTGGCTCTTCGGCACGACCGCGGACTGGGTCTCTCCCGACGGCTGGGCCCCCGAGGGAGAGGCGAATCCTTATCGCGAGGGCGGCTACACCTGGGGCGCGGCGGCGTTCGATCGCGGGGACAAGGTGGTGCTGCTCGATACCGATCACATCTGGGGCATCGGCGGCACGGTGCCCTGGGCCTGGAAGAGCTTCTGCCGCGGCTACCAGGTTCTGTACATGGACCGGGCGGACGACTTCCCCAACGGGTTCTTCGTCCACGAGTGGTGGCCCGAGCCCGTCAACGTGGACCTGCGTCGGGAGATGGGCCGCATCCGCTCCTATGCAGAGCGCATGGACCTGAACTCGGCCGTGCCGCACAACGCGCTCGCCTCCACCGGCTACTGCCTCGCTCAGCCCGGAGTGGAGTACCTCGTCTACCAGCCGGAAGAAGGGCCGTTCACCATTGACCTGCCCGCGGGTGCCTACCTGGTCGAGTGGCACGACCCCGGCAGCGGCGAGCCGGCTGGCGAGGACACTCCTTGCGTCGGCACAGGCGCCTGCCGTTTCGAGCCGCCCTTCACGGGTGAGGCCGTCCTCTACCTGCGCAACGCGAAGCGGTAGCGACTTACGTGCGAGGAGAGGCCGCAATGCGGGTTCTCATCATCGGCGGCACGGGCACGATCAGCACCCCCATCACAGAACAGCTGCTCACGCGGGGGGACGAGGTCACGCACTACAACCGCGGTCAGCGCGCGCGGCCGCGCCTAGACGTACGTCACCTTCGCGGCGACCGCACGGACTTCCCGGCCTTCGAGGCGGCGATGGCGGAGGCCGCGCCCTTCGACTGTGTCATCGACATGGTCTGCTTCACGCCCGGGGAGGCGGAAAGCGCGGTGCGTGCCTTTCGCGGCCGAATCGCGCAGCTCATCTTCTGCAGCACGGTGGATGTCTACCAGAAGCCGGCCCCCACCTACCCCTATCGGGAGGCGACCGCGCCACGAGTGACGGCCGGCGACTACGGACTCAACAAGGCGCGGTGCGAAGACGTGTTTCTCGCCGCCCACGGTCGCGGCGACTTCGCCGCCACCTGCCTCCGGCCGGCCTACACCTATCGAGAGGGCGGCGGCCTCATCCACACCTTCGGCTGGTCCACCACGTACCTAGACCGGCTGCAGAAAGGGAAGCCGATCATCGTGCACGGCGACGGCTCCTCCCTGTGGACGGCCTGCCATGCCGAGGACGTGGCGCGCGCCTTCGTGAATGCCGCAGGCAACTCAGCGGCATACGGCAAGGGGTACCACCTGGCAGCGGACGAGTGGCTGACTTGGAACCGTTACCACGAGATCGTCGCGGATGCCCTGGGGGTGACACCGCGGCTGACTCACATCCCAACCGATGTGCTCTTCCAAGTGGCGCCGGAGCGGGCCGCGTGGCTGGGCGGCAACTTCCAGTACAACAACATCTACGATACCTCCGCGGCACAGCAGGACCTGGGCTTGCGCTACACGGTTCCGTTCGCGGAAGGGGCTCGCCGTGTAATCGGGTGGTTGCGCGCGCACGGTGGGTTCGAGAACAGCGACATGGATCCGTTCGAGGACCGGCTGATCACGCTGTGGGTGGAGCTGGGCGAGGAGCTGATGGCGAGGGTTGGGAACTCGTCCACTGCATCATAGTCGGAAGGGAGGGGACCCGGATGATCTGGGAGCAGATGGGCGGCCTGCTGCTTCTGCTGGCGCTGCTGCTGGCGACGAATGCCACCTCCGCCGCGCCGGCGGCAGGCGGGCTGCGAGTGAGCGAGAGCGGCCGGTTCCTAGTGACGGAGCAGGGGAAGCCCTTCTTCTGGCTCGGGGACACGGCCTGGGAGCTGTTCCATCGGCTCGGTCTGGAGGACAGCAAGCGGTATCTACGAGACCGTGCTGAGAAGGGCTTCACCGTCATCCAGGCGGTGGTGCTGGCGGAGTTCGGCGGGCTCACGGTGCCCAACGCCAACGGTGATCTTCCCCTGCACGACAACGACCCTACGCGACCGAACGAGCGCTACTTCCGGCACGTGGACGCGGTAGTGGAGGCGGCGGAGCAGCTCGGCCTCACCATGGGGATGCTGCCCACATGGGGGGACAAGTGGAACCTCAAGTGGGGCCCCGGTCCGGAGATCTTCGCTCCGGAGAGCGCGGAGGCCTATGGGGAGTTCCTCGGGCGGCGCTACCGGAACCGGTCCGTCGTCTGGATTCTCGGGGGCGACCGGCCGCCGGAGAACGAGCGGCATCTCGCGATCATCAGGGCGATGGCCGCGGGTCTGCGCCGCGGCGACCAGGGGCGACACCTCCTCACCTACCACCCGACGGGCGGGCAGAGCTCTGCGGAGTGGTTCCACGCCGACGATTGGCTCACCTTCAACATGATCCAGAGCGGGCACTGGGCGCGCCACAACCCGAACTACGACATGATCGCCGCCGACTACGCCCGTACGCCCATCAAGCCATGCCTGGATGGCGAGCCCTGCTACGAGCAGATCGCGGTGCAGTTCAAGCCCGGGCTCGGCCGCTTCGACGACCTCGACGTCCGGAAGGCCGCTTACTGGGCCGTCTTCGCGGGGGCGCACGGTCACACCTACGGTGCGAACGGGATCTTCCAGTTCCACGTACCTTCGAAACCGGGTGAGTTCGACCCCATCGCCTCCTGGCAGGAGGCACTCTCCTTCCCGGGCGCCGGGCAGCTCCGCCACCTCCGCGCGTTGATGGAGTCGCGCTCCTTCCTCACCAGGATTCCCGACCAGAGCCTGATTGCGGTAGGCGCGGGGGAAGGAGCGCACCACGTGCAGGCGACACGAGATGAGGGCGGGTCGTACGCGATGCTCTATCTGCCCGCTGCGGGCCAGACGGTGAGCGTGGACACCAGCAAACTTTCGGGGAAGCGCCTGAAGGCATGGTGGTACGACCCTCGCACGGGGAAGGCCGCGGCTCAGGAGGGCGAGTTCCCGGTCGGCGGAGAGCTGTCGTTCACCTCCCCGAAGGAGGAGGGTCCGGACTGGGTGCTGGTGCTCGATGATGCCGCGCGGGGCTTCGGACCGCCGGGAAGGGGCAGGCCATGAGCCGCCTGATGCGCTGGGCGCTGCTGGCCGTGTGGCTGCCATCGCTGCTGGTGGTGGTCGCCTGCTTCACGAACAGAAGCCACGCGGGAACCCGGCCCGCGGATGAAAGGAAGGCCTCGAGCATGTCACAGGCAGCCGTATCGGAGAAGGAAACACGGCCGGCTTTCCCGCTCCGGGTCAGCGATAACAAGCGCTACCTGGTGGACGCCAAGGGCCAACCGTTTCTGATCCATGGCGACAGCCCTTGGGAACTCGCCTGGCAGCTCACGCGGGAGGAGACGGTCGAGTTCCTCGAGAACCGGCAGGCGAAGGGCTTCAACGCGATCCTCGCCGATGTCCTGCCCTACAGCGAGTGGTCGCCCTATCTCACTGAGAGAAACCGCTATGGCCATGGGCCATTCCGCACACCGGGTGACTTCGCCACTCCGGACGAGAGCTACTTCGCGCACCTCGACTGGCTCATCCGCGCTGCCGGCGAGAGAGGGATGCTGGCTATGCTCGTGGCCGCCGACATCGGCTCTGCGGGCGACCGCCCGCTCGCCGGCGCCAAGAACGGGATGTGGCACGAGCAGTACCTCTCGAACGGCGTCGAGAAGTGCTATCAATATGGCCGCTATCTCGGGAGCCGATACAGGCACTTCCCCAACGTGCTCTGGGTGCTCGGCGGCGACCGCGATCCAGGCGATGTCACAGAGCACGTGGAGGCGATGGCGCGAGGGCTGGAGGAGACGGCGCCCGCTCACCTGAAGACCTACCACGCCGGCGCGAAGAATGGAAGCATCTTCTTCGGGAACTCGTCCTGGTGCGATATCAACATGTCCTACGGCTACAGCGAGCCCTACGGCTTCGTCCTCGACGACTATCGCAGGGAGCCGACGAAGCCGTGCTTCCTCGGCGAGAGTGGGTATGAGGGCGAGGCTAACGACAAGCGCCCGGGCACTCCACTACGCGTGCGCCGCCAGGCCTACTGGGCGCTGCTCTCGGGCGCCTGTGGGCACCTCTACGGCTCGGCCGCGTGGACCCTGCAACCAGAAGTGTGGCGGAAGTGGCTCGACTCCCCAGGGGCGCAGCACATGGCGCACTTCGGGTGCTTCTTCCGGTCGCTGGACTGGTTCCGCTTGGTGCCCGATGTCGAGCACGAGGTGCTGACGGGCGGCCTCGGCAAGGCCGGGAGTCCCGAGTTCTCAACCTGTGCCTGGATCCCGGATGGCAGCTTGGCCGTGTGCTATGTCCCGACTGCGCGGACAGTAACGCTGGATCTGCGCAGATTCAAAGGCCCGGTGCAGGCGCGCTGGTTTGACCCGACCCGTGGGACCCACTCGGACGTGGCGGGGGCGCCCTTCGCCAACTCGGGCCCGCGAGACTTCGTGCCGCCCGCGCCCAACGCGGCCGGTGACGGCGACATGGTGCTGGTGCTGAGCCGCGTCGGCTAGCAGCGCGAGGGCGCGTGCAGGACCCACCGATGCTCGTGGCAGCGACCCGCGGTTGGGATGCCAGCTGTGCGGGACGACCAGCGCCGATGCCTTGCCCTCGCCTCACCCGACGGACAAGGTCTCCTCCCGAGACGCATAGCCGCAGAAGTGCGCCTTGGGTGCATCGTCCACGACGTAGTTCACCACGTGGATCTGTCCATCAGGGCACTGCACCCAGCCGAAGTAGCCCAGATCGGAGACCGGGCCCCAGTCGTAGTCGAGTCGCACGATGCGAGTCTGCGCCTGCTGCCGGTCGGGTGCCAGGCACGATCGCACGTCCGTGAGGCCGGCGCAGAAGTTCTGAGTCCACCACCTCAGGCAGCCCCTGCCGCCCTGACTGAACCGGTAGGTGATCAACACCTGTCCGCTCTGGAGCATCCCGGCTACCGGCCGGCGGCAGGCGGGGAGCGGAAACGTAACCGGCCCCTCCCAGGTGACCCTGCCGTTCCGGCTCATGCACTTGAATGCGTCCAGGCCGAGATCGGAATTCTCGCGCAAGAAGCACACCAACTCGCCGCCAGGTAGTTCCAGAAGGCTCGGCTCGCACAGCAGCCAACCGCGCTTGCGGGCAACCAGGTGCGGCCCCGACCACGTGGCACCGCGGTCGTCGCTGAACCAGTTCTTCACCCTCCAGTCGGGCTCGCCGTCCGTCTGGTCTTCCCACTGCACGGCGAGCACCCAGCACCGGGGGTGCGCATCATGGCGCAACTCGATGAGCTGGTCGGGCATAGCGCCCTCGGCCGGAATATCATGCGGGCCATCCCAACTCTTGCCGTCGGCGCGACCTCCGGATGTGGACGAGGTTGGGGTTCCGAGGATGGGAACGTTTGCTTACGATACGCCAATTGGCGCAACGAGGTCTCTTCCGCTGGCCAACGTGACCCACCGGGGAGAGTAGCGGACGGTGTCCCGCGTTCCTGTCCCATCGCCACGGCAGCCTCCGCCGCGTTGCCACCGTCCGTCAGGCCAAGAGCACTATCCAGGCTGCCACGATGATATCACGCGCCTGCTCGAGGCCCCCACCTGTTCCCGGAAGGCAGGCCTGCTGGGGCGATGTTCAGGCCGAGATAGTGTCGGATCCCGCAAGTGGCGAAACGAACTCCTCGGGGGTCTTGCCCGACTCGACAAGGGACAGAAACTCCTGGCGGGAGTAGACGGGAGCTACTTTCTTGGGGGCGAGGCCGAGGGCCACGGCGACGCCATAGAGAATGGCCTCTGGCCTGGGCGGGCAGCCGGGAATGAAGAAATCCACCGGCAGGACTTTCTCCGCCCCGCCGATCACGTTGTAGGTGTCGAACCAGATGCCGCCGCCGGCCGCGCAAGAGCCGATGGCGAAGACCAGCTTTGGCGCGGGGACGGCCTCCCAGAGCCGCTTCACCGCGGGCGCCACCTGGCGCGTCACCGGACCGGAGACCAGGAGCACGTCGGCATGCCGCGGGCTGCCGACCAGCTTGATGCCGAAGCGTTCGGCGTCGTAGTAGGGAGTGAGGACGTTGATCACTTCAATATCGCATCCATTGCAGGCCCCCGTGTTGACGTGGTAGACCCAGAGCGCTTTCGTGAAGGCCTTCTGGCAGAGCTCTCGGAACATCCCTGCGGCCTCCTCCCCACCGGGCTAATGGCCCGGGAGAACACCCGCGATGCTGAGCGCGGCACCGTTCAGCAGTGGATAGGCAAGCTGCGGGTAGATGCCCAGCAGCAGGCAGATCGCTGCCAGGGCGATCATGGCTACCCAAAGAGAGGCGGGGACCTCTCGAACCGACTCCCAGGCAGCCGCCCCAGGCTTGGGGTGTCCCCAGAACACGGCTTGCCCGGCGCGAAAGACCACCACCAAGGTCAGCAGGCTGGTGAACACGGCGACGCCCACGGCGGCCCACATCCCCGCGCCAGCCCCGGCCAGGAAGATGGTCAGCTTACTCATGAAGCCTGCGAATGGCGGCATCCCCGCAATCGAGAAGGCGCCGATGAAGAAGCAGACCGCGGTGATGGGCATAGCCTTGCTCAGCCCCGCGAGCTCGGATATGGAGCGCGCGGAGGTGGCGTAGATGACAGCGCCGACGGACAGGAAGAGCAACCCCTTCGCCGCCGCGTGGGTCACCAGGTGGAAGAGCCCACCGTACACACCCAAGTATGTTCCGAACCCCAGCCCTACGATGACGTAGCCCATCTGCGAGACCGACGAGTAGGCGAGCAGTCTCTTGAGGTCATCCTGGGCCAGCGCCATGACCCCGCCGAGCAGCATGGTGAACGAGCCGAGCACAACGACGAACACCGTGAGCACTGGATAGGCGGGGAAGAAGATCGTGATGGTACGGGCGAGGGCGTAGGCGGCCATCTTGATCATGACGCCGGAGAGCAGCGCGGAGACGGGGGAGGGGGCCTCGGCGTGGGCGTCGGGGAGCCAGGGGTGGAAGGGAGCGATGCCCGCCTTGGTGCCGAATCCGACCACCAGGAAGGCGATTACGAAGATGGCCACCGAGCGCGGTATCACGGCGGCGACGCCGCGCAGCTCCGAGATCAGCATCGCGTTCACGCCTGACAGATGGGGGGCCGCAGATGCGTACAGCAGCACACAGGCGAAGAGCGCAAAGGTGATGCCCACGGTCAGCAGCATCAGATACTTGTAACCTGCCTCCAGGGAGCGGCGGTCCCAGTAGAAGGCGACCAGCAGGCCGGAGGCGATGGTGGTGGCCTCCACCGCGACGTAGAGCATGATGATGTTGTTGGTCACGCATCCCCAGAGCATGGTCGCGAGGAAGAGCAGAAAGAGGCCGTAGAAGACGGGCAGGCGAGCGTCGGTGGTATCGCGCCCCTGGGCGTCGTGGAGACGGCGGTGGCGCATATAGCGGATGGAGAAGAGCGCGGCCGACAGCGCCACCGCACTGATGAGCAGCACGAGCAGGGCGGAGAGCGAGTCAACGCGCAGCTCCCGGCCCCACCCCGTCAGGATCTGGCCGCGCAGGGTGGGGCCGATCATCTCGATGGCGACGATCAAGGCGCCGGCTGCGCCCAGGAGGCTAACGAGTTCGGCGAGCGCGCGGCGCATCCGCCCGAGCAGCCAGGCCAGGACACTGGCGGCGGCTGGGACCAGGAAGACGAGCTGGACGAGGACGGATGGGACCGGTTGTTCCATAGTCAGTGCTCTCCTCTTGGTCTCGGGGTCTACCAGTGCAGCTCAGCTAGCTCGAAGGTGTCCGTCGTGCCGACCTGCTCCCGAATGCCCGAGATCACATAGAGCAGGAGGTACACGGTGACGACGACCTCGGTGGCGATACCGATGAGTGCGGTCTCTCTCAGGTGCGGCGCCAGGCTGACCAGGCTGAGGTGGACGGCGTTTTCCAGGAGACAGAGCCCGATCACCGTCTTGATTGCGTCGCGGCGGGAGAGGATGGCGTACAGCCCGAGCACGAACACGGTGAGTGCGACCGCCAAGTTGGTGCGGAAGACGCCGGCCGCGGATTCGGGCGTGGGCGCGAGCACGTGGACGTAGCTGTGGGTGAGCTTGTAGAAAGAGACCAGGATCACGGAGACGATGACCACGGAGGGCCCAAACCCGATGATAGCCTTCACCTCCGCTTCCCCGGTCTTGCCGATGTAGCGCATGATGAACCAGGGCGTGAGCAGGGCCTTGGTGATGAAGGCGACGAGGGCCCAGATGTAGAGGGCCGGGTTCCCAACCGCGAAGGCCAAGATAAGGCCGCAGATGAGCATGGCCTGGAGGCAGTAGGCCGCGGCGGCGCGCTTCAGGTGGTGCGACTCAACGGCCGCGACCGAGGTGATGATCATCACCATGCTCAGGGTCTCTATCAGCCGGGCATTGTAGGGCACTCTTTGCTCTCCCTTGCCGTCCTGTAGGGCGGGGCTTCCCAGCCCCGCCGTCGTTGGGCGTAGGTCGCTACGTCGGCTGCGCCGACCGCCATGGCGGCCCTTCGGGCCCAGCCAAACGCCCGCCCTACAGGGGCGCAGCGCCTCCTGCCTGCATCATCTTCTGAAGCCAGTCACCATCATCTTGTCGAGGGGAGTGGCCGGCTCGAAGCAGCGACCACATCTCTGGCACGACCCCATGTACACCTCCACCTTGATATGCAGGTCCTCGACGTCATTGGTCGCGGTCTCGAACTGCTCGGTGGCGGCGATCGCCTTCTCCTGGCACACCTCGACGCAGCGACCGCAGTAGGTGCAGCGCTCCAGGAAGAACTCGATCACCCGCTTGTCCTGCGAGGGATCGGTGACGACGATTGCACGGGGGGTGCAGACGTTGGCGCATCCGCCGCAGCCGATGCATTTCTCCGCCTCCACCGATAGCCGGCCCCGAAACCCGGCCGCGGGCGGCCGGGGCGCGAAGGGATAGGGCAGCGTGACCCGTCCCGCGCCCAGGCAGATGATGGCTTCCTTCAGCTTGCTGAGGATCATCTCTCTTTCACACTCCAATCGCGGCGAAGATGAGAGAGCCGAAAGCGACGAAGATGACGACGCGGGAGAAGTAGGCCATGGACTGGTCAATCCGCAATCGTGGGTTGACCGCGTTGACCAGGCCGATGAGGAGAACGAGGATGGTCACGCCGGCGAGATTGAGCGCGAGGTTGATCGCCCAGAGGGAGAACCGGGGCAGCGGCACAAAGACCTGGACAAGCACCGAGCTGAAGATGAGGACCTTCGCGTAGGAGGCGAGCTTGAACAGCGCCAGGCCGGGGCCAGAGCGCTCGATGAAGGGGCCTTCCATGATCTCCTGCTCCGCCTCCGCGATGTCGAAGGGGAGCTTGCCCACCTGGGCCTGGAGCGCGAGCAGGAAGGCGACGCCGGCCACCACCATGGATACGCTCGGGCCGGCGGCCGCCTGGTGGGCGATGATGCCGGAGAAGGTGAGGGAGTGGGCCTTCACTGCCGCAGTGATCAGCGCAATCGCCATGACGGGCTCGACGCTGAACATCATCATCATCTCGCGGGAGGCCCCCACGTAGGCATAGGGATTCCCAGAGGCAAATGCGCCAAGCATGACCGCCACCGCCGCCAGCGCCACGAAGTAGAGGAAGGCGATGACATCCCCGGCCCAGGCGAGCGGCGCAGGCGGACCGAGCGGGATCAGCAGCGCGGCCACCAACAGGGCCCCCAGGCAGAGGGCCGGGGCGAGCTGCCATACCAGGCTGCTCGTCGGCGCCAGGTCCTCCTTCGCGAGCAGCTTGGCGAGGTCGTAGTAGGGCTGAATGAGGGGCGGGCCCTTGCGCGAATGGACGATGGCCCGCACTCGGCGCACCACTCCTTCCGCGAGAGGCGCGAGCCCCGCGATGATCACCAGGTTGAGTGCCGCGAAGCCGATGGTCTGCGCCATCCCATATCCTTTCACCACGCTCCAGCCGGTCGAGGCCTAGCGGCCCTCCTGTCGAGACATGCGGATGAGATCTTCCTTGCTGAGGATCATCTTCCGGCCTGTGCGCACATCCACGGCCTCGACCCGCTCGGTGCAGGAGAAGCACGGGTCCATGCTCCCCAGTGTGATCGGCACGTCGGCGATGGTGGCCTCCTTGATCATGAGGGGGAGGGCCTGGAGATTCTGGTACGTGGGAGCGCGCACCCGCCAGCGCTCCGGGCGGTTGTCGTGACCGGTGATGAGGTAATGGATGGCCTCGCCCCGCGGCGCCTCGATGGTCCGCACGCCCTGGCGGCCGGCTGGAATCTCGCTCGAGAACTCGGCCATCAGCGGCCCCTCGGGCATCATCTTCAGGCCTTCCCGAATCAGGCGGATGGACTCGAACGTCTCCTCCAGCCGGACCAGCACCCGGGACCAGTTATCACACCCCGAATGGGTGATCACCCTGGGGACCAGCTCATCATAGGCCGCATAGGGGTGATCCACGCGCGCGTCTACGTCCACCCCGGAGCCGCGCGCCGTGGGGCCCACCACGCAGAGGCGACGCGCCTCGGCCTCGGGCAGCAGACCTGTTCCCTGGAGGCGCACCAGCAGCGTGGTGTCCCCCCGAACTGCGTCCACCACGGCCAGCGATTCCGCCTCGATCTTGGCGAGCACATCCAGGATCTTTGGATGCAGGTTGGCGGGGATGTCCCGCCTCACTCCGCCGATCAGGTTCATGCCGTAGGTCTTCCGATTCCCGGTGATCTGCTCGCACAGCCACATGATCGGCTCGCGGATGCGCCAGGCCTGCATCAGGATGGTGTCAAAGCCAAGGATGTGGCCCGCTATCCCGAGCCAGAGCAAGTGGGAGTGCACTCGCTCGATCTCGAGCATGATGGAGCGTATGTAACGCGCCCGTCTCGGGGCCTCAATCCCCGCGGCCTGCTCCGCGGTCTCACAGTAGCACGAGGAATGGATGAAGCCGCAGATCCCGCAGATGCGCTCGGCGACGAAGGGGATCTCGTTGTAGGTGAGGACGCTGTCGCCGAGCTTCTCGATGCCCCGGTGATTGTAGAAGCCGCGGTAGTCGCAGTCCACTATCCGCTCTCCGTCAACGAACAGGCGGAGCTGGGCCGGCTCCTCTAGGACCGGGTAGAAGGGGCCGACGATGACCGTGGAGGTGCCCTCGGGCGCCTCCTTGAACCGCGGCGCGGGAGTCGCGACTGGATCGGGCTTGGCGTCGTATGGGAAGTCCTTTCGCAGCGGGTACACTCCCTCGGGCCAATCGTCCGCGACCACCAGCCGCCGCGGGTCAGGATGGCCGTTGGCCCTCACCCCCACCAGGTCCTGGAACTCTCGCTCCGCCCAGTTGGCGGCTGGAACCGCAGGGGTGATGGAGGCGATCTCGCCGCCCTTCTCAGGCACATCGGCGCGCAGGCAGATGAACTGCTTCTCTTTGTCGCGGGAGAAGATGTGGGTCACCGTGAAGCATCCCTCAGTCGGCCGCCGATCGGCGCCCGCGGAGATGATGAAGCGCGCCCCTAGCTCATCCTGCAGCCAGCGGGCCACTGGCACCATGGCGTCTCTCTCCACGGTCACATAGAAGGTGCCCGCGACCGCCTTCTCTACGGACCGCACCGCGGCTGCGAACTTCGTCTGCATTTCAGCCACGAACTGCACAGATCGCATTGAGCCGGCCTCCTGCTATCGCTAGCGCAACAGGAAGAACAGCGTGGCCAGGACCACTATCACGCCCACCACCTGCCACATGAGATACCACTGGGGGATGCCGACGTGAGAGCGGGAGAAGCGCTCCGCCACCCGGCCGCCGGCCCGCACCAGGGGGCCGTAGAGCCACCCGTCCACATCGAAGATCCTCGCCAGAGACATCGGGTAACCCGTTCTGGGAATGCCAGTGACAAGGTAGACCCTCTCGAACGCCCGCCGGAACGGCTCGTAGAGGCCGTGGGCATGGAAGTGCCCGATCCCGGCCGGGACCTCTTCGCCCCCATACCAGACCGGCACCCGACGACTCACTGGGTGGGCGGCCCGGGCCAGCCCCCAGCCGAGCGCGATACATACCGCCAGAGCAATGGCAGATACCAGCGGGTTCCAGACGCCCGCGGCCGCGCCATCGGGAGTGAAGGTCAGGCCGAGGGGAGAGCTGCCCAACGCGCTCGCTAAGCTCACGCGCGCAAAGGTGGGCGTCAGCGGGGTCACCGCGCGGAAGATGATGCTCAGCGGAAGGAGAGGGAAGAGGCCGAAGGCGATGCAGCACAACGCCAGCGCGGTCTGCGGCATCTGCATCTGCACCGGGACCTCGTGCCTCTTTCCCACCAGGTGGCTGACACGATGGGAAGGCTGGCCGAGAAATGCCGCCCCCAGGTACTTGAGGAAGGAGGCCAGCGTGACCAGAGAGATGAAGATCGCCGTGACCCCGAACACCAGGAAGAGGGGGAAGCCGGCCCCGCCGATGATGGAGACTTCGTAGATCAGCCACTTGCTGGCGAAGCCGTTGAATGGGGGCACCCCGGCAATGGCGAGGGAGCCGAGGCCGGCCATCAGGGCGGTGACCGGAAGCGCGGCCGAGAGGCCGCCCATCCTGCCCAGATTCAGGGCGCCTGTCCGATACCGCAAGGAGCCGGCCGTGAAGAACAGCAGAGACTTGTAGATGCTACCGTTCACCAGGTGGAGGACCGCGGCCAACAGGCCTATGAGAGCTAGCTTGGGGTGGGTGGGCATGAAGTAGATGCTCATGCCAAGGGCGAGGAATACGTAGCCCATTTGCCCGATGACATTGAACGACATCAGCCTCTTGGCGTCTTCCTGGCGAAGCCCGGTGAGTGTCCCCACGAAGATGGAGCCGGTCCCCAGCAGAGCAATGGCGATTCCCCACGCCGTGGAGAAGTGCCAGCCAGGGAGCAGTTCCACGAAGACTCGCAGCAGGCCGTAGACCCCCAGATTGGTCATGGTGCCGGCGAAGGCGGCCGACGCGCTGCTGGGAGCGGCCGGATAGGCGTCCGGCAGCCAATCCCCGAATGGGAGAATCCCCGCCTTGGTCGCGAACCCAATGAACCAGAGGGCCAGCAGCGCGTGCAACACCGCCGGCCTGGACTGGGCGAGTGCGGCCATCGCCTCACCGCACGAGGCGAAGCTGAAGGAATGCGGCCTGGCGGTATGCCAGAGCACAATCGCCGCGATGAGCATGCACACGGTGGCGACATGTGTGATCACCAGATACTTGAAGCCCGCCCGCAGGTTGACGGAGTTCTCCTTCTCGAAGATCACCAGGAAGTAGGAGCAGACAGTCATGAACTCCCAGAAGAGCACGAAGAAGAACCAGTCTCTGATGATGACCACACCGATCACGCCCGCGAAGAACAGCAGCAGGAGCGGATAGTACCGGGCGAGATGCTCGCGCTGGTAGATGCGCATGTAGGCCGTCGAGTAGAGCGCCGCCAGGAACGAGATGACGGAGATCATCACCAGGAAGAGGGCGCTGAGGTGGTCTATGCTGATCGTGAGACTGGCCCACAGCGTCCCGAGGGTCACCAGAGTCGCCTGGTAAGGGGGGCTAGTAGGGCCCAACAGCCGGCGAAGGCCGGCCCAGAAGACGAGCACGCAAGAACCGGTGACGAAGGCCAGGGCGATGTAGGCGCACAGTTCGCGCCGCCGCGAGGTAAGCGCGGTGGCCACTGCGCCGCCGCCCAGGAGGACGCCGGCAGCGATCACGGCCTCGACAGGAGCCATCACCGTTCCCCCGTTCCCATCAGGGCCCACCCGGTGCCAGGAGCCTCACCAGAGGCAGGCCCAGGTAGGGCGCGACGACGCAGAGGATGATCCCTGCCGCCAGCGCGAGGCTCATCGGCCAGGGCGGGTCGGCCGCCTTCGCGGCGGCCGGTGAGGGCCGGCCCAGGAAGACCTTCTGCGCCACCCACAGCAGCCAACTGAAGGAGATGATGCTCTCCAACGCGAGCAGCACCAGGAGCACGATCCCGCCGGGTGATTCCAACGCGCCGACGAAGATGTAGAACTTCGACCAGAAGCTGGAGAAGGGAGGAATGCCGGTCACTGCCAGCGCGCCGACGACAAAGGCCACCGCCTCCAGCGGCATCACCCGGGCCAGGCCGGAGAGCTCGCTGATGCGCCGCGTGGCGGCCCCGTAGGCGATTGCTCCTACGCACAGGAAGAGGGTGGCCTTCGCCACGCCGTGGCAGAGAATGTGGAGCGCAGCCCCCTGATAGCCGGCCCTCGATCCGATCACGCCAAGTGAGACCCCGACCAACACGTAGCCGAGGTGAACGATGGTGGAATAGGCGAGCAGCCGCTTGAGATCGTCCTGCCGGAAGTAGGCGAGGACGGCCATGAACATCGTCAGCATCGCCATCACCGCGATCAGCAGGCCCAGCTCTCGCGGCACCGCCCACCCTGAGCCAACCACGCGGGCCACCAGATACACCCCTGCCTTCACCATCGCCGCGGCATGGAGGTAGGCGCTCACCGGAGTCGGCGCCTCCATCGCCTCCGGGAGCCAGGTGTGGAACGGGACCTGGGCTGACTTGGCCCAGGCCGCCACCAGGAGGAGCACGAAGGTTCCGGCCTTCAGGCCGCCCGCGAGCTTGCCCAGCGCGGAGAACTCGAAGGAGCGCGTGTAGGCGAACAGCATCAGCAGCGCGAAGAGGTAGCCGAAGCCGCCGATGTGGGTGATCACCAGGGCCTTGAAGCCAGCGCGCACGGCGGCCGGTTCCTGGCTGTGAGCGATCAACGCCCAGGAGCACAGGGTCGTCATCTCCCAGAAGATGAATAGCTGGAGCAGGTTCGCCGAGAGCGCCACCCCGACCATGGAGCCGAGGAACGCGAGCAACCAGAAGTAGTAGCGCTCGTAGCCTTCGTGCACCGGGTGTTCGGCATTCCGCGGGCTGAGGTACTCAGTGGAGTAGAGCACCACCAGGAGGCCGATCACGGTGATCACCAGCACCATGATGGAGCTGAGCGGGTCAATGGCGAGGCCGAAGAGGCCGGCTCCTGTTGACCCCGGCAGCCAGGGCAAGCCCCCAAGCGTGTAAGACCGCGCGGCGCCGTAGGCGCGCAGCACCAGGGCGACTCCGAGAAAGGCGGTGACCAGAGAGGTGCCAACTGCGACGATCTGCGTCCCGCGGCCCCGGCTGAGACCCGCGACCACCGCGCCCAGCAGCGGCACCCCGAGCAGTGCCAGCATCAACACCAACGTCATCTGCATGGGTGGTCCTGACCCCCTTGCCGGCTCCCCGCGCCGGAGCCCTGAGACGCGCGGGCCGAGGCGAGCGCGTTCCCGGCCTGGTCTCCGAGCTTCGCCTCGAGTAGCTCAGCGAGAGCCTCCACGCTGGCGCTCACCGGGGCCGACATAGGGTTGCCAAAGGAGACCGAGGCCGGCTGGATTCCCACCAGCAGCACCTCGCCGCCGCTCTCCGCCTCGAGGTAGCGCATGAGGAGTCGAAGGGAGGAGGTGTGCGTAGTCGAGAGCCTGTCGGACAGATCCTCAGCGGCGAATAGCGCAATCTCGCCGGGTGCGCCGCCGAAGTCCACTGCGTCGAGCAGCAGGATCGCTTCCCCTCCGCTTGCCACCATCTCGCCCAGGTGCCGCTCAGGCGCGTCGCCCGCGTCTAGGCAGGTGGCGGCGATGCGACCGGCGACCCGGGAGACGATCTCGGGCCCGGCCGCGTCGTCAGCGCGCCAGCGGCTGCCGATGCCGACCAGGGTCGGCCTTCGCTCCAGGTAGCGAGCGAGGGATTCTGCGGCCAGCGTGCTCATGATAGGGCCTCTTGCATTGTGGTGATGCCGTAGCCAGGCAGGAGGGCCTCTGCGGGGCGCCTGAGCCCCATCTCTTGCATTACCGTGATACGGTCATGCAAGAGATGCTGTAGGTCATCCCGGATCCATCATGGCTTTCATCTGGCGGTACGTGAAAACCGGGCCGTCAATGCAGACGTACTTGTCGCCGATCAGACAATGGTTGCACTTGCCGATGCCGCACCTCATATGCCTCTCCAGGGTGGTGATGATGGAGTCCTCTCTCAGGCCTAGTTGAAGCAGGTCCCGCACCACGAACTTGATCATGATCGGTGGACCGCAGACAAAGGCCACCGTGCTGCTGGGCTGGATGCTCGCCTTGGGGAGGAGGCTGCCGACCACGCCGATGTGGTCCCTCCAATCCTGATCCGGAACATCTACGGTTACCATGAACTCCATATCTGGCCGGGCGCGCCAGCGGGCGAGTTCGTGCTTGTAGACCAGATCGGCAGGGGTGCGCGCGCCGTAGAGAACAGTGATGCTGCGGAATTGGTCGCGGCGGCCAAGCATGGTCGAGATGAGCGGCCGGAGCGGGGGAAGCCCGATCCCCCCGCCGACGAAGAGAATGTCGCGGCCCTTCACCTCGTCGAGGGGGAAGCCGTTGCCCAGTGGCCCTCGCACGCCCAAGTGCTGGCCGGGGCCGAGAGCGTGCAGAGCGCGAGTGACTGCTCCCGTGCTCCGCACAGTGATGTCGAAGCTCTCCGCTCCCTGCCGAGGAGAGGCCAGGCAGAATGGGGCTTCCCCCACCCCGAAGACCGACACCTCCACGAACTGGCCGGGCCGATAGTTGAAGCTCTCCCAGCGTCGCCGGTCGCGGAACCGCAGCGCGAAGGTCTTCGTGTCCGGGGTCTCGTCCCGGAGGGAGACGATCTCCGCCAGGTCCGGAAGGTACGGGTTCTCCATCAGAGTTCTCCCCTCCGGATGCGCGCCGTCACTTTGGTCATATCGTTGCGTCCCAGGCAGGCGGTGATGCAGCGTCCGCAGCCCACACAGCCGTGCGAGCCCAGTTTCTGCGCGAACTGATAGCTGAGCTTGTGGAAGAAGCGGGCCTTCAGCCGGTGTCTGCGCTCAGCCCGTGGGTTGTGCCCGCTCGCCTCCAAAGCGTGGCTCTCGTAAAGGCAACTGTCCCAGAGACGACAGCGCACCCCATCTCCGGTGCCGTTGAAGTCCGCGGTGGTGAAGCAGGTGCACGTCGGACACACAAAGGCGCAGGCCCCGCAGCTCAGGCACCTCTCCCCCATCTGGTCCCACAGCTCCTCTGGCACCCGATCGAAAGTGACCTTGCGCAGCGCGGCAGCGAAGTACGCTCTGTCGTCAGCGAAGCGCTGCTCGGCCTGCTGCGCCAGCTCGCGGCGTGCCTGCACTGCGCTGGCAGGTGCGACCGAGAACAGCTCCTCCGCCTGCCGCACCAACTCCCACCCCTTATCGGTTCCCACCTCCACCAGGTACCCGGTTGGCAGCGGCGTGAGCTGCAGGTCATATCCGCCCGCGAGAAAGGGCCCCGCGTGGGCGCAGATGCAGAAGCAATGCTCGTCTGGCTGAGTGCAGGCCAGCGCCACCAGCGAGCTGTGCTGCCTGCGGGTGAGGTAGTAGGTGTCAGGATGGTCGCGGCTGAAGACGCGGTCCAGGAGAAATACCGCAGAAAGATCGCAGGGCCGGATGGCGAGGAAAACGCGTTCCGTCTCATCATAGACCGGCCTCAGCTCTATGCCATCGCCCGCCTGCCGGTGCCAGGAGAACATAGGCTCAATCTGGGGAAACAGACGTCGCTTGAGGGGGGACACGCTGGTGCGGTAATCCCATGCCACCTGGTCCGGGCTCTCGACAGCATCATAGGCCACATCCGAGCCCCGGAGGCGCCGAGGGGCGATCACCTGGGCGTGCTGCAGAAGGGCCGCTACCCAGGCGAAGACTTGCTTCTCCCCGATCATATAGGCGCCGGCTTCCTCCATCGCCACCTCCGCAGGGCTGCTACTGAGCTTCGCCCAAGGAAGTAAGGGCGAAGCTCATCAGACCTTGCGCACCGATACCGCGCACGGGGGCAGGATCGGAACCCCGCTCTCTGGATGCGGGGCAGAGGGCATCACCTGCGCGACCATCTCTCGCATAGCAAACGGCACCACTACGATGCCGGGTGACACACCACCTGATAGACGGGCCACAGCCTGCACCTCGCCCGTGCGCGAACGAAGTCTCACCCTCTGGCCGTCGCTGAGTTGCGAGTCGGCGGCATCGGCCGCGCTGATCTGGATGACCGGCCACGCCGGAACTCGATCCGCCCCGAGCTCTCGACGAAGTGTCACCGTTCCCTCCACCATCGGGTCATCCACCCAGGCCTGCAGGGAGTAGTCCACCGTCATCACCAAGGGGAACTCGGCATCCGGCGCGGGCAGAGCCCTGTGAAGGACGCTCTCCGTCTCTTCATCCACGCCGTTCAAGTCAGGCGGCGCGATCTCGGTGGTAAGCGAAAGATGAGAGCCCCAGCCCGCCTCCAACGCGGCGAAGGATAGGCCCTTGTAGATCGGGGTAAGCGCGGCGATCTCGTCCAGCACCATCCCGGGCGAATGGTAGCTCATGGGGTAGCCGAGACGACTGGAGAGTTCGCACACGATCTTCCACTCCGCCCTCGCGGCCCCCGGCGGCGAGGCCGCTTGTCGCACCTGCTGTACGATTCGGTCTGCGCTCGTGAAGGTGCCGTCTTTCTCTGCGAAGCTCGCCCCTGGGAGCACCACATGGGCAGCCTCAGTGGTTGCCGTCGGGAGGATATCAATGACGGCCAGGAAGTCGAGTTTCCTGAGCGCCCTTCTCGCTCGTCCAGGATCAGGCAGACGCCCCACTGGGTCGTCGCCCATGACAAGCATGCCTCGCACTTGCTCCAGCATGTCCCAGGCTGCAAGGCCAGCCTCTGCAGGCAACTCCCGGCCCCACGCGCGGCTGAACCGCGCCCGCGTTCCCTCATCCGCGACAGGCTGATAGCCGGTGACGAAGTAGGGAACGACGCCCATGTCCCGCGCCCCCTGCAGGTTGCAGTAGCGGCTCAGCCAGAGGATCACGGGGCGCGGCTGGAGGGCTCCGTCGTTCACCCAGGACAGTGCCGATAAGGCGTTCAGCAGCTCGGTGCTGTACTGCCAACTGGTGACCCCGCGCGTGCACACGATCACCGGCCGTTGGGCGCGGCTGATCAGCTCGGCCGCCTTGTCAACAAGCTCTGCCGACACGCCAGTGACGGCTTCGGTCCGTTCGGCGCTACGATCTGAGACGTCCTCGGCCAGAGCTTCCGTCACCGGCGTGCTTGGGGGCCTGTGTGCGAACACGCACCGAAGTAGTCCATAGACGAGGTACACATCGGTTCCGGGTCGCGGGCTGAGATGGCATTGGGCCAGGCTGCCCAGTTGGCCGCGACGAGTGCTGACCTCAAGCAGCGTCACTCCCTCCTCAGCCGCCCGCATGACGCGGGCAGCCACCGCGGGATGCTCGTGGCTCGGATCGGACTGCCACAGCAAGATCAGGTCGGCTCCCTCCAGATCAGCGACGGTCAGACTGGGGGTCGTCAGGTGTCGGTGCTGAGGGAGGTCGAAGAGGCCGGGGAGCGCCTCGAGGCGATCGGCGAAGTCAATGTTGTTCGTACCGAGGCAGCAACGGGCCAACTTGGCCAGGAGATAGTTCTCCTCGTTGGTGCCCCGAGCGGAGCCCAGCACGCCCACGGCGCCCGGGCCTCTCGCCGCTCTGATCTCGCCCAGCCGGGAAGCAACTAGGTCGAGAGCTTCTTCCCACGATGCGTCACGGAGCTCGCCGTTCCGCCGCACCAGCGGGGTTCGGAATCGCTGGGGAGTGGCACTGAGCTCGTGAGCATGCCAGCCCTTGACGCAGAGTCGGCCTTGAGACACCGGGTGATCCAGACTGGGAACTGCTCCGACCACCCTCTGGCCCTGCACTTCCAGGTACAGGCCACACCCACAGCCGCAGAATGGGCAGGTCGTCGTCACATACGGCATGTGCTAGCTCTCTCAAGGTCAGACGCGCCAGGCCCGCTGACGGAATCCCGGCCGGCAGCCTCCTGCGCCTACAACCTCAAAGGGCCGACTTACGCCTCGGCCCCTCATGGGCCCGGTTCGTCCCGACACCTCATGAATGGTCAGACACTGGGCGCGTCCGGCGGATTGTGAACTTTCGCACAAATGCGCAGCGTGGAAGCCTGGGCCCCTACGGCCTTTGTGATATTTCTCACAAAGCTCGCCGCATATTGTACCACGTTTCCTGTTCCAGTCAAGGGGGTCGCCTTGTCACTTTGGGCGAGGGCCTGCAGGGGGGGCTGGAGATTGACCGCGATTCGGTGACCGCGGGTGCTCAAGGGGCCGATGCCTGGAGCTCGGGGGAAGCAGAAGCGCAGGGCGGCGGACGGGAGCCATTGCCGACGTTTTCTCGTGAGGAATTGGTAAGGGGCAGGGTGCCGCGGTTAGCTAGCCGTGAAGCCGCTGTAGGCTTGCCCAAGAGGCGCTTCTGAGGTGTCGTGGGCACTCCGGTTTCCTGGAGGGTGAACCCCACCCGGAGGCGACCGGCAGGGCGGTCTGCCTGGTGGCGAAGGCGGTGTGCTGAGCGCCTGCGCGTGCTGCGGTGCGGGGAGCGCTTCGCCCTCCCGCGCCGGCCGCTCCTACTCTAGCGCTGCCGGGCCCCTCGCCAGTACTGCCCGACCGAGCAGTACGGCCCAGACGGTGAGATCGAGGAGGGCTGGGAGGGCTTGCTCGTATTCCCGGGTGAGATTGGGCCGCAAGTGCTCATCGTCACTTGCCAGGGGTATGCGGAGCCACGGACCGGTTGGCGCGAGAGGGGCGTGGTCCCGTCCAGGAGATTCCATCGCACCCGGTGGAGGGGCTGATCCGCAGTCTTGCTCCCCTGGCGCACAGGAGAGAGAGGCGGCACCCTCGAGAGAAGCGGCGCGCAGGCCGGGAGAAGCTTCGCTGCGGCCAGCCCTGGTGGTAGACTCCCATCTCGACGCGATCGCCTGATTCCATCTCTTACTCGAACCGAGTTGACCCCGGGTGCATGGAATTCCAAGGGACTCGCCGGAGAACGTCTTCCCGCACCGGGCGTCGGCCGCCTGGGCGCAAGCACAGTCTGGCTGATACAGCCGAGGGAGTAGCACTCCAGCGATCTCCAAAGACCCCCTGTTGGCTTAGCGCTTCTGTTGCCCTTCCATAGTGCTGGCGGCGGGGGCAGTCTCACCCTGGAGGGTGGCGCGCATGCCGCCGATTCTGTAGCGCTCTCATAGCGCTTCCGTAGCCCTGCCCACTGAATCGCGACCTCGGCTTACCGGCCCATTCCAGTCTTCCTGAGCAACGTGGGCCAATCCAGGCGGCAAATTCGACGAGCGCGTAACCACCACTACCGATGGTGATGGCGCGACAAGGGCCATTACTGACCCACCAGACTCCCGCCCGGGATGGCACTTCGTTTCCGAAATCAGCGGAAAAAGGAGGCAACAACCGCTATTTGGGCAGGTTCTGAGCGGCTCGCGCCCCTCGTGGGCCGGTTCTGGAGACCTCGCTGCTGGCGAGGTGACATCATCTCCGAACGGTCAGAAAGCAAGCAGTAACCGTCCTGTTTCGCCCCGCTCCGTGGGCAGTCTGCGGGGACTGGGTAAGATGTTTTCGGATACAAGACGGGGCCTTTCCTCATCCATGCCGAGGCCTGCCGAACACGGACTGGTGACTCAGGCGCAACGCATACGGATCTCGCAGGTCCAGAAGGCGGGCGTGTTCGAACGCCTCCGCGAGATCCACTTCCTGCCTCTCGAACCTTCTGGTTCCTCGCAGGATATCCCGCTGGTCGCCTGCTGTGCCCAACCGTGCCTCTTTGGGTTCACTCTGGCCATAGCCCATCATGTTCGGCCCCTGTTCGAGGACAAGCGAGCGGTCGCCTACCGCGTGTACATCGAAGTCACGAGCCCCCGGCTGGGCGGGGAGAGACTCTGGTTCACCTGCCCCAACTCGCGGTGCCCGCGAGCACTGTCCGAGCCCGGCACCGACCTTGGCGAGGAGGGAGTGAGGCCCACTCACTGGCGGATGACAACCCTGTACCTGCCACCCGGAGCATCCGTGTTCTGCTGCCGTGACTGCCATGGCCTGACCTATCGCACCCAACAGCTTCGTTACCCACGTTACCCACGTTGGCGCGACGAATCAAGGGGCATCCTGGGACCAGCTCCTTCTCCGCGCCAAAGTGAGTGGGCAAGGGTGGCGATCGCCGAAGAGCGCTTCCTCCAGCAGCTAGAGGGGGCCGTCCGGGACGGCCTTGTCGAGGAGGATCCAATGCCCGCTGAGCAGCCTGACCTGACGTTGCGACAGACAGCCGTCTGGTATCTGTGGGGGCTGGCCCGGATGCGCGTGGTGGACCTGGCGCGTCTGCTCAAGGTGAGCACCCGGACGATCAAGCGGGACCTGGCGGCGGTGCGCGCGAGCGGCCGCCAGCGGCCCCGAGCCGGCGCAACCAGCGTCACCCAGGCGCTTGATCTGGTCCAGATCGCCCGGGTGCTGCTGAACGCGAGTCGCCGGAAGGCTTACCAAGAGATGGAAGCTCTGCCCGAAGGCAGCCCGGGCCGACTGAAGCTCAGTGAGAGCCTGCTTCGCCTGACTGGCAAGGAGGTGGAGCTTGCCCTGGCCGCAGAGCAGCTCGTGACAGCAGCCCAGGGACTCCGCGGGCAGATGACCGACGGGGAATGGGAGTTGATGGAGGCCGAGCTCTCCGCCAAACTCGCAGCCTTGGTTCCGCTGTGACCGCGACATCTGGTCTCAGGACAGCGGCCCTACTGCTTCTCACCTGAGGGTAGCGACTATGGAATAACCACCTTGGCAGGGGCGGCCGAACCGCACGCGCAGCGCCGGGACTACGGAGTCCTCGGCGCCTAGCCGTTGCGGGCAGCAGGAGAGGCGGCGAGGAAGACAGGGCGCGGTCATGGGAGGCGCGGTACGGCCCTTCTGTCCCTTCTCGATACGGGGGCACGGGTGGGGGACGGCTCATCGGGGCGTCAGTTGCTCGGGCTTCAGCTTCGCATTGGTGGTCGCGGTCGCACTCCTGGCCACACCGGCCCTAGCTCTCACCCCCGCAGGCACCGTCATCACCAACGTCGCCACGGCCACCTATGACGGCGGCAGCGTCACCTCGAATGCCGCCGAGTTTACCGTCGCGCAGATCGCTGGAGTCCAGGTCGCTCCGAGCACTGGCGCAGCCACCGGCCTTCGCGGCGCAACCGTGTACTACCCCGTTACCGTCACCAACGATGGCAACGGGGCAGACACAGTGGCGCTAGCCGCAGCCTCGACGGGCGGGTGGTCAATTGCTATCTACCGTGACGACAATGCCGATGGTCTGCACCAAAGCACCGAGGTCACGGTCATCTCTGACACCGGCACTCTCCTGGCTGGCGGCAAACTCGCCTGCTTGGTCGCGGTCACTGTTCCGGCGGCCGCGGTAGGCACTGACTCAGAGACCCTGACCGCTACCTCCGGTTTCGATCCCACGCGCTCTGCAACGGCCTCTTACCTGACAACAGCTTCAGTGCCCCCTCCGGTAGCCAACTTCACCGGCTCTCCTATCAGCGGCCCCGCACCCCTCACCGTCAGCTTCACCGATACCTCCACCGGCGCTCCCACCTCCTGGTCCTGGAGCTTTGGAGATGGCGGGACCTCCTCTTCGCAGAACCCGAGCCACCAGTACATAGCCGCGGGCAGCTACACGGTGAGCCTGACTGCCACCAACGTGGGCGGGTCGAACACCGCCACCAAGAGCGGGTACATCACGGTCACGGTTGCACCTCCGGTGGCCAACTTCACCGGCTCACCCACGAATGGAACAGCGCCCCTGACGGTGCAGTTCACCGACACCTCGACCGGCAGCCCCACCTCTTGGTCCTGGAGCTTCGGAGACGGGGGGACCTCCTCCTCGCAGAACCCGAGCCACCAGTACACAGCCGCGGGCAGCTACACGGTGAGCCTGACTGCCACCAACGTGGGCGGCTCGAACACCGCCACCAAGAGCGGCTACATCACAGTCACGGTCCCACCTCCGGTGGCCAACTTCACCGGCTCGCCCACGAATGGAACAGCGCCCCTAACAGTGCAGTTCACCGACACCTCCACGGGCACTCCCACCTCCTGGTCCTGGAGCTTCGGAGACGGCGGGACATCTTCCTCACAGAACCCGAGCCACCAGTACACAGCCGCAGGCAGCTACACTGTTAGCCTGACCGCCACCAACGTGGGCGGCTCGAACACCGCCACCAAGAGCGGCTACGTCACAGTCACGGTCCCACCTCCGGTGGCAAGCTTCACGGGCTCGCCGACCAATGGAACAGTACCACTGACGGTTGAGTTCACCGACACCTCCACCGGCAGCCCCACCTCTTGGTCCTGGAGCTTCGGAGATGGCGGGACCTCTTCCTTGCAGAACCCGAGCCACCAGTACACAGCCGCAGGCAGCTACACTGTGAGGCTGACTGCTAGCAACGCGGGCGGGTCGAACACCGCCACCAAGAGCGGCTACATCACAGTCACGGTCCCACCTCCGGTGGCCAACTTCACGGGCTCCCCGACGAATGGAGCAGCACCCCTGACGGTGCAGTTCACCGATACCTCCACCGGCAGCCCCACCTCCTGGTCCTGGAGCTTCGGAGATGGCGGAACCTCGTCCTCGCAGAACCCGAGCCACCAGTATGCAGCCGCGGGCAGCTACACTGTGAGCCTGACTGCCACCAACGCCGCTGGCTCGAACACCGCCACCAAGAGCGGCTACATCACGGTCACGGTTGCACCTCCGGTGGCCAACTTCACGGGCTCGCCGACGGATGGCGTAGCGCCACTGACGGTGCAGTTCACCGATACCTCCACTGGCAGTCCGACCTCCTGGCACTGGAGCTTCGGGGATGGTCAATCCACCACCGCCCAGAACCCGAGCCACGCCTATACCACCGCCGGCTCCTATACGGTGAGCCTCACCGTCTCCAACGCGGGCGGCTCGAACACCGCTACCAAGAGCGGGTACATCACAGTTGCGGCTGCACCTCCAGTGGCGGGCTTCTCCGCTTCCCCGAGGAATGGAATGGTGCCCCTGACGGTCCAGTTCACCGACACCTCCACCGGGACTCCCACCTCCTGGTCCTGGAGCTTCGGGGATGGCGCGACCTCTTCCTCGCAGAACCCGAGCCACCAGTACGTGGTCGCCGGAACGTACACGGTCTCGCTGACCGTGACCAATAGCGGAGGCTCCGACACTGTGACGAAGTCGGGGCATATCACGGTAGCGAACGCGCTCGTGCTTTCCCTGAGCGCAGACAAGTCTGCCCCGCGTCCAGGTGATGTTGTCACTTACACCATCTCCTACTCCAACACGGGACAGGTGACCATCCCCAGTATCCAGATTGTCGGTCCGATTCCGCTGAACACTACTTACGTCGCTGGCTCCGCGACTAAGGGTGGAACCTACGACGGGACGAAGGTCACATGGAGTTTGGGCAGCTTGGCTCCTGGCGCGAGCGGAACAGTGACGTTCCGGGTGACGGTGAACTGATGGGAGTCTTGTGAGCACCATGCGATGGCCCGTCAGACCCTCGCCCTTGGCTGCAGGCTCAAGGCGCCCGCCGGCGGCCCCGGGCGGGCGCGACCAGCGTTACCCCAGCTCTTCAGTTGATCAACATCGCCCGCGCGCTCCTGCAAGGCAATCGGCGGAAAGCCTGCCGCGAGACGGAAGCTCTGCCCGAAGGAAACCCGCGCCCACTGAGGGTCACTGACAGCCTTCTTCGCGTGAGTGGCAAGGAGGTGGACCTCGGCCTGGTCGCGGAGCGGCTCGTGACAGCAGCGCAGGGAGTCCGCGGGCAGATGAACGGCGGGGAGTGGGAGTTGATGGAGGTCGAGCTCTCCGCCAAACTCGCAGCCTTGGTTCGGCTGTGACGGTCGTATCTCACCTCAGCACAGCGCTCCTACTGCTTCTCACTCAGGGTAGCGACTATGGAATAACCACCTTGGCAGGGGCGGCCGAACCGCACGCGCAGCGCCGAGACTATGGAGTCGTCGGCGCCTAGTTGCTGCGCGAAGCAGACGAAGAGGCGGCGGGGAAGGTAGGGCGCGGTCATGGGAGGTTCGGCCCGCACCAGTGTCTCTTTCCTGCCACACCAGGTATGCGGGGGTCTGGGGATGGGTGATGGTCTGCGCAGGCTGGGCGCGCGCTCGGCCCTCCTCGCTGTGCTGCTTCTCTTGCTGAACCCCCTGCCCACCTTCGCGCTGACCCCGGCTGGAACGGTGATCTCCAATACCGCTACCACCACTTACGATGGCGGCACAGTCACCTCCAACACTGTCCGGATCACTGTAGCTCAGATAGCGGGCGTTGGGATCACCCCTCTCAGCGCCTCCCAGTCAGCCTACCAGGGTGCGACGGTCTACTATGCGGCCACGGTCACCAACGCCGGCAATGGCAGCGATGTGATCCAGCTTCGGGCGACCTCCGCGAGCGGATGGCCGGTGGTGATCTACCGCGATGATAATGGCGACGGCCTGCGCCAAGCAACCGAGGTGACTGCCATCGCGAACACCGACGCGCTGTCGGCCGGAGGACAGGCCGCCTGCCTCGTGGGGGTGAGCATTCCCGCAACCGGGGTCGGCAGTGACGGAGAGATACTGACAGCCACCTCCGCATTCAACCCCACCTGCGCCGCGAGCGCAAGCTACGTGACCATAGCAGCTGCACCGCCGACGGCACCAGTCGCGGCCTTCAGTGCTTCCCCGACCACCGGGCAAGCGCCGCTCACTGTCAGCTTCACGGATCTCTCGACGGGGAGCCCGACCGTGTGGAGCTGGAGCTTTGGCGATGGCAGCATTTCCGCCGCGCAGAACCCAAGCCATACGTACGCCAGCGCCGGCAGCTACGCCGTTACTCTGACAGTGGGCAACGCGAATGGTCAGACCACAGAGACGAAGGCCGGCTATATCACCGTCTCGGGGCCTGCGCCAGTCGCCCAGTTCAGTGCTTCCCCGACCACCGGAGAAGCGCCGCTTCTAGTCAACTTCGCCGATCTCTCGACAGGCAGCCCAACCTCGTGGAGCTGGGACTTCGGAGATGGGCAGACCAGCCCGGCGCAGAGCCCAGGCCACTACTACACGACTCCGGGGACCTATACTGTGAGCCTGACCGTGGCCAACGCGGCTGGGCAGAGCACAGCGACGAAGTCCGGCTACATCACTGTGTCAGTCTCCGCGATCCAGTTCTCGGCCGAGTTCAGCGCTGTGCCGACCAATGGACCGGCGCCACTGAGTGTGGCTTTCACTGACCTATCCACCGGCAGTCCCACGGCGTGGCGCTGGGACTTCGGAGACGGGCAGTGGAGCGCAGACCGCAACCCGGTCCACATCTACCAGAGCGCCGGCTCATACACCGTCTCACTCTCCGTGATAGGCGTGGCTGGCGTGGCGGCGAGCAGCAAACCGGCCTACATCGTAGTGGGCTTCTCGGACGTCCCCGAAAACTACTGGGCCTACAACGCGATCATGTCGTGCTTGACCGCGGGTATTGTGACCGGCTACCCTGACGGCAAGTTCCATCCCGAGGTCAAGGTATCCCGCGAGCAGGTTGCCGTCTACCTCTCCCGAGCCTTCGCCGGCGGCGATGCCAATGTCCCCGAGGGTCCGGCCCAGCCGTCCTTCCAGGACGTGCCGACTGACTACTGGGCCTACAAGTACATCGAGTACGTCAAGGGGCTGAAGATCATCCTGGGCTATCCGGATGGCGAGTTCCTCCCGGCGGCCTTGGTGGACCGAGCACAGATGGCGGTCTTCCTGGCCCGATCGCTGGTTGATCCGACCGGCGACGAAGGGCTGGCCAGCTACACTCCACCCGCGACGCCGACCTTCCAGGACGTCACCCCGACGAACGAGTGGTCCTGGTGCTACAAGCATGTGGAGTTCGTCGTCGCCAGAGGCATCGTGCAAGGCTACCCGGACAAGTCCTACCGCCCCTCCCTGCTCTGCACCCGGGACCAACTGGCCGTCTTCCTGGCGAAGGCGTTTGGGCTGATCTAGCCGCCTAGCAGGGAGGGCAGGCATAGGGCGCAGCGGAAGGTGCCGCTGCGCCCTGCCGTTGGCCCGGCGAGAGGATCTCTGCAGCACGGAGCGCGGCTCAAGATGATGCACGGAGCACGGCCGGCCGCACTGTAGTGCCGCCAATCGCTTGCCCGTTGACCGGAGTGCCTTCGCGGTGTACACTCCTGAGCAGCGCCCACAGCGGGTCTGTCCCAGTCGGATGGGCCGCAGGGCCGGCAGGAAAGGGGACTAACCATGGGGCGGCCATGGCGTCTCCGAAGGGTAGGCGGCTTCGGCCGGAATGAGAACCGCGCCCGGGTTGGTCTCAGATGGGCGAAGTGTAGAGTTGCCTCGCTGGCACTGCTCCTCCTGCTAGCTGTACCCTTGCCGTCGGAAGCAGCCACGCCCGCTGGCACGGTGATCACGAACTGGGCCGTCCTGACCTGGGATGGCGGCACAGTCGTGTCGAATCCGGCCTACTTCGTGGTCGTGCCCTTCGCAGCCGAGTTCACCGCATGGCCTACCACTGGCCCCGTCCCCTTGGTGGTTGTATTCACTGATCTCTCCACCGGTAGCCCAACGTCTTGGGCGTGGGACTTCGGCGATGGGGCGACGAGCACCGACCAGCACCCGACTCACGTCTACACAGCGCCCGGCTCGTACAACGTGACTCTCACTGTCGCCGACGCGGACCATCTGGCGACTGTGACGAAGAACGCGTTCATCACGGCCACCTACCCGCCGCTTGCGGCACGTTTCAGCGGCACGCCGACCGATGGGCCGACACCCTTGACTGTCTACTTCACCGATCTCTCCAGCGGAGAGCCTACCTCGTGGTACTGGGACTTCGGAGACGGGCAGACCGCCGTGGAGCCTGACCCTGTTCATACATACGGGAGCCCCGGGGTCTACACGGTGACGCTGATCGTGTTTGACCTGCTGCAGTCAGACAGTGAGACGAAGCCTCTGTACATCGTGGCAGGCTTCTCGGATGTCCCGCGGGAGCACTGGGCCTACAGCGGCATCATGGGGTGCCTGAAGGCAAGCATTGTGCTCGGCTATCCCGACGGCACATACCGCCCGCAAGTCCAGATCACCCGGGACCAGATAGCTGTCTACTTGGCTCGGGCCCTCGCAGGCGGCGAAGGCAATGTCCCCGAGGGGCCCGCTGAGCCGACCTTTGGCGATGTGCCGACGACCTACTGGGCCTACGACCACATCGAGTACGTCGCGAGCCTCGGCGTGGTCCTCGGATACCCAGGATCCCCCGGACACCCCGGTCCGATGTTCCGTCCCAAGGCCCTGGTGAACCGCGCGCAGATGGCCGTGTTTCTGGCCAGATCTCTCGTCAGCCCGCCAGGAGAAGAGGGCCTGAAAGATTACGTTCCGCCAGAGACTCCCACCTTCCCCGATGTCACCCCGACCAACTCCTGGTCATGGTGCTACAAGCACGTGGAGTACATCGCTTCGCGGGGCGTTACCTCGGGTTACCTCGATGGTCTCTACCACCCGGCCGACAACTGCACCCGAGACCAGATGGCGGTGTACTTGGCGCGGACGTTTGGGCTATCTCCATAGGCGCCCCAACAGCCGGAGCCCCAAAGGCCACCAGGTGCGCCACTGCAGCATGGCCTCGAAAAGGCTAGGTGAGAAGGAGCCGCGGATCCCGGTACTGCTGCACTCGTCCGCAGCAATCCGGTGCAGTAGGTAGGGGTCATCACCTGGGCACACAGGACCTGAGCGCGTGGTGCAGGCGCAGGCATACCCGGTGTCCCGGGCCACTGCTGCCGTGGTACGGCACGCCGCGCCGTGAGGGTAGGTCAAGCAAGTAACCGGCTCACCCACAATCCGTTCCAGCCGTGCCTTCGATTCGCCAAGCTCCTGCTGCTGCACCGCCTCGGGAAGGCCAGGCAACGGGTCATGACAGGCCCCATGCGAGCCAATGGCGATGCCAGTTCGGGCCAGGTGCTGGAGTGCATCGCTAGTGAGAACCCTCCGCGGAGGCAGGGCTGCCAGGACCTCCCGTTGGGAGGGCGTCAGGCCGGCCGCGATCTGGGCCGCCACTGCCTGCACCGTCTCTCGTCCTTTGAGCTTGTGTGCCTCGGCCGCCTGCAGGGCGTCACCCGCGAAGCCAAGCAGCCGCCGCAGGCGCCAGGCCGGCAGTTCATCGGGGGAGTCCACATAGTCACTTGGCGCGAAGACGGTGGCCGGGAGTTGCAGCTCAATCAGCACAGGGAGGGCGTGCTCTGCCAACCCTGCGATCGCGTCATCGAAGGTGATGGCGCAGGAGCCGCCCATGGACCCCTCTCCGGAGGCGGCAGCATGAGCTAGCTGATCGAGGCGGACGATGCGGTGTCGGCGTTTCAGGTGACGCAGCTGTCTGCGCAAGGTGGACCCAGTGACTACAATCCCGGCTTCGAGTTCGGCTGGCGTTGCGGCCTTGAGGTCGGGATCCACCGCATGATAGGTGATGATCAGCGCGGCCCCGCGTCGTGCCGCGAGCAGACGCAGCAGCCAGAGCACGCCAGTGTAGTAGAGCGCAGCGGCTAGAGCAGCTTTCAGGAAGGTCCGCATGGTTCAGCTGGCCTCCAGCTCCGTCGGACGGAGGGAGCGCGGACAAGCAGCGGGGGAGGCCAGGATCATCTCTGCTTGGGCTGCGTGGCCCCCGCGGCGCGAGCGCGTCTCCCGGCCCAGATGCGATCAAGGATATCGCAGGCCGCGCCATGCAGGAAGCCGACGGCCGCACCCATGTGCATGGCCAGATAGGCGGCAGGCAAGCCGGGCAGATAGCGCAGACCGCGCCGGGCTGCGAGGCTGAGAGCGAAAGCGAGGACGGTCGCCGCGTAGCCCAGTGCCAGCGCGCCCGCGAGCAAGCGCGCTGGGCGCAGCCCAACACCTGCCACCAGGCAGGCCGCGAACAGCGCGAGCGCTGCCGCAGGGGCCGCCTGGCTGAGATGGAACCCCAGGCCACGTCGCCAGAGGCGGAAACGGAAGAAGGCGTATCGTCTTAGTTGCCGATACAGGGCGAGCAGAGAGGCCCGGGGGTGGTAAGTGCATCGCAGCCTCGGCTCGAACCATGTGCTGAGCCCGGCCTGCTTCACGCGCGCGTTGAACTCGACGTCCTCGCATGCGCCAAGGGTCTCGTCAAAGAGCCCAACTCTGTCGAACACATAGCGGCGGTAGATGACGCCTACGCTAAGCGGATCCGCGAAGCTAGCAACACTGGCGTAGCGACTGGAGACGGGGTTGTGGCCAAGCCATGAAGTGCGGGCCAGAGCGATGGTCCGCTGCAGGTAGCTGTCTGTCCGCACAAAGAGCTCTATGGGGCGACCGAGGCAATCTGCGCCACTCTCCTCCAGCACCCGGTGCGCTGTGGCCAGGAAGTCTGGACCCACGAAGGAGTGCGAATCGAGGATCGCGATGACCTCTCCCCTGGCGTTTCGGATGCCGACGTTGCGCGCGGCGGCGGAGAGCCGCCGAGGGTTACTGAGAAGCCGGAGGGCGGGGTGCTCGAGCGCCAGCTTCCGAGCGATCTCGCGGGTCCGATCTTGTGAGAGGCCGTCCACGACCAGAATCTCCATGCGGTCGGCTGGATAGCTCTGGACCATCAGCGAGCGCAGGGTCTCCTCGAGGTAATGCTCCTCGTTGCGGGCCGGTACCACGACCGTGATCACCGGATACGCTTCGTGCAGGCGAGAGGTCGTGAGAATGGCCACAGGCGAAGGCCTCCCCGCTGGCAGTGAGCCACGGGCCCTCGTGCAACGGGCGGCAGTCGGGGGTGCAAGAATCATGCCGGGCTTGGCAGAAGGCACTGAGGTCCGTTTATTGGGCCGAGGCACGGCCGCGCCGGCCCCGTACTGGTGGGGTGGCACGGATCTTGCTATGGGCAACCGGAAGACCTCAACCCGGCTGCCACTGCCGTGGTGTCCGGCCCGGTTCCCGGCCGTGACCAACATTGGGCACAGGGCCCCTGGCGTCCCGGAACGGGTCACTTGAGAGAGGTATGAGTCAACACTTCGCTGCTGGGCCGGCTGCGATGGCTCCCGGGCTGCTTTTCGCGTGCCCGCAGGCCCCTGGAGATGGCCCCTGTAGCTCACCGAGGCGAGAGGGTGGCCTCAGGTCTGGCGGCGCTGCTCCCTGCGGGGGGTCGAGTCCATGACCCTAGGTCCTCGGCGCCTGTGGAGGCAGTCGGCGGTCTACGCCCTGGGCCTGTGGTCTACGAGCCTGGCCAGTGCTGTGCTGACCCCGGTCTACACCCGATGCATAAGCGCTGACCAATACGGCGTGTATGAGCTGCTCTCCCGCACCACCGACATTATTCTCATGTTTGCCCGCATGGGGATGATAATGGCCGTGTTGAGGTTCTTCTTCCTAGTCGAGGAGAGGGAGCGGCCTACAGTCATCGGCACAGCACTGACTTGGAGCATTGGGGCAGGCCTGGCATCGGGCCTGAGCGTATGGGCGTGGTCCGAGCCACTGAGTCGGCGGGCCATCGGGGCAGGATATGCCCCGGAGCTGGCGATCATGGGCTGGACGGTGCTGTTCGAGCTAACTTATCTCACCGCAGCGACTCTGCTGCGTGTCAGAGAGCAGGTGGCGCTCTACACGGTGGCCGCGGTCAGTCGCTTTCTCCTGGCCATTGCGGCGAACATGATCCTGGTAGTCTGGCTGCGGCGGGGGCTATGGGGGATCGTAGTGGCCAACGCGGCTGCCAGCGGGCTTTCGGCGCTCGCCATGACTGCCTACTGCGTCAGCCAAATCGGCCTTAAGTTCTCCTTCGGGCAACTCGGCCGCCTCCTCGTGTTCGGCGCACCCCTTGTGCTGACGGGGGTGCCCACCATGATCACCAACGTTGGGGACCGCTACCTTCTGAACCTTTTCGCCTCGGCTCACGAAGTCGGCATCTACAGCCTAGCGACGAAGGTGAGGATGGCACTGTCGCTGGCGGTCTTCGATCCATTTGTCTTTGTCTACGCTGCCTTCATCTTCAGCATCGCCAAAGAGCAAGATGCCCCCTGCATCTACGCGCGCACCACCACCTATCTCGCTATGGTGGCGATCCCGGTGGCGTTGGCGGTGGCCCTATTCTCGCCGGAGGTGGTTCGCATTCTCGCCCCGGCGAGCTACGGCGCGGCCGCGGCCGTAGTGCCGGTCGCGCTCCTGGGGGAATTCCTCTGGGGGATTGCCGCCCAGTTCGAGATAGGCATCTACCTCACAGGACACACGATGTGGAAGCCGGTGGCCGCGATAGTGGCCAGCGTGATGAGTCTGGCTGGCAACTTCCTGCTCATCCCGAGGTACGGGCCGCTGGGGGCGGCCTGGGCCTATGTGGGCGCCCGCTTGCCGTACTGCATAGTGCTCTACCTATGCTCCAACCGCCTCTATCACATTCCCTACGAGTGGCGCCGTCTGGCCACGGTTGGTGGCTGCGGGCTGCTCTGCTACGTCTTAGGAAGCCAGGGCGCCTCCTTGCCAGAGCCGCTTTCCTGGCAGCTACGGCTAGGCGCGTTGGCCGCGCTGCCACTGCTGCTGTTCGCACTGCGCTTCCCGGTGCAGGAAGAGATGGGCCGACTCCGCTCAGCACTCCAGTCAGCCGTAGGGTACATGCGTCATCTCGGACAGCTGGACTCCCCCGGACCCGGTTGAGGTGCGGGCAAGGCAATGCGCATCTTGAAGGTCTTCTCCGACCACTACCCCTGGGACGTTCGAGTAGAGAAGATCTGTCGCGCTCTGCTCGAGGCCGGCCATGAGGTACACCTGCTCTGCCGAAACAGAAGAGAGTCCATACCGGGAGAGGGACAGGTGCCGGGGCTGCGTATCACCCGGGTGCCTATGGGGCGCCTGGGCCGCCGGGTGCGCGGACCAGTGGGCACGCCAGTGTGGTTCAGTCCGATATGGGTGGCAGCGCTTCGTAGGCTGCTGGCGGTAGATCGTCCAGAGCTCGTGCTGGTGCGGGACCTGCCCTTGGCCCCGCTTGCCATGAGGTTGGCTCACGCTGCGGGCGTGCCCTGTGTCTTCGACATGGCCGAGGACTATCCGGCGATGTTCGCGGCCTATCGCCCCTGGCAAGGTCCGCTCCGCCGGGCGACCAACCTGCTCGTCCGAAACGTGACTGTGGCCAGGGCGCTCGAGCGCCGTGCAGTTGCCGAGTCTGATCTTCTTCTCGTGGTCTCAGAGGAGCAGCGCCGCCGCCTCACGGGAATGGGGGTGGACCCGGGACGCATCCTGCTGGTGGGCAATACGCCAGAGCGCGAGCAAGTGATGGCATGGCGCCGCTCCTCACGCCCTGTGGGCTCGCCGGCCTCTGGCGCGCCCGCCATTCTGTATGTTGGCGAGGTGCACGAGTACCGCGGCCTCGACACTGCCATCATGGCAATGCGCCAGGTAAGGCGCGTTTGGCCGGAGGCGAGACTGGTGATCGTGGGCGCGGGCGAGGGCCTGGCGCGGCTGACGAAGCTAGCCCAGCGCCTGGGGTTGGGACAGGAGGTCTGCTTCCGTGGCTGGGTGCATCATGGCCTGATCGGCAAGATGATAGGGGCGGCTGAGCTCTGTCTACTCCCGCACCGAAATGGTCCTCATACGGCCACCACGCTCCCAAACAAGCTGTTCGACTACCTCGGTCTGGGCCGCCCTGTCGTGGCCTCTGACGTCCCACCGATCCGGCGTATCATCGAGCGCTGGGGGTGTGGCGTAGTATTCCGCGCGGGTGATCCGACGGAGCTAGCTAGCGCGCTGTTGAGGCTGCGAGATCCTGCGCAACGCGTACGGCTGGGCAGGCAGGCAGCGCTCGCGGCCGAGCACTACTGGTGGCAGGATGACAGGCAGCGGCTGCTCGAGGCTGTTGAGTTGCTGTCGTCGGCCTCCCGACAGACGGGCGAGGGTGATGACGCCGGCTAGGGTCGTCCATCTGATCGCGACCGACTTCCTGGGTGGCCCGGAGCGGCAGATTCTCGGGCATATGGCCGCGCTCGACCGAACGGCCTTCGAGCCAGTGGCGGCCTCCTTCTGTGAGCGCGGACGGCCCAACGAGTTCCTCGAGGCCGCGCGCGAGCGCGGATACCTGTGCTGGGAGTTGGAGGCGCGGGGCAAGGTTGACAGGACGGTGCTGGCCAGGCTGCGCAAGATCCTGTCCGAGAGAGACGTTGCGGTGCTGTGCGTTCACGGCTACAAGGCTCATGTTCTCGGTCGCCTGGCGACGCGAGGGTTGGGCATCCCGGTGCTCCCCTTTGTGCGCGGTTTCACGGCGGAGAACTGGCGCGTGTGCGCGTACGAGTGGCTCGACCGGCAGCTGCTGAGACGCAGCCCGATGGTGGTAGTGGTATCGCAGGCGCTGAAAGAGACGATCGTGCGCTGCGGAGTGCGGCCCACCCGCGTTGCGGTGGTCCACAATGCAGTTGACCTGGACAGGATGGCGCCGCCGAGCGGGGGGCCCACCCGGGCCGAGATCAAGGCTTCAATGGGGCTGTCTCAGCACGTTCGTTTGGCAATCTCGGTGGGCCGACTCAGCTCTGAGAAGGGGCACCGGTACCTGGTGGCTGCGGCCCCACGGATCGTGAGCGAGGTGCCAACGGCGAAGTTGGCACTGGTCGGAGATGGAGCCGAGGCCCCTGGCATTCGGCAGCAGATCACCGACCTAGGGCTCAACGGCTGCGTTGTGCTGGCAGGGTTCAGGAGGGATGTGCCCGCGCTGCTGCGAGCGGCTGACGTCTTTGTGCTGCCCTCGTTGTCGGAGGGCTTGCCTAACGCCGCGCTGGAAGCACTGGCTGCCGGCGTGCCGACCGTGGCTACTGCAGTGGGGGGAACGCCAGAGGTCGTGAGGCATGAGCAGACCGGGCTCTTGGTGCCCAGCCAAGACCCCGGGGCGTTGGCGGAGGCTGTGGTGAGACTGCTGCGCGACCGCGAGCTGGCCGGCCGGCTGGCGCGCGAGGGCCGACGCTTGGTAGAGCGGGAATTCACCTTTGGGAGGCAGGCTCGGGCGCTGGAAGCGCTCTACCGGACCTGCGTCCAGATGAACCCGGCCGGCGCCAGACGGGCGTTCCGTCTGGGCGCACGCGAGGCATGTGATGAGCACTGAGTCGAAGCTCACCCCGGTCCTGGACAGGCCAGCGCGGCCGCGGCTTGGCCCTGGCCGACTTGAATGGCCGGTCACCCTGGGCGCGCTGGTGCTGGCGCTGGCGCTTGCAATCTCCGTGCTGGCCGTGGATCCCCGTATCGTAGCGGCTGGAGTTGGGATACTGAGCCTTCTGCTGGTCAGCTTCCGGTACCCGTTCGCGGGACTACTCTTCTACCTGGTTGTGGTCTACGTCAGGCCCGAAGAGCTCCGCATCGCGCCAGTATTCCTGCACCTGGAGCGCGTCACTGGGCTGACCGTGCTAGGGGCAGTGCTGCTTCGCCATATGGTCCGACGCGAGGAGGGGCTCTGGCCTCGGCACAGGCTGAACGCCATCCTGCTGGCACTGCTGGGTGTGCTCTGTCTCTCCAGCCTGACTGCCTACTGGCGCGGAGGGGCCGCAGCAGCCACCATGGAGTTGGTGAAGTCCCTGGTGCCCTACTTCCTGATCATCTGTCTTGCCGATACCCCCAGGCGGCTGCGAGCCCTGACTGGCGTCTTCACTCTTACCATCGTCTGGCATGGACTGTCCTCAACCCTGGGATACCGCAGCGGCACAACCGTCAGCCTGGGTGAGAACTACCTCGCCAGGGCGGGCGGGCTGACTGAGACCTTGGGTGATCCTAACACCATGGCCAACCTGCTAGTGAGCGGGCTGCCGTTCGCGTGTGTGGCAGTCACAACGGGGACGAACCTGTGGAGCCGAGGCCTTGGAGTTGCCGCGATCGGCGCCGCGCTACCTGCGATCGCGCTGACCGGATCGAGGACGGGCATGATCTCCCTGGGCGCGGTGGCGCTGTTGCTGGTCGCGCGGGGGCGTCGGCGGCTGGTGGTCCTCGGGGCTGTTCTCGTGGCCATGCTGCTGCTCTGGAGGTTCATGCCTCGGGAGATGCAGCAGCGGTACGCCACCATCCTGAGACCCGCGGGCGAAGTCACCTACACCGGCCGGCTCCACGGGATCGGGATCGCCATGCACATGTGGCTCTCGCATCCACTGCTCGGCGTTGGGCCGGGATGCTTTGGTGCTGTCCGCCATGCCGAGTACGAGCCGAGCTGGATGAACCCTCATAACCTATTCGCGCAGGTGGCCTCGGAACTCGGTATCCTCGGGCTGATCGTGTTCGCGGGTTTCATCGTCGCCACCTTCTGCGCCCTGGAGCGGGCGCGCAAGGGCCTGCGCGTGCACTCGGACTCACCTGAACTGGCGCGGGCCCATTGGCTGGCCGTGGCGGCCGAGATCTGCCTGCTTGCCCTGCTGGTCCAGGGGCTGGCCAGCCACAACATGTACCGGTTCACCTACTACTTCATGGCCGCTCTCGCGGTTCGGCTGGAGGTGCTAGCCGCCTCCCTGCCGGCCAGCCGCGGCCCCCGCGGCTGCGGCGGCGCGGGTCCTCAGTCAACCGTGACCCGGAAGCTGACGCTGCCCCGGCCGCCGGCCGCCACCGTGCCGATATTCCATGTCAGGCGACCGCCACTGAAGACCCCACCCCCTGTCGCGCTTCCTGGCACGTAGGTGGTGTTCGTCGGCATGGCATCTGTGATCACGACATTCGTGATGGCGGCGGCAGTCTGGTTCCGATAGACGAGGGTGTAGGTGACAGTGTCACCCGGACTCGCAGTGCTGCGATCGGCCGACTTGCTGAGCAACACGCCGCTGGACGGCATGACGAGAGTCACTGTCTGGCTGTGATCCATCGTCACGATCTGCGAGAGGTTGCCGTAGCCGTCCTTGGTGACGGTCACAATGTGCGGGGTGTACATTGTCTTTGTGGGGACCGTGGTTGACGTGCCCGAGGCCAGGTACTGGTTGAGCGCCTGCCGGGGGATGAGGCCGCCGGCATCAGTCGGCCCGCTGTAGACGAAGCTTCCCCTGGCATCACTGATGGCAACATTGGCCCCGGCGAGCGGCGCTCCCGCCTCGTCCTGCACCGCCAGGTTCAGGTACCAGCGTACGTACCAGGTGTGGGTGCCAGCGTAAACGCGAATGGAATCAAGGGAAACACCATTCGATAATCTGGTGTCCAGAAACACATTGTTGAGAGAGTCGACCGCAGCATTCTCCCATATGTAGAAATAGATGAAATATGGATGATCGCTTAAGGGAGTGACGTAGCCAAACGTATTGGATACCATACTCACACCGCTGCAATGATAGCCAACGCCCATGCCATAGCCCTTCGGACCTGCATCAGAACCAGCAGCAACAAGTTTCTCATTGGAACTGAAGGTGTTGTCGTGGATGCTCACACCCGCATCTTCGTCTATTCCCGTACAAGCAAGCGCTATCGCATCAAACTCTGTTGTGGTGGTCATGGCAGTGATGTTGTTATTGTAGACCTCAATACCCATATTCGGCCAGGTGGCGCTAATGTCTAGTGCCCTAGCTTCCCCATGGCCAGGTTCTGCCCTGGCAATGACTGTATTGTTGTATATTCCCACTGTCCCGAAGTTCGAGATTGGTGTTGCATCCGCATTCTCGACCTTTATTCCGTGCACCCAGTAGGGGTTATACTCGGCGTTGGGCCGCTCTTTCACATCCACGTAGTTGTCGTGGACCAGCCAGTAGCCGCCTGGCTTATTGACGGAAGGATCATAACCGACATGGATGCCTCGGCCCTCGGCCGTGATGGTGTTGCCATACACCTCCGAGTTCCGGCCCCAGGCAGAGATGGCGTAGGCGTTGGCGTATCTCGTCCTGTGGCTGATGGTGTTGTTGTAGATCTTGAACCCCCCGTCATAGGCCGTGCTGTAGCTGCTGATCCTGATGCCCTGCCACGGCCCGTTGTACAGCTTGTTGTCATGGACCGAGGTATTGCCTGTGTTGCGATTCACCTCGATCATCCCGCCGGGACCGACGTGACGGTTGCTGATAACCGTGTTGTTGTCATAGAGGGTGCAGTGGTGGATGTTCATAGGCCCGTTCCAGCAGGTGTAGATGTTGCTAGTGTCGGGGCCCTGAACGGTAATGTTGAGATTGGCGATCTCGACGTTGCTGGAGTTCTGTATGTTGAGCGCATGGCAACTGCTGCCATTGCCCGCGCCCTGCAGGATGGTCCCGTTCTTGATGATCAGGTTGTTCCGGCTATAGCCCGACGTGACGATGCCATAGCTGGTCCCCGCGGCCGCGCCATAGGTGATGGTGTGGCCGCCGAGATCAAGTGTGACCGCCGAAGCGGCGATGGTAAAGCAGGTGCCTGCGGCAGTGATGTCGTTGGCTACGACGTAGGTCGTGTTCGCAGTGCTCAGCGTGGCGGGCCCAGTGAGGGTGATGTCAGCGTTGGCGGTGCTGCTAGCGAGGGCGAGCAACAGCCAGACGGCCCCTAGGGGCACCCAGGTAGGAAGAGGGAAAGACCGCCGGCCGTCGGGGAAGTGTGTGGACCGCATGTAGTGCCTTCCTTTCATCCTAAGTCCGTGATGCCCTGTTTCCCGATGCATCGTCACATGTGGCCTCCAGTATAGCGCGAAGTGCGGGTGCTGCAAATGGGCAACCGCGCGACGGATGTCACTAGGCTATAACGCGCAGAGAGATGGCGCACAACTCCCTTTCCGTCTGGTTATTCCACAGTGGGGGATGGTGTCCCAACCATAGTTGAAGGTTGAGGCGGCTCTCTCCAGCCCTGTTCTGGTAGAATCGGGCAAGCGAAAGCCTGCAAAGAAAGGAGAGAACCGCCGTGAGGAGAGAGTATCAGATTACGAGTCGCAAGGGCAATGCTGCGCTGCGCCAGTTTCTGGCGAGGGAGGGGGGCGCTGGTGCCGATGGTGGAGCTGATCGAGCAGGGGCGAATGGCCGTTGAGGAGCTGGTGGGGCAGTTGGGCAAGGCCGCCCTGGAGGCGGTGCTGGCGATCTCCGCCGAGCAGGTGGCCGGCCCTCCCCATCCGGGCCGGCCGGGCGGGGCGATCCGGCGTCACGGCGAGCAGGGCGGAGTGGTAGCGCTGGGCGGCCAGAGAGTGCGGGTGCAAAAGCCTCGGCTGCGCCACCGAGCTGGCGGTCCGGGCGCGGAGGTCCCGGTGCCGGCCTATGCCGCGATGCAGAATGACGAGGGCTTGCGGGAGCGGATGCTGTCGATTGTGATGAGAGGGGTGAGCACGCGCAACTATCAGGAGGTGGTCCCGGAGTTGGCCCAGCGCTGCGGGGTATCCCGTTCGGCGGTGAGCCGGCAGCTGCAGGAGGCGAGTGCGGAGGCGCTCAAGGAGCTGTGCGAGCGGCGCTTCGATGACGTGGATCTGCTGGTGATCTACCTGGACGGCAAGGACTTCGCGGGCCACCAGGTGATCTGCGCGATAGGCGTGGATTTGCAAGGAAAGAAGCACATTCTTGGCCTCAGCGAGGGGGCGACGGAGAACACGGTGGTAGTGAAGGAGTTGCTGGAGGATCTGGTGGCGCGAGGGGTCACGCCCGAACGGAAGCGGCTGTTCGTGATTGACGGCTCGAAGGCTTTGCGCAAGGCGATTGACGATGTCTTCGGCAAGCACAACCCGGTGCAGCGCTGCCAGGCGCACAAGCGCCGAAACGTGTTGAGCTACCTGCCCAAGGAGATGCAGGCCCAGGTGGGGGCGGTGCTGCGGGCGGCCTGGAAGCTTGATCCGAAGGAAGGCCTGGCGCGGCTGCGCACCCAGATCGAGTGGCTGGAGCGAGCCTACCCCCAGGCTGCGGCCAGCCTGCGCGAGGGCTTGGAGGAGACCTTCACCATCGCCCGGCTGGGACTTTCGCCGATGCTGCGCAAGTGCCTGACCACCACCAACATCATCGAGAGCTCGCTCTCGGGAGTGGCGGGGCGGACCGGACGGGTCACCCATTGGCGCTCGGGAGAGATGGCGTTGCGCTGGGCGGGGGCGGCCGCGCTGGAGACCGAGCGCAACTTCCGCAAGATCATGGGGCATTGCGATCTCTGGATGCTGAAGGCCGTGCTGGACCAAGACCAGCCGCTTGGC
>Ga0315307_1000033_pt1 | contig 57248 bp, 54 predicted proteins | sample TDP2_MG_FD_203079 | JGI IMG/M metagenome (GOLD analysis project Ga0315307, IMG submission 203079) | Freshwater sediment microbial communities from Lake Towuti, South Sulawesi, Indonesia - TDP2 | ecosystem: Environmental > Aquatic > Freshwater > Lake > Sediment | place: Indonesia: South Sulawesi...
CGGATCTACGGAGCCTGAGGCGACACAGAGCACCAGCGCGTACACCAGCGGCCTGAGGATCATGCACGCCGAGATTGAAGCCTGGAAATAAGCAAGCCTGCTCGCCGCATCCTGCCATCGAGGCGCGAGGCTAGACCGATTCCCCGCTGGGGATCAGCCTACTCAAAGGTCTTTGAGCGTAGCCTCTCTTCCTTGGCGGGCGGAGGTATAGGCCATGTCGATGATCTGCATGACCTTCAGGCCGTCTTCTCCGGGCGTCTTAGGTTGGCCGTGTCCTCGGCAGGCCTTGGCGAAGTCCTCGATGAAGGACTCCCGTCTCGCCAAGCGGGGCTCGAAGCTCAAGGCCGTCTGTTGCCCCGCCTGCTCCGCGTAGAACGTGAACGGCGAGGTCCTTAGCCCACCCTTCGTGCCGAAGAGCAGCATGCCATCGGCGCCATGCATGTTCGAGGCCCACGCCGTCTCAAAGGTCGCGGCCAGGCCGCCTTCGAAACGCACGAAGAGGGTGGCATGCTCCTCCACATCGTAGGGCTCTTCAAGCCTCAACGGCTGGCCTACGCCCCTGAAGGTCATCGCCGAGGCCGCGAAGGGCTGCGGGCTACCCGCGAGATAGAGCAGCACATCCACGTCATAACAGCCAATATCGATCAGGGCGCCGCCCCCCGCCTTCGAAGCGTCAAGAAACCACTTCGAACCCTGGAGTATGTCCAAGCCCGGCCGACCTCGACGGCGAAGAGTCGTCGCCCGGGCGTAGTAGAGCTTCCCCAGCTTGCCGGAGGCCACGTACCTACGGGCCATCTCCACGTTCGGGCTGAGCCGAGACCGCCCGGAGGCGATGCCCAGCTTCACGCCCGCCTTCCGACAAGCCTCCACCATCCGGTTCGCCTCTCGCGAGTTCAAAGCCATAGGCTTCTCGCAGAGCACATGCTTCCCGGCGTTCGCCGCGGCGATGGTAACCGGCGCATGAGCGAACGGCGGCGTACAGACATCCACCGCCTCTACTCCCGGGAGGGCTACAAGCTCACGATAGTCCGTGAGGACCTTCTTGATGCCATGCCTCGCAGCCGCGGACTCAGCCGCCGCCTTATCCACATCCGCGACTGCGACCACCTTGGCCCTCGGGCTCACCGCGTACTGCTCCATGTGGCTCTTGCCGATGGTGCCCACGCCTACGATGCCGACTTTCACGGCTCTAGCCACGCAAGATACCTCCTTGGTCGATTCGAGCCACTTCGCGTAAAAGGCTTCCGTCCCCGGAAGATTAGTCCACTCGGGATCGCCTAGGCATTCATGGATTTGCCCAAGACAGGTCAGCTCCAGTTATTGTCACAAGACCCCTTCGTGGTAAGCCGTGAGGCCGTGGCATCTGCTCTCGCTTTGCTGACATCTTCCGGGGCATGCAGGCATCTGAACTCTGCAGACCGTAGTCAGGCGAACGCTCAAGAGCAAGCAATGCACACCGGTGAGAGATGCCCCTAGAGTTTGAGGTCAACGGCTTTGACGAGAGTGGGACAATAGGGCGAAACCTGCGCTTCATACGAGTTGGGATGGCTTTCAGTGACAGACTCCGCCCGTTCGTGTACAACATCCTGCATTTCGGGATGTTGACTGCATCCAAAGCCGCCCTGAAGGGGCAAACAAAGGATGCGCTAGGTCGCTACGTAAGAGCCGTCTTGCAGGACCAGGCGATCTCAGTAGACCACTACCTCTTTCCGTGTGAACACCAGCTAGACGTTCTGCGGCAGTTCAGCCTCTTAGAGGGAAAGAAGCTATTCTTCCTGAGAGGGCAGTTGATACAGGCGATCCAATCGGGGTTCCCCGGATCCGCCTCAGAAGCGGCGGAGTACCTGAGGAGGTATGAGAGATCCCCGTTCTGGATGGAGGCCTTTGTAAAGGCCTATGGCTTCAGAATGGTCGTCGCCGATCTAGCAAACACATCACGGGTCCTTTCAGATCCCACCATACGAGACTACAGGGTCTTCTCGTATGTTGATGGCGGATTCCCATTTGTGTTTTGGTGGAACTCGTTCCTATCAGGGCAAGGAAGCTCTTCTAGGTTCTCGTGGCAGAGCACACCTGTCTTTGGAATCACAAAAGGTGATGAGTACTACCCAGTCGTAAACATGGCTGGCAGCCTAGCATCAATATCTGCCGCACAGCCGAGCCTCGTATATCCTCATAACGTCAAGTATGTCCCTGAGATGACCAGAGAAGAGCTGAACATGTTCTACCAGGAATTCTCCGAACGAGTACCTCGGCCAAGCTTCCACCGGCGGGTGATCTTCTACGGGGACATACCTAGAGATCTGCAGTATTCGCTTCCTTTCATCCTCCATTCAGACGACCCAAACCACGTAATGTACGAGCCTTTCAGGATCGAGTTCGACCAGAGAGGTTCACTGCGGTCCTTCCAAAGGGTGTTTGGAGTCATCTCTCCAGATAGGGACATCGTGGTACGAGGACCGCAGAGAGGAGAACATGACCGTGTACTGGATCAGGAGTTCCATGAGGCCGGTATTCCTGTTCGCGATGCCAGCGGGTACATGGACGGCTTTCTCCGACTGTGTGGGGATGTCGCCAACGAGGCTAGGTCATCCAGTCTTTCTCAATCGCAGGTCAACACTGTAGAGACCAGCCTCGCACGGATCATCAAAATAGTCCGGAGCGCGCTCGCGCAATGACGGAGACGCAAGAGCGCGCTCGCGCCCCTGCGCCTTACCGTCTCTGATCTGGGTCCTCGATTGAGGGGTTATAAGACTTTCGTTCAGCGCACGGTCCTACGGACGCCCAAGCGGAGACCTACACGGTTTCCCCCTTGGACCTCCCCTGGCATGATGATGCTCCCGTGAGCGCGCTAAGCTGGTTTTATGAGACTGGCTCGCTTTGAGGTCATGCGTGGCTGGCGCTCGTCAGAAGGAAGAGGAGGAAACCGCAGGGTTCTCTCAGGCAGTTCTAGGGAATGCCGAGCTCCTTGAGCAGAGCGGTCAGGTAGTTGAAGGCGGCCTCGGCGTCCTTCTCCGGGTCCACGGTCGAGTGGCCCTCGAAGTTCCACCAGCCCTGGTAGCCAGCGTCCCTAAGCCCGGCGAGGATGCCTCGGAATGGGATGTCACCCTCGCCTAGGTGGACCTCCCGGGGTTTCCAGGCCAAGGCCTCCTTCAGCTCGTCCTGCGTTACGCCCAGCTTCGCGGCCGCCTCGGCCTCCGGCAGGCCCTCGCTCATCAGCCTCCTCGCCGCCCAGGCGGTGCGCTCGGCCTTGAGGCTCTCGCTGAGATGCGTGTGGAAGACCTTCGCGCCCAGTGACTTGACGAGCTCCAGGGAGCCCGCGTCCGTGTGGAGGCAGATCCCCAGATATGGGGAGCCCACCGCCTCTAGGAGGTCGGCCATGTTCCCGGTCACGGCCGCCCAGAAGCCCACATGCGTCTCGATCGCCAGCTTCACGCCATGCCGCCCCGCGTAGTCCACGCATCGGCCCAGGGGCTCCGCGAGGCTTCGGATGAAGCGTTCACGGCTGAAGCCCGCGGGAACGTCCCGGAGCGCCGTCGCCTGTATCCTTACGCAGGGCGCGCCCACTCTTACCGCCAGGTCCACGTTCCGGTTCACGTGCCCGATCTCCTCGTCCACCGAGCCTCGGGTGGGCTTGATGAAATCGTTTCCCGGCGAGATACACGAGACCTTGACGCGGTGGGCTTCCAGGGCCTCCATCATCCTGCCAACGTAGCCTTGGTCGAAGTCCGGGTTCAGATGGAAGCCCGTCGGCCAGCCGAGGCCGTGCGTCACGACCTCAACAGCCCCATAGCCGATCCGGGCGATGCTCGGGATGATCTCCTTAAGACGCCACTCCCTGTAGCCATAGTTGCTGCACGAAAGCCTAGCCAAACCCAGTCCTCTCCCCCACGTGAAACAGATGGGCTATCAGCGTCGAATACCGGTATTAAGCTAAGTGAACGACTCGGATGAAACACGACGGAGAACTAGGAGAGCCTCTGTCTCTTCTTCAGGAGGGGCTCAAGGAGGCTGTAGGTGCTCTCCCCCTTCGCCCTTGTCACGAGCAGCTGGAGGTCCAGCTCCGCGTGTTCCAGTATCGCGGCCACATCCTGTCTGTCCACCGCGGCCCTTTCCGGTTGAATGGTTGCCTTCATCATCCGGAGCTTGGCTAGGATGAAGAACTCCGGGGCCTCGTAGAAGCATGGAAGCCCAAGGAAGAGCCCAGGCCTCTTAGCCAGCTCCGACTCAGTCAGGATCAGGTCTAAGGTGTGAGGGCTGCGTGTATCAGGTAGAGTCGCGATTCTGTACTGTGAACGCCAAGCCCTCAAAAGGGCCTCCTCGCTCGCCTCGACGCCCGCACTGGATAGCGCAGCGGTCAACGTGGACAAGCGTGGAGGCATCTTCACGACTAGGTCGATGTCCAGCGTGGTCCTCGGCCTGCCGTAGTAGCTGGCAGCTAAGGCGCCCGTGAACACGTAATCCAGCCCGGCTTCGTTGAAGGCTTTGACGACACGTTTCCCAAACTCCTCGAACGTATCCAAGCTCTAGGCCCGCCTTCCACGCTCTCGGCCGAACATGAACCGGGCCCTCGCCTTCGCGATGAGCTGCTCCTCGGTAAGCCACGGCTCCCGCTCCCTGATCGAGTCGATGCAGAGCTGCGTTACGACGTTCGTCATGCTCACGGCGGCCTCCACTCTTTCCTCAGGGGTCAACTCTCTGCGCTCAGGGCTTCTGCGACGCCTCCCCTCGCCCTTAGCGGTCAGTTCCCTCACCTAAGCCAGAGCCTATGCATAGGTGCCCTTGTCTAAGCCGACCTTAAGCATCGCCAGGTAGTTCTCCAGCGGAATATAGTTTGCGACCGTGTTGCCCGTGCCGAGGCAGTAGCCGCCTCCGGGCATGCAGCCCTCCAAGACCTTGGACACGTAGGCTTCCACCTCCTCGACGCCGTGCCGGCAGAGGTAGTCGACGTCGACGCCGCCTATGATCGCTATGCGGTCGCCGTAGAGTCGCTTCGCCTCGGTCACGGGCAGGTAGGTGTCCTCGTAGGAGTGCTTGCCGTCTATGCGGATTTCCCGGATGACGTGGTCCATGATCGCCTTGAGGTTGCCGCAGGAATGGAGCAGGTAGAAGACTCCGTGGCTGTGGGCTATCTCTGCGAGGCGCTTATGCCATGGGAAGACCTTCTCACGCATCATCCGCGGCGAGATCATCAGGCCATTCTTAAAGCCCCAGTCGTCGCCGATGAAGAACGCCGTTAGGCCCTTCGTCTTCGCGGCCAACTGGAACGCGGGTAGGAAGAGTTCGCCTATCTTCGTGAACATCGCGTCCACGAGGTCGGGCTGCCGGTAGAGGCCTTGGAAGAACCCATGGAAGCCCATCAGCCACATCGCCCACTCCAGCACGCCTGAGAACTGGCAGACCAAGCCCATGTCAGGCGGGAGATGGTCGCGCACGTACTCTAGGCTGTCAAGCCGGAAGCCCTCGGGGTCAGGCCAGGGGAAGGCCTTGAACTGCTCCCACGTGGTGATGACGCCCTCGCCCTCCACCGCCCACTTCCGGACGCCCCGGTTCAAGCCCTGGGCGGAATCCCGGCCGGGAATCCGTGGGAAGCCCACGTCTAGCCCATCTACCTTCGTCGTGACGTAATCGTAGCCCAGCATCTCGTAGAACCGTATGAGAAGCGACAATCGCTCCTTCTGTTCCGATGGGCTTAGGCCCTCGTCCGTCAGCAGCCACGCAGGCTTGTTCAGGACCACGGCCATGATCTCCGGGTCGGCGAAAAGCTCCATAAAAGGAACACGGTCCGGCAGCCCAGAACGGCTCAAAGCCTTCCTAAGCCGCCTCACGTCAGGCTTAGGCCTACGTGAGAGGACCCCCTGAAGAAGCCTCGACGCTACGGTGCTCATCATCGCTGAGACAACTCCCTCCTAAGCAGCTCGGCCACTATCACCATGAGCCAGGCTTAGGATATATGTAGCTTAGTGCCAACACAAGCCTCCTCGCTCTGCAGGGCGAACTTGAGGAAACGTATCGTTTGAGCTTCTTCGACAGCCTCATAGCGGCCTCCATCTTAGCTCTGAGCAGCCAACTGGTCTCAGACGACAGATCCTTCGACAGGATTCCAGAGCTACGGAGGACTCCCATCATTCCCTAGGATGCCTGCATGCCCTTGACGTAGCGTAGGCCCTTCTTCCAAAGCAGCGCGGCCAGGTATCCGCCTATAAGGCCGCTGACGACGCCGCCCGCTAGGATCGCCAGTTCCAGCGTGGGGTTTCTCGGTAGCAGCTGCAACGCGATAGATGTCGCGTAGTAGCTCATCAGGCCTACGACCGTGGTGCTGAGCGTCACGGCCGCAACTAGCCTCGCGGTCCTCAGGCCTTGACGGGACCTCACACGGAGCAGCGCGAAGCTGCCGTCGATCATCAGGCCGTAGAGCACGGCGAAGCCCAAGGTGAAGGGCGCGAATGGTGCTCTCCAGAAGGCTGTGAGCACGCCGCCCACGGCAGAGGCGAAGGTCGCCCCGAGAGGCCGCGTCGAAAGCGCCCCGAGCGCCAGAAGGAGGGCTTGAAACAGGATCGCGAGCTTATCTATGGGCGTGGGCATGACAGCCTTGGAGACGAAGATCAGGACGCCTGAGACCGCGGCGAAGGCCAGCCTCTGAGAACGCCTCCTCAGGCTGATTTCATCTCCAAACCTCTGGGCTTGGCCTCTAGAACTCGTTTCCTTCACGCTCAACAGATGCTCTCTGCACTCTGCCGCTTCCGCTCGCCGCAATATAAGAGTTGCATTTATCAGAAGAAAAGGAGGTGGTCGGCGATCGCCTTCGGAGATCGGGACTGTCATTGCTCGAAGCGCTACGCGGATAGGCGTACAGGACTAAACCCAACGAGGGAGGCCGAGGCGTAGCCTCGGAAGGGCTTAAATCGAGGCCGTGCTCTTAGGCGTCGCCTTGAGGCGAAGGACATGAAGATCGTAGACGTTAAGGCAACGCTCTTGGCCGGGTCAAATCAGACGGTGGTTCAGGTCTACACGGATGAGGGCATCGTAGGCCTGGGGCACTCGGACTCCTCGGTCTACGTGCGTTACATCATCGAGGGAGACCTCAAGCCGCTCGTCCTAGGCGAGGACCCCCTGGAGATCGGCAAGCTCTGGACGAAGATGTACCGGGCCGTAAGCTGGCATGGCTTCCGGGGAATCACCCTCCATGGAATGGCTGGCATAGACATGGCGCTCTGGGACATCGCCGGCCAGAAGCTCGGCCAACCGGTCTGGAAGCTCCTCGGCGGCCGCTTCCGAGACCGCGTTATCCCCTACGCCAGCCTGGGCTTTCACGGCGAAAACGACTGGCTGGTGAAGGAGGCGGCCAAGTACCGCGACCAGGGCTTCAAGGTGGAGAAGTTCGGCTGGGGACCCTTCGGCCGCGTCAGCGTCGAGAAGGACGTCGAGATGGTCAAGGCTGTACGTCAAGGCGCCGGCGAGGAGACGAAGCTCATCATCGACGCCGGCCGGCCGCCCGACGCCAACGCCTCGTGGATGATCCAGACCGCGCGGCGGATCGAGAAGTACAACGTCTTCTTCCTCGAGGAGCCCATCACGCCGGATGACATCCCGGGGCTCGCAGAGATCAGGGCCGCGGTCGACCTGCCGATCTCAAGCGGCGAGACGATGGGCGCCACGTACGAGTACAAGGAGCTCATCGACCGCCGAGCCGTGGACATACTCCAACCCGACCCGAGCCGCGTGGGCCTGACGCAATGGAAGCAGATCGCGAAGATGGCGGAGCAGGCGAATATGCCCTGCATCCCGCACGACTGGAGCACGGGCATAAACATCGTGGCGCAGATCCACCTGGTCGCCTCTATACCGAACGGCGAGTACATCGAGTACCATAGGCCAGAGCCCGGCCAGGAGGCCGCGGCCGCTATCATGGACGAGCTGCTCACGGAGCCCTTCGAGCTGAAGCACGGCTACTTCGAGGTCCCCAACAAACCTGGGCTCGGCATAACGCTCAACGAGAAGACGATGAAGAAATACGGCGTCAGGTAGCCCTGCAACCAGCCTTTCCCAGCGGTGGCTTTGGCTCAACATCAGTGGGGCTACGGAGCACTCAGTTCGCTGATAGGTCCGCTCTGGTATGGCTCTAGCGTGGTGCTGTTGGGCTAGAAGCGTTTATCTAGGCGGTTTACTACAGTAAACCTGGGTGCTGGGCTTGACTACTGCCTCCGTGGCCACGAAGTTGACGAGGGAGGAGAACGAGCTACTGGAGAAGCTCGCGAAAGAGTACGGTTTCCTGAGCAAGAGCGAAGCCATCAGGAGCGCCATCAGGCTATACCTAGACCTGTTCAGCCTCGAGCCTAAGGACAGGCTCAGAATGCTGAGGCTCATAAACGAACTGATAGCCCCAAGCCGGAAGACTGTGAGCGAGCTGATGGAGGAGCTTCACGCGGAGGAAGAAGCATAGATGAGGCTATACCTAGACCCCAGCGTCTTGGTGAAGCTCTTCAAGAGCGAGCCGGGCAGCGACACGATGGTTGAGATGATAACAGCGATAGACGAGGGGAAGGGCTGGGCGGGTTTCACCTCCCAATGGTCGGCGCTCGAGGTCGCCAGAGCCCTCAAGAAAGACGGCAAACCCAGAGAACTGATCCTCCTCGACCTGAGGGAACTCAGGAGACATCGGATCTCGTTCACCCAGATCCGCTCCGATGTCCTCAAGGTGGCGGAGGACGTCATTGTAGAGCATGAGATCTATGCCTCTGACGCGTTGCACGCTGCCACTTTCAAGTCTCTCGAGAAGCCGGAAAGGCTTGACGCCTTCCTCTGCGACGACGCCCATTTCCTTAAGCTGGGGTCCATCCTGAAAACAGTAACCCTTGATGAGGTCAAGTTTCCGTAGCCTCTGAGTCTAATCCCACGTTGGCTCCATCAGCTAGAGCAGAGGGCTTTGGCTTCTTCGGCGGCGCGGATGCCTGCGGAGAACGCGGCTTCCACCGCTGGTAGGCCGTCTGAGTCGCTGTTGGCGAAGATCAACCGGCCCTGCGGAGTTTGGGCTACTCGGCGTGGGCCCATGATGAAGCCCGGGTACGGGGTAACCATCGGGTGGCCCCACCTGTAGAGGCGGATCTCCGTGATCCTCTCTTGGAAGCCGGGGTCGGGGATCACCCGCGATAGCCCTGCGACGATCTCTGAGGCGTAGGAGTCGAAGCTCTTCGTGCGGAGGTCCTGTCTCTCCTCTTCGCGTTTCGGCGCGTAGACGGTGAGGACGTTCGGCCTCGCCGGGTTGCCTTGCCCGTGGTTGGTGACCCAGTCGGCGACGATGAAGTCGGTGAAGGCAGGCTCGTTGTAGACCCAGTTGTCGTAGCCCAGATCGAAGACTGAGCTGCTCGTGCAGACCTCGCCGACCAAGTAGGGAGCATGCCTGAACTGGGCGAAGGCAGCTCTATGCTCCCGGTCGAGGCTGGGGATGATGTGCTCTGTGATGAACTTGCCCGAGGCGAGGACCGCGGCGTCCGCCTCGACTGTGCGAAGCCTTTCGTCCGAGTCCAGATACGTGACCTGAACGCCGCTGGAGCTCTGCTCCACGTTGACGACCATGCTGTTCGTTCTTATCCTTTCGGCGCCTACGCTTGCGACGAGGTTCCCAGCGACCCGGGAGAGCCCACCGGGGAAGGTGCAGGTGTACGAGGTCTGGGCGAACTCTGCGGGGAGAAAGTTTATCGCGGCCCAGGCGGAGACGCCTTCCGCTGGGACGCCGTAGCAGGAACGGCAGTAGTAGTCGAGGAAACGCGTCACCTCGGGGCTCCAACCCTTCACGTCCTCGATGTAATGCTTGAAGGTGAAGCTGTCTAGGTAGTCGAACTCGGGAGCGGAGGCGTCCGTAGGGCTGGTTGGCGCGCCCTTCGTGTTCCACCACCGGACCATGTCCCGCCTGAACTCCTCAAAGTCCCTCAAGACATCCCCTGAGAACGGAAGACGTGCGAGGCCCTCCTTCGTGTAAGCGTCCAGGTACCATTTCCCATCGATGAAGATGTTGTTCGCAGGCGGCTCGACCACTTGTGACGCGTAGGAGACACCGATCTCGTCGTACCAGCTCTTCCAAAACTTATCCCAGGGATAGATGAAGTAAGCAATGCCCGCCGAGAACTCTACGCCGCCCGAGGAAACACTGCTTTTCGCGAGGCCGCCCTTCCAGGGGCTTCTCTCGAAGACGACGACCTGCTTGTCGCGAAGCCTATGCGCCGCCGAGAGCCCTGAAAGACCGCTGCCCACGATCACCACGTCGAGCTTCGGCCCTGTAGGCGATGGCACGTCCAGCGGGAACGCGTCTTTCCCGAGCTTGTGGCAGACCTTGTCGTACTCTTCGCCCTCAAAGCCCGGCTGAGCCTCAGTTGCCGCTTTCGCGCGGCTGAGGGACTCCATCATCCGAAGGTAAGGCCTGACCGTAGGCTCGGCTAGGGCCCCCGTGGCGGCGAGGGCTATCCCTTCCAAGAAGTCTCTTCGCGAGATCTTCGACGCAAAGCCTACCGGTTCCTTTTTCTTCCGCGCATGTCCCTGCTTGTCGCTCAATGCTCATCGGTAACGTGGCGCTTTCCACGGCTCTTATGCGTTTGCATATTCCGTGTCCGATGTACCTTAGAAAGGTCTGAAAGTCAAGACGAACAATGCGATCTCCTTGCGGCTCCAGCGGTAGCCTCCTACGGGCGCTGAGCTTATCTCTTAACGCGATCTCTTCCTGTAGTCTCGGAACTCTGGGGTTGACGAATGGTGGACGCTACGGAGCTTCAGTTTAGGCTCAAGGCAGAATCCAGACTCGACGGACTGGTGACGCCCCGCTACGACGGCTACTGCGCAACGAACCTCGCCGCATCGGTGATGTCGCTTCTCGAAGCGCCCATCTCCAGCCGCCTGCCTCTGGCTGAGGGCCCCAGCCGCAGCGCTCTCGGCGAGGTAAGGAAGGTCGTCCTGCTTCTTGTAGACGCCTTAAGCTACAGGCATATCTTCGAGGCCGTGAAGGCTGGAGCCTCACCGTTCAAGGAACTCGCAGATAAAGGGGGCCTCATGCCGCTTACGTCAACCTTCCCGTCCACGACCGTGGCCGCGCTTACGTCCATTGCCACGGCCCTCACCCCTCAGGAGCACGGGATGATCGAGTACTACATGTACCTGAAGGAGTATGGGCTCGTCGCGAACATGATCAAGTTCAGCCCGGCCGTCGACCGGACGCCTGAGAGGCTCCTGCAGCTAGGCCTGGAGCCGAAGAAGCTCCTGGGCGCCGAGACGCTGCACGTGAAGCTAAGGCGCCGCGGCGTATCGCCCTACGTGGTAACGCGGGAACGCTACCTGACGAGTGGCCTCGGACGCCTCACCAACACTGGAGCGGAGGGAATCACCTACATCAACGCGCCGGATATGTTCGTCGCCGTACGGAAGCTCCTCGAAGCTAACCGGGAGAAGCGGTTGTACGCGTTCGTGTACTGGGACTGCGTCGACGGCGTAGCCCACGACTACGGCCCGGACACCGAGGAGCTCCAGGCAGAGCTACGCGGCCTCGCCTATTCGCTCAAGACCGAGCTGCTGGAGAAGCTCAGCCCCGGCGCGGCGGAGGGAACACTCCTCATCCTAACCGCGGACCACGGGCAGCTCACCGTCTCGAAGGAACAGGCGACCTACCTAACGCAGCATCCGAGCTTCCTGCAGTGCCTCTCCGTGCCGCCCACCGGGAGCCCCAGAGACCTCTTCCTCCACGTCCGCGCCGGCAGAGCCGAGGAGCTAAAGCAGTACGTGGAGAGAAGCTTCGCAGACCAAGCCCTGCTCCTGGATACTCGCGACGTCTTGAAGATGGGGCTGCTGGGCATTGGGAAGCCACGCCGGGAAACCTACGACCGGATAGGCGAGATGCTCCTCCTGCCGCATGGGAACAGGATGTTCGTCTACCCTTACACGAAGGAGGAGACGGAGTTCAAGATAAGAGGCTTCCACGGCGGCCTCACGGAGGAAGAGATGCTCATTCCGCTTCTATACGCGAAGCTATGAAGCTCATGACAGCTGAGCATCAACGCGGGATCTACACGTTCTGGAAGATGGCGAGGGCGTTTCCTTCAGGGTCGAGGAAGAGCGCCCACCATCCGATCCCTGGGACCTCCTGCTTGGGGACGATGACCTTTCCGCCCAGCTCCTCGACCTTCCGGCAGTACTCGTCCACGGACTCCACGGCGATGTAGTTCATCAGCCTATGCTCGGGGCTCTGCCTTTTCATCATGCCGCCGTTGACGCCCGGCCGGATCGGCATACCCTTCTCGTCGACGGGCACAGTCTCGATGTTCCAGTACTCCATCGGGCCTGGCATCTTCGTGATCTTCCAACTGAACAGCTGAGTGTAGAACCTACGCAGCCGCTCAACGTCATCGGCTGGGATCTCGAAATGGATGATCGTATGGTCAACCATACCCTCAGAACACCTGCCCGCTTATTCACGGTGTTCCTCCCACAGATCCTGAGGCCGTAAAAGCCTTCTGGTTGACCGGCACTGTTTCTTGTCTTCTACATCGACCAGTCTGACTCTTGGGAGTTCTGATGCCTAGGGCCACCTTAGGGCTCTCGTGATAACGCGAAGAGCCTACGTGCCCCGGCGATAGGTCATGTGACCTCTTTCTCTCTGCTCTGACCACGGCGATAGAGCGGAAACCTATATGTCCTAACGTTGCGTGGGACGAGTCTGCAGCAGTCCTTATTCACGGTGATACGGGGTCTACCACTTCAAGCCAGTCTACTCTACGAAAGGCTTCATCATGAGTCATGATCCGTTTTAGGTTAAGGGTCTCTGCTGTTGCCAAGATCGTTGCGTCCCGTCCACCTATCCCTTCACGGGAGTATCTGACGAGGAGCTCCACCGCCTTCAACATAAGCTCGTAGTCCACATCAATGATCCTGAAGGGGAAGCGAAGAAACACGTCGAGCTTGCTCCTACCGGCGAGGGGACCCAGGCTCTTAATTAGGAAATGGGCTACCTCCATCACTATCACCGTGTTGATCGCTATCTTCTCTGAGCTGAGGGCCTCCTGAACCTTGTCCACTACAGAAAGATGTTCCGGAGCGTCCCCGTCGAAGTAGTACGCCCAGATGTTCGAGTCAATGATGAGCATGCGCGACGCCCCAGATCTCTTTGAGCTCGCTCGGCCTCGTTCGCGCGCCTCTCACGCACCCCCTGAGTTCGGCTATGAACGCTTCAACCCCCAACGCAGGTCTCAGGACGACCTCTCCTGCTCTGACCTCTACGAGTAGGCGCTGGTCAGCCTTCAGCCCAAGCCTCTCCCTCATCTCCTTCGGAATAACCACCCTTCCACGCTCGTCGAGAGTTGTTAGGCCCATTCCTAATCCCATCCCATTCATCGTCCCATCCCACGATATAAGGCTTGAGCACATCAGTTCTGTAACACCAGGCTTGGTCCTCCAGTCGAGCCTAAACCTTACAAGCCCCCGCGCGTCTCATACCTGCTCCTCACACGCCCCATCGCCGCGCTAGGAGCCATCGTCGCTCTGGTCCCAAACGGTGCTAGGCCCTCAAGCCCCAGCTCGGCTGGCTCCCGTACCGTTTGCCCGCCTCGATCATGGCTAGGAAGTTGCACAGCCTTACGCCTGCGTGGATGCTATTGCTGGAGCTGAGCACGTGGCCGCCTCCGGGCGAAGCGGCTTGAATGCATCGCTTCGTCTCCGCTACCACGTCCTTCACCGAGCCGAAGACGAGCGTGTGCGCGCAGTCCACGTTCCCCAGCAGGCAGACTCTGTCGCCGTACTCCTGCTTAAGCCGGGCGATGTCCATGCCGGCGCGGGGCTCGATCGCGTGATAGCCATCTACACCGGACTCGCCGAGGAACATGTCCTGCACTGCCGTCATGTTGCCGTCGGTGTGCTTAATGAACGGCACACCTAGCTTATGGCAGGCCTCCACGTGCGCCCTTAAGGACGGGAGGATGAACTCGTGGAAGTGCCTGGGCGAGACGAAGGGCCCTTTCCCGTAGCCCCAGTCCGCGCCGCCGACGATCAGTTCGGCGCCCGAGTCGACGAGCGCCTTGATCGTCTCCACGGCCCTTCGGGTTGACTCCTTGAAGAGCCTATGGATCAGCCCGGGGTCCGCGTAGAGGCTGCGAAGAAAGATCGACAGCCACGTGGCATGGCTGACGGGGAAGGTACCGTCCACGCTGCCGGAGACGAGAAGCCGGCCTTTAACGAGGCGCGTGGTATGCTCCATGGCTTCCAGCTCGCTTCCATCGATGGCGAAACGCTCGGCTTCCAGCCGCCGCACGTACTCCTCCAACGCGGGAAGGCCACTCTCGCCGATCGTGGACTCATACTCGGTCATCATGTCGCTCTCAGGGCTGTACCTGACCTTGCGGTAGAAGCCCGTATGGTCATCAACGTACAGGAACTCGCGGGGCCCGATCTCCTTGGGCGGCGTGTACCTCTCCGCCAGGCATAGGCCAGACCGGATGATGTCGAGGCCCAGCTGATCGTAGAGGCTCACCTGGTCCTCCGCAGCCGCTTTGACCAGCATGTCCCGCTTGCCCTGGATCATCAACCGCACGGATTCCAGCTTGTCCAAGCCAGTGGAAGGCCTGCCGAGGACCTTAGAGGCTATAGGAGCATTGATGAGCAACTCGAAGATGGGCGTCCGGTCGGGCTCCTCCAGGTTGATGGCGGCCAGAGCACGCTCTCTCGACGACCGCAAACAATCAGCCGCCGGCTGTCTCAGCGCGGCGCGTGTTTAAGGCTTTCTCGGCGTGTGACCGTGGCTAGGACGAGGCCCCCATCTACGACGGGCGGTTGACCAAGGCTCCGCTGAGCCTGGTTGCCCGCCAGGCGGGGCTCGCGCCGGGTCTAGCCTGCTAGACGGTTGCCTCTGGCTCCACGATGACCGCGGTGCCCGTGGCAGAGATGACGACGACGCCTTGGAAGACCTCGGACGTCTCTAGGTCGACGCCTGTGATCGCGTTCGCGCCGAGCTCCTGAGCCCTCGCCCTCAGTCGGTCTAGGGCTTCAAATCGCGCCTTCTCCAGCTCTGAGGTGAAGGCCGTGACCTCACCGCCTACCAGCGTCTCTAGCCCAGCGATGAATCTGCCTAAGACGCCCCGGGTCCTCGGCGTGAGGCCTGTTACCACGCCCAAGACCTTCTTCACCCTATAGCCTGGGATCGTCGGAGTGGTAGCCATCAGGAAGCCTGCGACAACTCCTACGAGCGACTGGCCGCATCTAGGACAGAACTTGTCACTTTCCGAGACGACGGAGCCACATCTGGGACAGTTCATGCCGCGTTTACTCCTGCGATCAAGAGCGGGGCTCTATGCTTTAAGCCTGCCGCAGGCCGCGGGTCAGAACGCGAAGGGTTTTTCTCCTCGAAGGCCGTCAACCTGTGGCGGGAAGAACATGAGCTCCTTAGATGAACGGATCATGCGCGCCGTGGAGAAGGTCGGCCCCGCCGTCGTGAACATAAGCACCGTCCGCATGGTGCAGGATTACATCTTCCAAGTCCACCCGGTCCAGGGGATGGGATCAGGCATCATCATCGGCCCCGAGGGCTACGTAGCGTCGAACAACCACGTCATCGCCGGAAGCGAGATGGTCACCGTGACCACGGTGGACGGCCGGAGATTCGAGGGAAGGGTTGCCGGCGCCGACCCTACCTCGGACGTGGCCTTGCTCAAGGTGGATGGCTCCGGCCTGCCGACGGCCGAGCTCGGAGACTCAGACAAGCTGCGGGTAGGCCAAGTCGTGATCGCGATCGGGAACCCCTTCGGCTTCGCGTTGGGCGGAGGCCCCACGGTGACGATGGGACTCGTGAGCGCGTTGAGACGCCACATCCAGGCGCAGGATAGGGTCTTCGAGGACCTCATCCAGACGGACGCCGCCATCAACCCGGGGAACAGCGGCGGCCCCCTCGTCGACCTTGAGGGCCGAGTGATAGGCGTCAACACGGCGATGATCCCGTTCGCGCAGGGCATAGGCTTCGCCATACCGATTAACGAGGTTAAGACGCGGCTTGACGACCTTGTCAGGTATGGGCGCGTGATCAGGCCTTGGATCGGCGTCGTTGGCCTCGACCTGACGAGGGAGATGGCCTCCTACTATGGGCTTCCCGTCAGCAGCGGCGTCGCCGTAGCCCGGGTCATCCATTATAGCCCCGCCTTCGAAGCCGGCCTCCGCGAGGGCGACATACTCCTCAGGCTGAACGACGCAGAGCTGGCTACGGTCGGAGACCTTCAGAAGGCCCTGAAGACAAAGAAGCCAGGCGAGACGATCGAGCTTCTCATCCTGAGGGCTGGAAGGAGGTACACCGTAAGCGTCAGGCTAGGCGAGACCCCGCAGACTTAGACGACGCTCCTCGCTAGCCGCGCGGGTCTTCCTGCGTCTGGAAGATGCCGACGCAGTTATTCCTCTAGAATTGAACCGCCTAGACTCCCAGTCGTCGTGGGCGTACCTTACCCGGGGTGTCATCTGTCGGCGACTACCTAGTAAAGGTGACGGCTATCACGCGGACCTGGTCGCAGGTGTCCTCGCATCGGTCAGCGGTGTTCTCGACGGCGTCCATGAACTGAGCCAGGAGTATGATCGAGCCTACCGTGAGCGGCCCTGTATCAAGCTTGCTGATCAAGCCCCTCGCCTCTTGGTAGAGCCTGTCCACCTCCTCCTCGTACGCCTCCACTTGGTCCGCGGCTTGCAGGGACTCCGGGATACGTCTGTCCATGAGCTTCATTATGCAGTCGTCGAGCTTCAAGGTGCATTCACGGACGACCTCGGCCATCTTGACCGCCATTGCTCTGACCTCCTGCGGTGTCGCGGCCAGGCTGAACTCGGAGAGTATGCGTCCTGACTCGTGAGCCCAGTCGACGACCCAGTCGATCTGCCTCGCCAGCCTCAGGAGGCCTCTCCGCTCGTCCACGGGGAGCTCCCCCTTAGACAGGTCCGTGACGATCTCCTTCCTTAACGCGTCTGCTTCCCTCTCCCGGCGCCGGAGCAGCTCGAAGCTCTTCGCCTGCTCTTCCGCCTTGCTTTCAGCCGCGGCTTTGACGCACTTCACGAGCAGCTCCGCGGCGTCCACGGTCATCTTCGAGTGCTCCCTGATCATCGTGACGGCTCGGCTTACCCTTCTACCCATGAACCAGCTCTCCAGCTTCGACAAATCCTGTTGGCCTCCCTATGGCGAGCGGCTACTCCAGAGCTATCTCTTGGTCTAATCCACCCTCCGGGAAGGGATATATGAGTATATGCTCCACGGGCAAGAAGAGCGCCACCTTCTCTCCCACAGAGAGCTCCGGCTCCTCAGAGACCAACGGACGCTTCACCGTCAACGCCAGCCCGTTCGTCAGCCTCACCTGGTACCTCACAACGCTACCGGCGAAGACCTGGCTTTCGATACGTCCCAGCCAAACGTTAGGGCCTGAAGAGCCTCGCTCTTCAAGGGATATGAACTCAGGCCTGATCGCGGCCACAACCCTTTCGGTCTCAACCGAGAACGGGTTCCGGCAGTGTAGCTCTAAGCCGTCAACGTCTAGGATGGCTTCTTCGCCTCCACGGACAATCCTAGCCCGGAGGAAGTTGGCTTCCCCCACGAAGTTCGCGGTGAAGATCCTCTTCGGCTCTAGGTACAGCTGCATAGGTGTGCCTACCTCCACGATTCTGCCCGCCTTCATCACCACGACCCTGTCGGATATCGACAAGGCCTCCTCCTGGTCGTGCGTGACGTGCATCGCGGTCAGCCCCAGGTCCGTGACGAGCTGCCTCAACTCGTACCTGAGCTTCGCCCTTACCTTCGCGTCCAAGGCGCCGAGGGGTTCATCCAAGAGCAGCAGCGAGGAGCCTGAGGCGAAAGCTCGGACGACCGCCACCTCTTGCTGGGCTCCGCCGCTCAGTTCCCGCGAGTAGGCTCCGCCGCGATCCTCAAGCCTCACCATCGAGAGCATCTCCTTCGCCATCCTCTCCGCCCTTTCAGGCGACCAACCCTTCACCCTAGGCCCGTACGAGATGTTATCCGCCACCGACATGTGTGGGAAGAGCGCGACCTCCTGGAAGACGTAGCCGACCCCGCGTTCCTGGATCGGGACGCCTGTCAGGTCGCGGTCGTCCACGTAGACCCGGCCCTCATCGGGCTGTATGATGCCCGCGATGCACTTTATGAGCGTCGTCTTCCCGCAGCCGCTCGGGCCGAGAATGGAGAGGTACTCCCTATCCTCCAGCTCTAGGCTTACGCGGTCTAGGGCGGTGACGCGCCCATATCTCTTTGAGATACCTACGACGCGGACGCGAGGCATCTAGACGACCTCCAGCTCCCTTCTCAGCCCCACGGATGGATACGAGTAGACCAACCCGTCGCTAGGAGCGAAGCTCACCGCCACCTTCTCGCCCACCGAAAGAGCGGGAACTCGAGTTGTAAGCGACTTGCACACGACCTCGTCCCCGTTCTCCAGCCTCACCTCGTACCGTGTGAAGCTCCCCAAGAACCTCAGGGCCTTAACCTCACCCCAGAGAGGATTAGGCACAGCTTCTGGGGCTGCAGTGAGGCTCATCTTCTCCTCCCTCACCACGACGATGACAGGTTCATCCACAGCGTAGGTCGTGTCCTCCACCCGGACTTGGAGGCCGCCTCGAAGCCTAACCGTGGACCCCTCCCTCGTCCTTTCAAGGATGAGGCCTTCGAGGAAGTTCGCCCCACCGATGAAGTCAGCTACGAAGAGGCTTGAAGGCCTCTGATAAACGTGGAAAGGAGTCCCATGCTGCTGCACGCGGCCATGCCGCAAAACGACCATCCGGTCGCCTATAGTGATGGCTTCCTCCTGGTCATGCGTCACGTGAAGCGTCGTAAGTCCCTGGCTCTTCGCAAGCTCCCTCAGCTTGTACCTGAGCTCAACCCTCAGCCTAGCATCTAGGGCACCGAGGGGCTCGTCGAGGAGAAGAAGCCTCGCACCGGAAGCGAGGCCCCGCGCGAGCGCCACACGCTGCTGCATCCCCCCGCTCAACTCCCTGGGGAAAGCGTCTGCACGCGGGTCGAGCCTAACCATCCGAAGCATCTCTAACGCGGTCTTAGAGGCGGCCTCCCTTCTGAGCCCCTTTGAGGCAGGGCCGAAGCTGACGTTCTCAAGGACCCTCATGTGGGGAAACAGCGCATACTGCTGCGGGACGTAGACCGCGTTCCGTTCCTCCGGCGGCTTACGCGTGACGGGTTTCCCGTCGATGAGGACCTCACCCTGGTCGGGATAGACGAGCCCCGCGATGAGGCGTAGAAGCGTCGTCTTGCCGCTCCCGGTAGGGCCTAGGACGCAGAGGTACTCGCCGTCCTGAACCTCGAAGCTGACCCGGTCGATCGCCGGGGTCCGCCCGTAGCTCTTCGTCACATCTACCAGCTGGACAGACGGCAGTCTATGTCACCTCTTTTCACGCGTTATCAGCCTCAGAACGAGCAGCGCGATGAACGAGGTTAGAGCCAGTAGGGCGACGCCGAGCGCTCGCTCAGAGTTCGAGACGGGAAGCGTTCCCCTAACCCACTCCACCAACAAGACAGGGGCAGTCTTCAACTCCCTTGAGACAGCCCTCGCGGCGCCCGTCTCATCGATGCTCCGGGTGAAGACTAGGATGGCACCTGAGAGGGCGGCGTACTTCGCAAGCGGAAGCGTGATCTTCCTGAAGACGGTCAAAGGGCGCGCGCCCAGGGAGCGAGCTGTATCCTCCATCTCAGGAGAGATCTCCTCGATCGCGGCGGACATCGCGCGGACGAAGTAGGTGTAGGTTATCGTCGTATGCGAGAGGATGAGAACCCAGAACTCCGGCAAGGCGCCGAACGCGGTCCAGAAGAAGCTGAGCGAGACACCTAACGCGATCGAGGGCACCACGATAGGCACGTTCACCAAGGCGTCGAGGAGCGCCGTCGCCGCCTTGCTTGCCCGCTTCCTCGCGAGGAGCACCGCGACGGGGAGCCCCGCAGCGATGTTCACCAGCGTCGCGATCACCCCGATCGTGTACGAAAGCAGGACGCTCTGCCAGTAGGGTCCCCATACGCCTGAGCCGCTTAACGCCTTGCCCAAGGTGCCGTCTGTTAGGGCGGAGGTGGCGGGGAAAGCGATAAAGAGCGACGGCGTGATGACGAAGGCGAAGAAGACGATCATCGTTACGCTGTCCCTGAAGGTGACGCCAGCTCGTCCGCTCAAGGCACGCTCGCCTGTCGGCCATGCTCTTCGAACCGGAATCTTGAGCCTCGGCCCGATGAAGGAGATCGAGGCGAAGGCTAGAAGCGAGGCGAAGATGAGGACGAAGCTCACGAAGACTAGGGGGCCTTCTAAACCCGCGTTTTTCGCGTTATTGATGAAGACGGGGCCGTTCTCGAAGGTGCCTGCCACCATGACGGTCGCGCCGGTTTCGGAGAGGGACCGGGCGAAGGCGAGGAGGAACGAGGCCACGATGGCCGGCCTTAGGATTGGGAAGGTGACTGTCCGCGTCGCCGTGAAGGGTTGCGCGCCGAGCGTCTTCGCGGCGACCTCGTAGGTGGCCTCGTAGCCGAGCAGGGCGCCCACCATCACGCGGACTACGGCGGGGAAAGAGAACGCGAAATGCAGCAGGAGGATGAGCATAAGCCCTGGCGAGATGAGGCTGTTGAGGCCGAAGAGCGCAGCGAGGCCGTCCGGCGTGCTCCAGAAGAGCCGTGTGGAGAATCCTAAAGCCACAGTTGGGATGATGAAGGGGATGTCCGCGAGGGTATCGATCACGTTCACCCACCGCGTCTTGCTTCTGACGATGAACCAGGCGAGGGGGGTACCCGCGAGCAGGTCGAGGGCTGAGACGAGGAGCGCGATGGCGAAGGACCAGGTTATCGCGGATTGGGCCCTCTCCATGAGGCGGGGGTCCGCGTAGACCTCCCCAAGCCGGTCAGTCTTGAGAAGAATGCCCAGGAGAGGGGGCGCGAGGACGAGGATGACGAAGAAGGCCAACGAGGCCGCGTAGACCACGGCTCGGACGCGGGGCTGAGCCGAGAGGCCTTCAAGGCGCACGAGCAGGCTGGTTCTCGTCGTCTCTCCGCTTTTCAACCCGAACTCCTCGAGCGGCGCTTATCCCTGAGGGAATCAGATAATCCTGTTCTTGCTCAGGATGCCTTCAACTACCACCACGGCGTCGTGGCAGCAGTCAGCTGCGCTTTCTATGATCTCGTAGATGTCTTTCCAGGCGATCAGCTCCTTGACGCTCACAGAGCTACTGGGAGAGAAGAGCTCAGTCAAGGCTCCGCGGTATGACCTATCCATCTCCTCCAACCGGTGGACCTGGGCACATGTCTCACCCAGGCCGCTCGTGAGCTTCTTTCCGAACTCTACGATCAGGGTCTCCAGCGTCTCCACCATCTTCTGCAGTAAGGCGGCGAGTTGCTCTAGCTTCGGTGGAGGCCGTTCGACCCCGAAGACTACGAGCCTCGATGATGCTTTCTCCATCATGTCCAGCACGTCGTCCAAGGACGCTGTGAGGCTTCTTATGTCCTCTTCATCGAGGCTAGCGGGCGTGATGAAGGTCTTCTCCAGCTTCTTGTAGATCACGCGGCAGATGTCATCCCCCTTCTCCTCAAGCACCTTCATCCACCCGGCTTCTCCCTCCCGGGATTCCTGGCTCGATCCAAGCGTATCCGCCACGTCTCTGAGAGAGTGGGCCGCCTCAGATATGGTCGAAGCTTGAGTGGCGAACAGGTCGAAGAAGCTCTCTTTCACCCCGGGGCCTGTCGGTTTCCTGAAGATACCTGTGATTCTGGAGCCCAACTTCGATCCCTCTTAGATTCCAGGAAGCAGCATCTTCGTTGTGAGGAAGGCGATCAGTCCGCAGATCGGGAAGGTCAGAAGCCATGCGGTGGCGACCTGCTTCACGACGGCCCAGTTGACCGCCCGTACCCTGCGAGAAGCCCCGACCCCTATGATGGACGTGCTGATCGTATGCGTCGTACTCAACGGTATGCCGAAATAGGAGGCGAGCGTGATGGTCGCAGCGGTCCCGGTCTCAGCTGAGAACCCTTGGTAAGTCTCAAGCCTCGTTATTCTAGACCCCATCGTCCGAATGATGCGCCAGCCTCCCACGGAGGTGCCCACGCCCATCACGAGGCCGCAGAGGAGTATCACCCAGACCGGGATCGCGAACTCGTCGAGAACGCCTCCGATGACCAAGGCTAGGCTGAAGGCTCCGATGAACTTCTGTCCGTCGTTCAGCCCGTGGCTGTAGGCCATGAAGGCCGCTGAGAAAATCTGCAGCCTGCCGAAGAGCCTCTTCGCCTTCAAAGGAGGCGCGTCCTTGAATAAGGCTCGGACCACCTTCGAGATCACGTATCCGCCCAGGAATCCGAAGACCAGTGATGCGGCCAAGCCGTAGAGCACCTTCACCCAGCCGCTCCAGATGATCACGCCCGGCCCAGCGGCGGCGATCCCGGCGCCGGTCAGCCCCGCGATCAACGCGTGGGTTTCACTCGTAGGAAGCCCGTATCTCCAAGAGACGGTGCTCCAGATGATTATCCCAGCCATCCCCGTGCTTATCGTGGTAAGGTTCACCATGTTCGCATGGATGATCTCCGTCCCGATCGTGAGGGCCACGGTGGTACCCGACAGGGCCCCGATCGCGTTCAGGATACCTGCCATCACCACACTTGCCCTCGGCGAGAGCGTCCGCGTGGAGACAACCGTGGCGATGGCGTTCGGAGCATCCGTCCAGCCGTTCACGAACTCTGCGCCTAGAACCAAGGCCAGCGCTGTTGCGAGGAAGATACTGCCATCCATCATGTCACCTCCCTGGGTGTCGCTTCTCACCATGTCCCGCGAGCCTGCTGGGCATCCTCCTTGCCTCTCGCTTGTCGGTTCCCCACATTAGCGTTGACGCAGGGAAGCATTCACTCCCCACGGCTACGACCCCGGGATGACGTCTGCTCATCCCGGCAGACGCTTTGCGAGCACCCCATCTCCGGCCGTTGACGCTTCCCGCGTGTCGATGTTCCCTCCCACTCAGGGCGGTCTAGAGCCCATTGGATCAGGCATATAAGCTATAGCTCTGCCAAGCCCGCCTACAGCGACCGGCGTAAGTCTTAACTCGCGCCTCCCCATCCTCGAACCGGAGCTAATCCCTGAATGAAGGCCATGGTCCTCCACACGCCTCAGCCCATAGAGGATAAGCCGCTTGTGGACGAGTCGGTCCCTGACCCTGTCCCCGGCCCCGGTGAGGTGCTCGTGAGGATCAGAGCGTGCGGGGTCTGCCACTCGAACCTGCACATGATCGAGGGCGGCTTCATCAAGCCACGTAAGCTCCCGATCATCCCAGGCCACGAGATCGCGGGCGTCGTGGAATCCGCCGGAAGCCAGGCCCAGACCTGGCGGGTAGGACAGAGGGTAGGCGTCCAAGTGCTCTACGAGAGCTGCCGACACTGCGAGTACTGCCTAACCGGCCGCGAGAACCTCTGCCTAAGCCGGAAAGCGACCGGCGAGACCGTGGACGGCGGCTACGCTGAGCTGATCAAGGCGCCTTGGGACTTCATCTACCCGCTGCCGGACAACCTGGGCTTCGAGGAGGCCGCGCCCTTGTTCTGTCCCGGCGTTACCGCCTACAGAGCCGTGAAAAGAGCCGGCGTCAGGCCCGGGCAGAAGGTGGCGGTCGTAGGCATTGGGGGCGTAGGCCACATGTCGCTTCAATTCGCCAAGCTCGCGGGAGCAGAGGTCATAGCCGTCGATAGGCTCCAGGGCCAGATGGAGCTCGCGCGCGAGCTGGGCGCCGACCACGTCGTCCCCGCCGAGGAGCTTGAGGGATTCGTCTCGAAGATCGGCAGGCCGGACATCGTGATGGTTCACGCGCCCTCTCAGCAGGCGGTAGACCAGGCGATGAGGGTGGTGAGGCGCGGAGGAACTGTCTTGATGGCCGTCATGGGCAGCGTGAACGTGGCCTTCTACGAGGAGCCTACGGTTGTGGGAAGCGTCATCGGCTCAAGGATGGACATGAACGAGACGCTGAGCTTGGCCTCTAAGCGCCGAGTCGCCGTGAAGTGGCAGGCCTTTAGGCTTGAGGAAGCCAACGAGGTGCTCCTAAGGCTGAAAAGAGGCGAGATAGTAGGAAGGGCGGTTCTCCTCCCATAGGCTTGAAGACCCATTTGGGTCCCCACGCCTCGACGCGCCGTGGCCCCGGACGCCGGGAAAGCGCTATGAGGGGCTTCTGTGACGCTCCTGTCTGTTATGGGCGGCGCCTCAAGACTGTCCGGAAAGGCCTGGAGTAGAGGAAGACCAGTCCAAGACTCGTGAGCGTGACGATCACGTAGAAGACTAGGTCAGGTAAGCCCATCTTCCTTGCTCCCAGCAGGGGTTCGGGCACGTTTCCTCCGATGAGGATCCAGTGCGGGAGCCCTACCTGGGGGAAGAGAACGTAGAAGGGCAAGTCTAGGAGGCCGAAGAGGGCTAGGACCCTCAACGCAACCTGGGCTTCTGGCCGCAGTCTCGTTCTCAGAAGAATGACGACAAGCAGCCAGGAAACGATGTGGGTGGTCAACGAGCCGCTCAGCAGGAAGAGGCCCTGGGCGAAGCTCGTTGGGAGCCCCGTGACCTCGATGTACCCCAAGGTGAAGCCCGTGGTCACGGCAAGCTGAGGATAAACCTCAAGGTAGGCTATCTTCATGCAGCGGAGCGTGCCGCCGGCGGCGATGCCCGAGAGAGCGTGGCCGAGCTCATGGAGAACGTCCATAGCAAGGCCTAGGGGAAGGAACAGGGCCAGAGACAGGAGGAGCGTCCGGGTCTTAGGGCGTGGCCTCAGCCCTGGAAGCTTCTTCGGTAGAAGGAACCCGACTTCTCGGGCGTATCTCTCCCATTCCTCCCCGAACTTCTCGCGTAGCAGCCTGTCCTCGACTCTCCCGCGGTAGACGGCGCTGGGAAGCGACGCGGCAAAGGTGAAGAGTAACCCCGCCGGGCTTCTGAGCATCAGGTCTATGCCGAGAACGATGATGATGAAGCTCAAGTACAACGGATGCCTGCAGAACCGATAGGGGCCCCCGGTGACCAGATGGTCTAGATTAGGCCTGGTCTCTCCTAGGAATCCACGCCTCAGGTAGAGGAGGACGTAGCCGAAGAGGAGAACGCCGAGGACGAGGAGAGCCCTTCCCAGCTGCTCCGAAGCCGGGAGCCTCATGCGGTCCAGGAAGCAGACCATCAGGTTCGCTGTGAAGCACAGAGCCATAGCCAGAGAAGGCAGGTCTACGGCGGCTCGTCGCATCCTTCTCGGCCCGGTCTATATACGAGCGCGGATAAGCCTTCGCGGTGAAAGGCAGAGCCGCGGGTCGAACGGAGCCCACGACGTCGATGGGTTCTGATGCCGCTTGGGAAGCGATCCGCTCGTTGCTACTTGCCTGTCAGTCTCTGCTCGAAGAAGTCTAGGAATCGCTCAGCGTCGACCTCGACGGCTGCCTCCACGCTCTTGGGGCTTCCCGGCCGAGCCCTCTTAGCGACCATCCAGCCGTCTGTCTCGTCGCCGCGTGTCTCCATTGAGATAGCCATAGTTCTGGTCTTGACGAAGCTCCTGTCGATGAGCACGCCCACGGTGAGCGGGTCGTGCAGGTGGTTCCAGGGACGCTTAACGACTCGGTCTTGGTAGTCTATCGCAGCTGAGGCGGCGAGCGTAGCGAGCGCGCGGCCTGAGGCCTTGATTCTCTCAAGGCGTGCGCGATCTAAGGCCACCTTCAGCGTCACGTCTAGGCCGACCATGGTTATCGGCATCCCGGAGCTGAAGACGATCTTCGCGGCCTCGGGGTCGCTGGAGACGTTGTACTCGCGTAAGTCATCGCGGTCCAGCGTCCTGCAGACTACGCCGCCCATGATGAGGCACTCCTTAACGCTTCCGGCGAGCCTAGGCTCTGTTATCAGCGCGGCGGCGATGTTCGTCAACGGCCCGATTGTGAGCAGCGTCAACTCGCCCGGAGAGCCCGTGACCCGCGATAGGAGAAAGTCCACAGCCCTCGTCTGAGGCGGCTCCGGTATGTCCGATATGTCCACGCCGTGGCCGTCGTAGCGTCCCCAGACCTGCTCGCCCTGTCTGAGAAGAGGCTTCGAGAGCCCCGCGACAACGGGAACATCGCTTCGCCCGGCGATCTTCAGCTCCTTTAGCGCGAGTCTGGCGCGCTTCTCGGCCTCGAGGCTTACAGTGGTGATGCCCTCCAGCCCGATCTCCGGGGAGCTGAGCGCTAACGCTAGGGCAAGGAGGTCGTCTACGTCCGTGCCGATATCCGTGTCTAAGAGAACGCGTTTCGCCGTCATGGTCCACCATCCGATCCGCGCTAAGAGGCCTGGCTGAGTATGTCTATTGCCTCGCCGACGGCGAACCTTACCCGCTCGGCGCAGGCGTAGTCGTGGACGCTCCGGTAGTACTCCTTGAGGCCCTCCGGTGTCTTCACGTCCAGCTTCGTCAGCTCGCGGCAGGTGAAGGCGCCCCATCGGGCCTTGAAGGCTTCCAAGAACCGGTCGACCTTCGACCACGCCCGCTGCGGGCTTTCCTCGCTGCTGTCTCGGCCGAACCTGAGGCCTATCGCCATGGCTGAGCCAGATATCGTTCCGCAGAGTAGCCCGTTTAGGCTGACGCCTGCGCCTACGCCGGTTCCGATCCTAGGGATCAGATCGGACTTGACGCCAAGGTACTCCGCGAGGGCGAGCAGGACGCTCTCGCAGCAGTTGTACGGCCGCCCAGCCGGGAAGTTCTTCGGCCTCTCCATGAAGTAGGCCGCCGCCTTCCTCTGAAGCTCCTCCTTCGCTAAGCTTGACATGCTTGAGAACTTAAAGCCGAACGGATTTATCGTTGATCCTAACCGGCCTTAGCTGACCAGTCTCTTCGCGTTTCCCAGAAACATATCCGGTGAAAATGAGGTATCTTTATATTCAATTGAGAATAACGCAGGCCGGTTGATATCCATGAGAGCCGCAAGACTCCTCGCGGCGATCCTTCTGCTGCTCACGTTCATCTCCCCCTCGCTACAGGTTGTTCTGGCACAGGCCCCGAGTTCAATCCAGCCGGAGTGGGTGATCACCCGCGGTGGTAAGGAGATGGATGAGGGTTGGGGCGTCGCCGTGGATGATCAGGGCTACCTGTACTTTGCCGGACATGATACGGTCCCCGGCCCCTTGGCAGACATATTCCTGTACAAGGTCGACCCGTCCGATGGATCTGAGGTCTGGAATGCTACGTGGGGCGGCGCCGGCGACGAGCAGGGCCTGGAGGTCATGGTGAAGGAGAACACCGTCTACGTCGGGGGCCGGACCCAGAACTCACCCGATGGCACATTGGACATGCTGATACAGGCGTATGACGCTACGACTGGGGCTTTGAAATGGACGACCATGTGGGCATACGTGAAGGGCGGCGGCTACGAGGAAGTAGACGCCATCGTCTTGGATGGGGAGGGCCTCTACGTCGCCGGGTGGGCTGCGTACCCGGGGAGGTCTAACGAACTCGCCGTCCTCAAGCTGAACAAGGAGACTGGGCAGATCGTCTGGAACGTGACATGGGGCTCCAAGAACTGGGATGAGGCTAACGGCCACATCGTGGTGGATGCGAGCAGAATCTACGTCGCCGGGAGGTATAACGCTACGAACATGCTGCTCGGCGGGGAAGCCCTGCTGGTCTCCTTCAACAAGACGGATGGCCGTTATCTCAAGCACGTTACGTGGTCCGAAGGCGGCCCGGCGGACTATCTGGGCATGACCGGGGACAGCCAGTTCCTTTACGCAGTCGGGACCTCCATAAAGGGAGGCGACAAGATCATACTGCACAAGTACGACAAGGACCTGAACAGGGTCTGGACCGTGGAATGGGCGGGCGACGGGTCGGAAGCCGCGAGGACCGTGGAGGTCACCCCGTCCGGAGACGGGCTCATAATCGCAGGTAAGACCACGAGTTACGGCAACGGAAGCTTCGACACCCTCCTGCTCAAGTACGACCTTCAAGGCCGACTGCTCTGGTCCCGGATCTGGGGCGGCGACGGGAGCGACGAGCCCCACGGCCTAGCCCTCCGCGGGGATTACGCCTACGTGGCCGGTGAGACCACCAGCTACGGCAAGGGCAAGGCGGACGCCTTCCTCGCAAAGCTCAGTGTCGCGGAACCAGCAAGTCCCGTGTACTACTGGCTGTCTGGGAAGGTACTGGACTCCTCCTCGAAGGAAGCGGTTAAAGGCGCTAACGTCAAAGCCGGATCGAAGACCACCGTCACCGACAGCGCAGGAGCGTACCGGGTGGAGCTTCTCGAAGGCGAATATGAGGTCGAGGTCTCTGCTAACGGTTACACTGCCTATACAGGGAGGGTTTCAGTCCGCGGAGGTAACGTGACTCAGAACTTCGAGTTGAAGAAGAAGTGCATCATAGCCACCGCCTCGTACGGTTCGGAGCTTGACCCGCACGTTCAATTCCTGAGAAGTTTCAGAGAGAACGTGGTCTTGAACACGTTCGCCGGCAGCCAGTTCATGAAGGTCTTCAACGCCTGGTACTACTCCTTCAGCCCGGAGGTAGCCGCGTCCATAGCTGAGAACCCATCCCTCAGGGAGGTAACGAAAGCCCTGCTATATCCTCTGATAGGAATTCTCCACGTCGCCACTTGGACGCAGTCAGCTTTCAGCTTCAACCCTGAGTTAGCCATCGTGATGGCTGGGCTGGTCACCAGCGCCCTCATAGGGACAGTCTACTTCTCACCCCTAGTCATGATCGGACTGACACCTGTCAGAAGGCTCGTAAGATCTACGTCTAGCGTCTACGTGTTTCGATCACTACTCATTTCTTGGATCGCGAGCATAGCGTTAGTCTTCATTGCCGAGGTTATCGCCTCACCTGTCTTGATGATGGCGTCCGCGGCAACGCTGGTGATACTTACTATAGTACTGTCTTCAGGTACAATAGCCCTCATAATTCATCTCAAGATCCTCTACAGATAGTTCTCTATCGTTGCATGTCTTAATCCACATAAACTATTCAGACTGGAAAGTCGTAACGCGAACCAGCACCGCATGTTCGGCACGCTATTGTAGTGGATCGGGTCAGGCTTGACCGAGGAGGTATTCGACTAAGACCGGTAGGACGTGTAGGGGTCAGAGGAGCGTTGAGTTTCTGGCCGCGGGAAACCCATCCGTGTTCTCTGCTCGATAGGATCCCGTAATGAACGTTAATAGAAGCCTTCAGCCCGACCCTTAACGAGGCGTCGTTTCCTCCGTAGGGCGCCCTGCGGATTCGGAAGCAGCACACATCCCGACTCAATAGCCTCATTAGGGAATAGGTTGGACAAGCCTAAAGGAGAAGAGAAGCCTGCCGTGAGAACGGAGGACGCGCTTAGAAGCATACTCGCACATCACGACCTGCGCGGCTGTCTGTCACCGACCTCTATCACGGTTACCGACCTTGAAGGTAACATAGTCGACTGCAACGAAGCGACGCTACGCATCCACGGGTACGCGTCGAGAGAGGAGCTTATCGGCAAGAGCGCCTTCTCATTCATCGCCAAGAGAGACCATGAGAGAGCCATGAAGAACCTGATGAAGACTCTCGAGCAGGGCTCAGTCGGAGACCTCGAATATGCTCTGCTGACGAGGGATGGCCGCGAGTTCCCAGCCGAGCTTTCAGCGAACGTCATCAGAGACTCCTCTGGTAAACCCGCGGGTTTTGTAGCGGCAACAAAGGATATCACGGAGCGCAAAGTGATGGAAGAGGAGTTGAGGAGAAGAGCAGAGCTTCTGAACGCGGCTATCGACTCGATCGTCCTCCACGACGTTGACGGCAACATCCTCTACGTGAACGAGGCTTTCTGCAAGATGCGAGGCCTTAGCAGAGACAAGCTGATGAAGATGAACCTGTTCAGTATTGTCCCCCCACAGTTCGCCGGACAGATCACCTCAAGGGTTAGAGAGCTAATGGAGAAAGGAGAGGCAACCTTCGAGACCGGTGCTGTGCGCGAAGACGGATCGATGATGCCAATCGAAGCGCACTCCCGCGTCATCGAGTCGAACGGCGGAAGACTTGTGCTCAGCGTTGGTCGCGACATTACCGAGCGGAAGAAGCTGGAGGAGATGAAGAATCGTTTCATCTCCGTCGCCACGCATGAGCTTCGAACACCCCTCGTCTCGATCAAAGGCTATGTGGACTACATCCTAACAGGGAAACTCGGGGCAGTCCCGGAGAACGTCAAGCCAAGCTTGGAGGTCGTACAGCGGAACACGGATCGGCTTCTCCGCATCACCGACGACCTGCTGGACATCCAACGCTTAGCCTCCGGCAGGCTTCCGCTCTCCGTGGCGCCCCTGAACTTCCGCGAGGTCATAGACGACTGCGCGAGGGCGGTTCAGCCCCTCTTCGACGAGAAAAAACAGAGCTTCCGCCTGGAGGTTCCAGACAGCCCCTTGCTGATCCAGGGAGACCGCATCAGGCTTAGCCAGGTGGTGATGAACCTCCTCAGTAACGCAGTGAAGTTCACGCCTCAAGGCGGCGAGATAACCGTCCGTGTCGAAGACAGGGAAGACACCGTCCAGGTTCAGGTCTCGGACAAGGGCATCGGTATCCGGAAGGAGGACCTGCAGAGGGTCTTCGAACCGCTGGCGGACATAAAGAAGCCCAGCTACATCAAGGGCACGGGGCTAGGCCTTAGCGTGGCGAAAGGCCTGGTGGAAGCCCATGGGGGAAAGATGTGGGCCTACTCCGAAGGCGAAGGGAGGGGCACCACCTTCACGTTCACCTTACCCAAACAGACGGGAGAGGAGGCGAGTTAGCCCGCTTTGCCTGACAAAATACTGGTCGTGGACGATGAACCGGACATCCTGAACTTGGCCAAGATGATACTGGAAGGCGAGGGATACGACGTGGAGGTTACCTCCAACGGGAAGGACGCGCTACAGAAGGCGGAGCAAGAGCCGGACCTCATCCTTCTTGACATCGTAATGCCCGGCAGGAGCGGCTTCGAGGTCTGCAAAGCCCTCAAAGCGGGGCCCAAGACCAGTTTCATCCCTGTGGTCATGTTCACCGCGCTGGGAAGGGACGTGGATAAGAAGCTGAGCGCCGAGTCGGGGGCGAACGGCCACCTTGTCAAGCCCTTCACGCCCGAAGGGTTGCTCGCCGAGGTAGAGAAACACTTGGGGAGAGCGCGGCTTGAGAGGTTCTCTAGGGCCCTGGGGTTAAGCCACGCCCAGTTGAAGGGCCGGAAGATCCTCTTCGAGTTTGACCCTGCTACGGCGTATCAGAGGGCTGTCCGGGACTTCGCTTTCGAGGCCCGAGCCCAAGGGGAGGCGGTGCTCGTCCTGACGCCTAAGGCGAGCGTGGTCCGTCGTACGCTCCAAGGCGAGGAGGGCGTCGAATTCATTACGTTAGCCCATCAGACGATGTTCTCTTTCATGCTGCAATCCTACGAGGGGAAACCCCTAGCCCTGATCTTTGACAATCTGACGGACCAGATCCTCTTCATGGGCTTCCAGTCCACCTACAACTTCACAAGAAACACGCTCGAGACCTTAGCCCAACCGGAGGTGACCGTGCTCTTCCTCTTCAACCCTAACGCTCACCCAACGAGCGAAACCTTCATCATCAGGAACCTCTTCAGCGAACAAGTAACCTACGGAACAAACGGACTGGCCAAGGTCAAGCTGACCTAGCCCAGAAGTAAGTGTGCACCCCGACCTAGAAGGAGAAGGATATTCGGCCTCTGTAGAACCTACCCTTCGGTGGGATGAGACCCTCCAACCGCGGCGTTCCCCGCCGGGAGAACTTTTAAGGGGGGCTGATAGGCGTTCCTGTGGGAACGTGGCTCCTGTGCCTCTGGCGGTTCAAGCGGAGGGCTTGACGAAGCTCTTCGGCTCCACCTTGGCCTTAGACCACCTGGACTTGGAGGTGGAGGAGGGCGAGATCTTCGGTTTCCTCGGCCCCAATGGGGCTGGAAAGACGACCACGATCCGGATACTCTCTTGCCTCTTGGCGCCTACGTCGGGCTCGGCGTCCGTGGCCGGCTACGATGTTGTTCATCAGCCGCGGGAGGTGAGGCAGAACGTGGGGCTTCTGCCGGAGCTTCCGGGCCTCTATGAGCGGATGACGGCCTACGAGAACCTGGAGTACTACGGGCAGCTTTATGGGCTCTCGGGAGCCCCGTTGTCGAAGCGCGTCAACAGCCTCCTGGAGACGATGGGTCTCTGGGAGCGGAGAAACGAGAAGGTCGGCGCCTACAGCAAGGGTATGCGTCAGAAGCTGGCCGTGGCGCGGGCCTTGGTCCATGACCCGCCCGTGCTTTTCTTGGATGAGCCGACGAGCGCCCTTGACCCGGAGGCTCAGAGGCGGATACATGATGACATCAGCGCCCTGAGCAAGGAGCGGAAGCGGACGATCCTCCTCTGCACACATAACCTCGCGGAGGCAGAGAAGCTCTGCGACCGCGTGGCGATCATCAACCATGGCAGAACCATCGCCGTAGGCGGAGCTGAAAGCCTCAGGAAGGAGCTTTCCAGCCGCCGAACCTTCCAGCTCGTCCTAGCGGGGCCTAACGGCGCCGTGGCCCGGGCCGTGGCGGCCACAGGGCTATGCGAGAGGCTGGAAGACCGCGGGGACAGCCTCGTCTTCAGCGTCACGAGCCCTGAACGTGATAATCCGTTGATCGTGGACGCCGTGACCTCGGCTGGGGGACGGATCGTAAGCCTCGCAGAGGTGAAGATGAGCCTAGAGGACATCTACCTGAGGGTTATCGGCGCACACACGTAAGTCCATATGCTGTCATGAGTCTACGAGTACAGGGGACCTGAAACGACGAAACTGGCCAGAGAGCTTTCAACCCGGGAAATAGACTACTGGCTTGCCAAGTACAGCCCCGCGGTACAGGCTGAGTTCGAGAGCATCTCTACGCTAGTGAAGAGGAGGGGCTTTGACAAGGAAACCCTTACGCGCCTCGCCGTGTGGAAGGCCAGATCCAGAGTGAAACCGCTAGTAGAGCGGAACAGTGAGGCGAATATCCGGATGGTCACAGCCTTCGCCTTCGGCATCCACGATGAAAGGATGAAGATACGCATCCTCTGCTGCCTAGACGGCGTCAGCATCCCGATGGCGTCGGCGATCCTCACGGCATGGGACCCGGAAAGCTATGGGATAATCGACGTCTACGCTTGGCGGGCCTGTAGCGGAGAGAACAGAGCCCCCACCGAGGACAACTGGATAGCTTACCTGAATGAGATCAGGATGATGGCTGCAAGACATCACAAGACGCCGAGGCAGATAGATATGGCTCTCGTGACGTATGGTCAGCCGACCAGCGGCGAGTAAAGACCCACCTTAGATGCGGCGTTCGTTCACACGCGAAGGTTTAATCCGGTCGTAGAGGGTATGAAGCTAGTGCGAGGAACGCTGTCCAAGGCGAGGTTGGATGAATAACCTCCGCCCTAGAATGATTCATTGACTGAGAATCATCGGTGAACGTGGATGAACAGGGCCTGGATCATCGCGCGGAAAGAGATCAAAGAGATAGCCCGAAGCAAGTACATTCTCTCCTCGCTGGCGATTCCCATCGTGCTCATAGGCGTCCTCGTCCCCTTCGTGACCACGATCGTCCCCTTGATGGCGGCGCCTTCGCCTAGCTCCGCGAACTTCCCGCCGGGCATAGAGAAGATGATCCCGGGCTTCCGGGAGATGACCTTCCAGCAGAAGCTGACGTACTTCGAGACCTACTTCGTGTTGGCGCCGTTGCTCTTGATGGTGCCCCTGATGACGCCCATCTACATCGCCGCGGACAGCTTCGCCGGCGAACGCGAGCGAAAGACCGTGGAGCCGCTCCTGGCGACGCCGGCGTCGGACATGGAGCTCTTCTTCGGAAAGGTGCTCACCTCGTTCCTTCCCTCGATGGCCGTATCCCTCGTGACCTTCACGAGCGCCACCGTGATCCTCGCAGCCGCGGCCCTGGACGCGTTCCATAGGGTTATCTTCCCGAACCTCGCGTACGTGGCGATGATGGCCTTGACGACGCCCTTGGCCACGGTCTTCAGCATCAGCGTCATGGTCCTCATGTCCGCGAAGATCGCGAACGTCCGCGATGCCAGCCAGATCGGAGGCATCGTGATCCTCCCGGTTATGCTCCTGATCTTCGGGCAGCTCCTCAACCTCTTCTTCATCAACGAGCTCATCGTCCTCGCCGGCACCCTGATGCTCGCGCTCGTGGACGCTCTCCTCATCCGCGTTGCGACCTCGCGGTTCGACAGGGAGAACCTGCTTACCAAGCTCTGAGCAGGCATGGTCTAGGAGCCCACGGCCATGGTTGAGGTCAGTCCTTTGCTTCTGTTCAGCGGTGTCGGCATGGTCTCCGTCGGGCTGCTCGCCATGATATGGTGGGCTCCGAGGACGCGCTTCCGCTTCTTCCTCATCGGCGGGCTGCTCTGGGCCGCCGCGATCGCCGTGAAGACCGTCATGGACCTCACGGTGACACCGGCCTTCTCCAGCTATGTCTCCGCCGCCCTAGGCCAGACGCTTCCCGCCTCCGTTGCTCTAGGCCTCTACGTGGGGCTCAGAACAGGGCTGCTGGAGTCCGGCTTCCCCTATGTAGCGGCGTTATGGACGAGGCTGAAGCAGGCAGCCTGGCGTGACGTCTTCGCCATAGCCATAGGGTTCGGCGCCTTCGAAGCCCTCCTCCTAGGCGCCCAATCCTTCCTGAACATAGCCGCGATCATCCTAGACCCCAGCGTACTGGACAGTCTGCCCGCGGGGCAACGCGAGCTTGTAGCCAAGCAGCTCAGCTATGGGCCCTGGATCGTACCAGCCCCGATCCTTGAGAGAGCCTTCACCCTCGTCGCGCACATGCTCGCCACGGTTCTCGCGATCTACGCTGCCAAGGCCGGGAAGCCCTCGTTCCTAGCCGCCTCTGTCCTCTACAAGACAGCTCTAGACGGCCCCATTCCGCTGTTCAACCCCCTCGTAGCCGAGGGAGGACTCGTGGGGCTCTACCTAGTGGAAGGCTACGTCGGCGTTCTAGCCCTCGTGGGAACCCTCGGCCTAGCCTGGTTCAAGAGACGACAGGTCGACAGACTAGAGTCAGGCCGCTTGCTTAAGGAGTCTAGCTGAGCCGCTGTGCACCGAGGCCCTAAGGCCTCATATAGAGAAGAGCGCCTGGCCTCGGGCCCTCGCGTTTCCCTGCCTATCGCATCGCGGGGATGAACGGCGAAATGAGGCCATGTATCACCATGCCCGGGAGGGCTGTGACGAGCGGTGTAACTACCCGCGTACTACTCTGCCCTTGTTTACGGGGCCTCCGTCCAGTAGGAAGCCAACGCATATGATCGGCCGACGCTGCCTAGGGTGTGGAGGTGCGCAGCCCTTCAGCAGGGATTGCGGGGAGGATGACCGACGCGTTCGCCTATGTGGAAAGGGGTACGGTTAAGCCTCCTGTGGGTAGGACGGTCACCTTGGCCCCGGGGCCATGGCTCCTTACCGCGTCGTCAAGGGCCTCTTGAACGGAGGCGGCGTAGCCCACGCCCAGCTCTTCGGCTTCGCGTTGGGAGTAGTTGTCCGAGACGAGCACGACCCTGTTCCGGTTCACGACCTTTGCATAGCAGTAGTCGAATGCCCCGCCTGAGGCATCGACCTCACCCGCCTTTATGAGCGCCATCAGCTCCTCCGGCCTCAGCGAGGCGAGTTGCTGGAAGCCCAGGCGTCCCTCCCGGGTGCCGGGGCCGTCCTCGCAGGGCGCCACGAGGATGATCGTTCCCCTAGGCTTGACCATGGGCACGGCCGCGTACAAGGAGAAGGTAGCGTGGCCGAAGGTCGCGTCCCGAGGGCAGGAGCCCAGAACGACTATGTCCGCGTCCTCCGCCGCCTTGACGCCGTAAAGCCCATCGTAGAGCCTGACGCCCTCCCTGTGGGCTTGGACCACGTCACCAGCCACGGCGTACAGAATCTCCTTCCGCTCGTTCAGGACGACGTTCACGATCACGTCCAGCCGCGCCATCCGGGCGATCTCCTCCATGTCCTCGCGCACGGAGTTACCGTCCACGACGCCCACGCGCACCTTCGCGTCATCGACCATGCTGTGGTTGTGGTTGATCGTCTCCACACCTGAAACGCCGGGCAGGATGATCTTCGCCCCGCCGCCGTAACCCGCGAGCGGATGGGCTACGATGCCTCCGACCGCTATCCGGTGGTCGGCCTCTGCGACTTGCCGGTTGATCCAGACCGGCGTGCCCCTACGCGAGGCGCCCAGCCGAACGAGGTCTCGGCTGTTCTCGTGATTCCTGACATCGAAGCGGTCGAGAACCTCGCCGCCCAGCTTCCGTCTCAGCTCCTCATCCGAGAGGCGGCGATGCGTGCCCCGCGCCACGACGACCGAGATGTTCTCGTCTCGTACGCCGGCTGCTTCCAGCTCCAGGAGGAGAACGGGCAGAACCTTGTAGGCGGGCGTGGGCCTCGTCCAGTCATCCGTGAGGAGAACCACCTTGTCGGCCGGCTTCACAGTCGCGGCTATGGGCTTGGCGCCCACTGGCCTCCTCAGGGCCTCCCTGACGAGCTGCTGTTCCTGCTCTGTTCGCCCGGAGCGTGGCACGTCATGGGCGACCACCCGCTGGAGGTTCCCTTCGCGGACATCGAAGCTCTTCTCCGCGTCGCCGTAGGGGATCGTAAGCCTCATGGCTGAGTCGAAGCCGAATAAGGCGGGGCTTTGATAAATAGCCTTAGTACCGAGGGCGGCGACGTTGAGGGTGAGGTTCGGTCCCGCTGGGCTGCCGGATGAAACAGACTTCAGGCTTAGCGTCCAGTGGCTCGTCCAACGCGGCTACGACGCCTGCCAAGTCGATTTCTCGAACGGCATCAGGTTCGAGGTAGCCAAGGCCCAGGAGATGCCGCCGCTAGTCGAGGGCAAGGATATGGCCTTCTCGTTTCACGCCCCATACTACATCCAGCTGAGCAAGGAGCAGGGCGCCCTAAGGCACGTCGCCATGGTCGAGCATGTGGCTCACATCGCCCACGCCTTCGGCTCGAGGCTCGTCGTCGTGCACCCCGGCTTCCTCCAAGGCCGAAGCAGAGAGGAGGTGACGCGGATCGTCGCCCGAAACCTTAAGGCGGCTGTGGAGCGGGTTCAGAGCCGAGGCTACGGGAACGTCGCGATAGGCGTAGAGAACATGGGCAACAGCGCAAACTTCGGCGTTCTCGACGACGTGCTCGAGCTCGTCCGGCGGACGGAGGGCACGGTTCCCCTGGTGGACTTCGCCCACGTTCACGCCGTAAGCGACGGCGGCCTGAAGACCCAGGAGGACTTCGTGGCGCTCCTCGAGCACGTCAGAGAAAGATTGGGCCTCAGCCATCTCGGCGCTTTGAACGGCCACTTCAGCGACGTGAAGTATAGGAATCGTCGGGAGGTTAAGCATCTCAGGTATGGGCAGGGCGACCTGCGCGTGACGCCCCTTGTCTCAGCCGCCCGCGAGCTGGAAGTGAACGCGACGCTCATCTCGGAGTCCCACGACGAAGAGAGCAACCAGCGGATACTGCTGGAGATCCAGAGAGCCCTAAGCTCGTAGACAAGGTGGGCGACTGAGCCTGCGCCGGCGGATGGGGACTCAAGGGCCGTTGAGACAGAAGCGAGGCGCGTCTGGCTTCTTCAACTCCGCGGCGTCAGGCCGGTAGAACACCATCTTCCACACTCAGCCTAGCCCGGCTGGCTTTCGTAGGCTTCAGCGCTTGATATACGGCTCCGAGCACAAAGGCTACTGCCCGCGCGATGTCTATGAACGGGTATATGACCATCGGTCTATACCCTTTCTCTCCACTCTTCCAAGACCGATGAACGTAGTAGATCATCAGGCCAATCGGCGCAAGAAGCAGAAGAGTCAGCAACGGCGCCAGGAGCGCAGGGGAGGGGATAGAGAACGTCAGGAATGCCATGGAGAATGCTAGTGAGGTGAAGGCCACGGACCCCAGCACGAATGCGAGAATCCACTTGGAGAACGTGTTCCTTGCCCCCTTCATCTTCAGCAGGAGGGCGGCGCCCTGTCCGTACCTGAACATCTGCTTCAACAGCCCTCGGAGAGTTGAGCGATGCTTGTGCTTGACCAAGACCTCTGGGTCTAAGACCATACCGTATCCTCCTCGGCAGATCCGGTCCGCCAGCTCGATCTCGTCGAAGCCGTATCTTATGGCTTCGTCAAACATCCCCACCTCCGCTATGGCGGCTCGTGTCACGGCCATGTTGCATCCCACTGCGTAGTGAAGAGGCGGCTTCGCGGCGTTCAAGACCTCTCGTCGCCTGAGCCTCCTCATCGCCGGAACGATGCTCTCGTCCGCATATCGGGAGAGAAGATCGTCATAGTACCTCAGGATGTTTCCTCCCACGCAGCCGATCCTATTGCCTGAAGCGTCCGCCACAATACGGTTGACCCAGTCTCTCGGCACGACGCAGTCGCAGTCCGTAAAGACCATGACCTCGCCCCTGCTATGGTTGATGCCCGTGTTTCTTGCCGCGTTCAGCCCAGGCCTCTCCTCCATCAGCAGCCTAACAGGGTAGTTTGAGACAAGCTCCCGGGTGTTGTCTGTTGAGTTCCCGTCCACAACTATTATCTCAAGCCTGTTCTTATCGTAGTCTACCTGCGTCAGTGAGTCCAAGAGATCAGCTATCGTTGCGGCGCCATTCTTGACTGGAACGATCACCGAAACGCTCAGACTGAGCCCCCGTGTATCCTTCAAATCCTATTCCTTCAGGATGCGAGTCCATACTTGATGCAACAATGCTTGCAGCGTCTCCTGGCCGGTTGTCTTCTATTCAGCTCAGGCTCCCATCCGAGGCTATTGAGCTTCTCAACCCTCGCCGGATTGGGTCCTACATCTCCTCTCCGGCCATGAGCACTTGACGGCATGAGCGTGCTCATCCCCTCAGGTGAGCGAGCGCTTCCTCAAGGCTGCGGTTAAGGCAGGAGCACGGCGAGTCCCTCCAGCCTCTGGAGAAGCTTCCGAGGCGTGTAGGCCCTAAGCTCATCGGTTAGGCCCTTCTCCTTCAGCTGCTCCGCCTTGACAGGCAGCGAGAGCCCGTCCACGGTCTTCCAGTCGGACATGTGCAGGGAGCCAAGCGGGGACCGCGCCAGTTTCCCACTGGGCGTCTGGGAGGGATCGATCACTATCACGCCCGGCTGCTTCTCATGGCCGCCTAGGATCTTGGCCTCAGCCCGGGCCTTCACGTAGTCGATCCAGCGGCTTGTGAAGCGGCCCTTCTGCCTCTGCGAGCACTCAAAGTGCTCGTCGTAGAAGGCTGAGGGCTTCTCCTCCTTAAGCGTCAGGTACACGTGGAACGAGGAGCCCGTCCAAGCGACGAGGAGCTCATCCGTTGCTATCGCGTCGATCTCCTCGTCGTTGGAGATGGCCTCGACGAACAGCCGCGCCACCTCCCTGGCGGTCTCATGCTTCACGTCCGCGGCCCGGTCGATGTCGTAGAAGACCCGCCGGATCGGTCTGCCCGGCCGTTCATGGTTTGTCGCGTAGAAGAAGTCCGCGTACTTCCTAGGGAGGAAATACTGCCAGATCCTCTGCTGCAGCGGCGTGAGGCGATCCCGGGCTAGGCTGAGGCTCTCTTGCTCAGCCCTGATCGCGAGCAGCTCCTCGGTTACGCCCATGGCAAGCTCTTCCGCCGTGAGGGGCGGCATGAAGGAGCCGCGTTTAAGAAGCCTCTTCTCCTTCAACCATATGCGCGCGGCGACCTCACGGTGCTCGAGGAAGCCCTTCAGCTTCGAGGCGACGACCCCGTAAAGGAGCAGAACCTCGGGTTCGCCGAAAGGCTTGAGGATATCTCGTTCCGAGGCGAGACCCGCCAAGCCCATAGACGCGAGTTAGGCAACCTAAGCCTAAAAGCCTAATGGGGCCTGGAGGAGGCCTTCAATCAAGGCAAGGGTAATGCCAGGAAAGAGAGAGGCTACTAGCCATCGGCTCCCAACCCGTACGGGCCGCAGCCGGGCATGGGGCTGCGGGACTTCCATGGCGAAGCCCTTGGCCGAGGCTTCAAGGTTGCCGCCTTCTGCTCCTGCTTCGTCGGCGGGCTCTCTCAGGCTGAGCCTCCTGCGGAGGGACGCCTCTGTCTAGGCGTGCCCTGATGCATCAGCAGGCCTTGTGAAGTACTGCATTCCCCTCTTGTAGGAGTAGACGTAGGGTATCGCGAAGTCTACCCTCTCCGCCTTCGAAATCCTCTCGAATATCCTCCTGTTGATCTCATGCAGTATCCTAGGCCTATCCGTGGCAAGGGTCATGTACCTCAGCCTCATGTATATGCCGTAGTCGTAGACCTCCGAGCGTACGTAAGGCTGTTTGCCCGTGGCCTTTATCATGTCGCCCGTGACCTCGATGGCCGAGTCGATCATGATCTTCTCTGCCTCCGCCCAGTCGGAGTCGAAGGTAATCCTCCACACCGTCTCATCGAGTATGTAGGACGTTGCGGCGCTCGCTGGAAGCATGGATCGCTCCTCCTGGATCTCGGGCGTATAGTTGATCACCCAGGTGCCCTGAAGCACGGAGTTCGGTATCGTTATTGTCCTGTTGACCGGCTCCTCGCTTCCCACGCTGCCGCCGACCTGGTGCAGGGTGGTGAACATGGGGCCTAGGTCTACCACATCGCCCGTTATGCCCCATGCTGGTATCGAGATCCGGTCGCCGGACCTGAAGGCCTGGTAGAGGCGCGAGAAGATCCTCTTGTTTATCTCGTAGGCTATCCGGGGCCTGTCTGTGGCGTTCGTCATGTACCTCAGCCTCATCGTCACCCCGGTGCTGTAGGATTCACCTCTGACGTAGGGCTCTTGCCCTGTCTTCGCGATTATGTCGGCCGTGACCTCCTTAGCGCTCTCCACAAACACCTTCTCGGCCGCCTCTAGGTTTGATCCTATGGGTATGTTCCAGACGACCTCGTCGAGGATGAAGGAGGTACTCGGCTCCTTACGCTCGATCGCTGGGGGGAGCCCCTTCTCCCATTTGGGCGTGTAGTTGATCACCAGGTTTGCGAAAAGCATGGCGTTCGGTATCAGGATGTGGCGGTTCACAGGCTCCTCGCTTCCCACCGCCCCACCTACCTGGTTAAGGACCGTGTACATCGGCCCGACGTCCAGCACGTCGCCTACCAGGCCGTAGGAGGGCAAGAGAACCCTGTCGCCTACCCTGAAGGGGCGTTTGATCGTCACGAGGAGCCAGGCGGCAAAGCCCGTGACGGGCGCCTGAAGGGACCAGCCTAGGAAGAGGCCTCCGAAGGCACCTATGACGGCGCCTATCGCCCCAAGCTGAAAGAAGGCGTTTAGGACGACGAGGAGGGCGATGAAGAGCACCGCGAACTTCCAAAGCCCTAACATCATCTTCACATCGCCCTCCGTTCCGCCCGCCCTGAGCAGGGCTCGCCGGATCGCCTTCGACGAGACCAAGTAGAACAGGTAGGCCTCTGTGAGCGCGAGGGCCACGCCTACCGCTGCCCAGATCTCATACCCCCAACTTGGCAGGATCTTCTCGGGCCCAACCCTCCAGAGGTAACCCCAAGCAAACGCCGAGGCCACGGCTAAAGCGATCAGAGCGAAGACGACTGTCCTTCTCATGGCTAGCATTAACTTACGAGGCGCCTCCTTAAAGGCTTCAGGTTGCCCCAGAGCGCCGAGTCGATGCTGGAGGCAAGGAAACACACTTCTCGGAGTCTCTGGACCTGGGGGAAACGTCATCCCAGGCCCTAGAGGTGGCCGGGGAGCTCGTAGCCCAAGGCTTGAAGCAAATGGCTCTGCGCTTAGTTCCCTATATCCTTGCGCCGCGCACAGGAGGGGGGCTTCGAGCTGCGGCTGTACACGATAGGTCACTCGACCAGGAGCCTCACGGAACTCGTGGAGCTGCTGAAAGAGTTCGAGGTAGGGGCCCTGGCGGATATCCGGCGCTGGCCAGGTTCCCGGCGATTCCCCCACTTCAACCGTGAAAGCCTGAGCGTCCATCTTCCTCAGGTGGCGATCGAGTACCTCTGGTTGGGCGAAGAGCTGGGCGGCTATCTGAGGAGGGGCCTCGGCGAGAACTCCCCTAATAAGGCTTGGAGAAGCCCCGGGTTCAGGAACTACGCGGATCATACGCTCACACAGGCCTTCTCAGACGGTGTCGGGAAGCTGCTCCGCATGGCCACAGCCGAAAGAGTCGCGTACATGTGCGCCGAGAAGCTGCCTTGGAGATGTCATCGAAGGATCGTCTCGGACTACCTGACCGCGAAGGGACATGAGATCATCCACATAATCGACGCGGGCCGAAGCGTGGAGCATAGGCTTCCCTCCTTCGCGAGGATAGAAGGAGGTCGACTGACTTACCCTCCGCGAGGTTGAGAAACGCCCCGCGGGATGCCCGGCGACCCCTCCTTTCGCTGCGCCCTGAGCATCGGCGGCCACGCTTAGGGGATGCAGGTCGTCGCAAGGCTTATGTGGCGAGCGTGCAGGCTGCCGCGCAGACGCGTCTAGGAGGAGCCGGCGCTGGTCGATAGCATGACGCCCTGGGAGCGCTTCGAGGCGACGACATGCTTCGAGGAGCCCGACCTCGTCCCGGTTCGCGTCCACGTATCAGCCGGAGGCTTCTGGTCATCCTACAAGCGCTATGCCGAGAGGCCGCCGGTCGAGCAGCAGCCTCGGTATCCTGAGGCTCAGCAGGAGATCGGCGTTGGGACGCCCGTCACACCCCTTGCCTGGGGCGGCCGTCTGGAGCAAAGGAGCCTCGACGGGAACCTAGACTCTGACTGGTGGGCGCCCACGATCACCGACGTGACCGGCCACAAGCAACTCTCGATACCCAGCCGCGAGTACATGCTCGATTACCTCGAGGAGACCTGTGCCAGCCTCCTCCGGAGCACGACGAGGGAGCAGCGGGAGCGACACATGGGTGGGGGCTGGAGCATCACCGTGATGGGCCCCGGCGACCTCGCCTGTCGGTTGATGGGCCACGGGGGCTATGAGCGCATACTCACCGCTATGTACCGGGCGCCGAATGAGGTGCATAAGCTCTACGAGTTCCTGGTCAGAAGCAACGTGCAGTGGGTAAGCCTCTGCAGGGAACGGCTTGACAACATCCGGATGTGCCGCCTTCACGACCACAGCCTCACCTTCCTCTCGCCGCAGATGAGCAAGAGATTCGGCATCCCCTACTGGAGACGAGAGTTCGACGCGCTAGGGAGCGAGACGGTGCGCTGGTACCATAACGAGGGCCAGATCGGCGGCAACATCGCTTCCATCCTTAAGATGGGCGCTACGGTTTACGAGTTCGGCCTCGTGGACGCCTTGAGAGCGAAGAAGCTCTTCGCCGGCAAGGTCACCATGGTCGGCGGCGTGAATAACATAGGCTCGATGCTTCACGGCCGGCCCGAGCAGGTCATCGTGGAGGCACGCTGTTCGATCGAGACCCTAGCCCCAGGCGGAGGCTTCATACTCCAGGCTAGCGGTGGCCAGGATATCAACACGCCCGTGGCTAATAGCGACGCGTTGTACAGGGCGGCCATGAAGTACGGCAGGTATCCTCTGCGCCGGTGATGAGGCTTCTGGAGCCTAGTCGGTCCACCATCGGCCTGGCTGGGGCGCGCCCAGTGTGGCGAGGGCTCTCCGAACCTCCTCAAGGTTCGGGGGGCAGCCGGGCACGAAGATGCCCCTTAGGCCGTTGTAGAACGTTGGCGCGGTGCAGTTCCCGCAGAGCACTGTCCGCTCTGTGCCTTCAGGCATCTTCGACTCAGGGCCCATGAGTATGTGGATGGGCTCGACGTTGGCCTCTGCGTGCTTGGCGAACCGGTACATGTCCGTCGCGACGCGGCCGTAGCAGCCTGCGCAGGCGCCCGCGTTCACTAATCGAAGCCACTTGACCTTCTGGTTAACCAGGTCGACCGAGGTGGCCGTGTTCTGTCGATGGGCCTCCTGAATGCTGAGCCCCCTCACCTCTATCCTGCTCAGGTCAGCGACGCCCAGTCCCTTCTGCTCAGCCCATTTGAGGAAGCGGAGCGAGGAGGGCTCCACGCCGATCACCTTGGCTGAGACGGCGTCGACCGCGACGGCGTCCCTGCCCGCGATGCAGAGGTCTAGCTGCTGCTTCCAGAAGGGCGGGATGTGATGCGTGGAGAGCGTACCGTCGACGACCACGAGGTCCGTCGGCCTAGCCTGGTTCAGGTCCACGATGACCTCCTCAAGCCTATCCTGCTTATGGTAGCCCCACTTGTCCTGCTGCGGGATGACCCCATAGTAGTTCTTCATCGCCACCGTTAGGCCCGCGACGTGATGCGTCTTCAACGTCGGCACGTTGATGAAGGCATCGCATTCGCGCAGAGCCCGGGCGATCCTGACGGTCTTGAAGTAGACGGAGTCCTTCACAGACACCTCGTCGAAGGGCTGCTCGTTGAAGTTCACCATCTCAGCCCCGGCTTCCTTCGCCATCTTCTCGTACAGGTGATGAAGCGAGAGGTCCCTCCAAGTCGGGGACTCGCCGATCGCCACACGTGATGCCCCCGCAGCTTGGGCCAGCTTCACCACGGCCAGAACGACCTCGGGGTGAACCGTCTCCCCCGTGTCAGGGGAAGCCCCGTCGACCATGTTCGGCTTGATGAGGACCTTGTCGCCCTTGCCCACGGTCTTCTCTATGCCGCCGATGAGGTCGAGCGCCTTCACCACCTTCGCTTCCAGGTCCGTGTCACGTACGATCGAAACGATGGGATTAGACGTTCTAACACCACTCCAGCCAATGAGCCGGGCTCTAACCTCACAGACTTCTTATAAGCCTTCGGTGCAGGAGAACGCGTCGGGAAAAGGAAAAGGCCATGGCCGGAGACATCAAAGAGCCTGAGAGGCTACCTTCCATGGCCCGTGCGACGAAACCTGTCTCCGGCCGTGAATCGACAAGTATTTAGCTCCGGGAGGCTTTGAGCCCGACATGGACGACCGCGGAGCAAAGCCCGAGCAGACCCTCGCCTTAGAGGCCGAGGCGGTCTCGAAGAGCTTCGGCGCGATCAGGGCGCTGAACAACGTTACGCTCCGCGTTCCGCCAGGCCAGGTCTATGGGCTTTTGGGCCCGAACGGCTCAGGCAAATCGACGCTGATGAAGACAATACTGGGCCTGATCAGGCCTGATAGCGGAGCCGTCGCCGTCTACGGCCTGAGCGTAGACCGAGACCCCATCGCGGTCAAGCGGATCGTGGGCTACGTACCGGAGTCGCCTAGGCTGTACGATTTCCTCACGGGCGTCGAGTACTTGGACTTCGTCGCGGACATGTATGGGCTCGGCCAGGCGGAGAAGAAGGAGCGGATAGGCGAGTTTCTCACGGCGCTAGACCTAGAGGGCCGGGAGAACGATATGATCAACGGCTACTCCCAGGGGATGAGGCAGAAGCTCACCATAACGGCGGCGCTCCTGCACAGGCCGAAGCTCCTGATCTTCGACGAGCCGTTGAACGGCCTAGACCCGAAGTCCGCCAGGATCGTGAAGGAGCTGCTTCATAAGCTCTCTCAGGAGGGCGTTACGACGATCTTCAGCACGCACGTCTTGGAGATCGCGGAGGCCATATGCCATCGCATGTCGATCATGTACGAGGGCCAAGTCCTGGCGGAGGGCACCATCGCCGACCTCCGGGATAAAGCCGAGCTACCTGGCTCCACCCTGGAAGAGGTCTTCCTGAAGCTCACAGGGACGGTGGACCTGCGCGAGGTCGTAGAGGCCTTGGCCAAATGAGAGTCGCGAACGTACTGAAGCTGGCCAACGTGCTCGTCACCTCGCAGCTGAGAGGCAGCGGCAGAGGCCGGCCCGCCACCTCCCTCCTGTCAAGGCCACGGGTGCTGCTCTACGTAGACCTTGCCGGGTTCGTTGGTCCCTTCGGTCTCCTTCTCGTTGTGCTTAGCCGTTTGCCGCCGGGGGTCGATGTCCTGCTGGGGGACTTAACGGTCCAAGCCCTAGTAGGCTTGCCGGTCTTCATGACCTCGACGCTTCTGCTCATCGGCGTGCTATGGGAGATCACCGCCCCCTACAGGTCCACGTCCAGCGACACGGTCAACTGGCTGCCTCTGCGGCCTTCGGAGTATGTCCTCGCCTCCACGCTCTCGTCGGTCTACACGTACTCGATCCTCCTAGCCATAGGCTGGGGAGCCACGCTAAGCCTCGCCCTGGCGTTTCACATGGAGACGCTATGGGTTGTCTCAACGCTCGTCAGCCTAATCGCGGCGCTGATCGGGGGCTTCGCTGTGGAGATGCTGAGGTCCTTGACAAACCGGGTCTCCTCCTCGTTCTACAGAAGGGGCGGCCGAGGCGTGATCGCCGTCAGGCTCATACTGACCGTGCTGGCGCTGGTGGTCTTCCAGGTCATCTTCAACGCGAACCTGATGCTGCCACTGATTCAGGCTCTGGTCGGCGCGGTGAACGCCTTCTGGTTCATCCCCGTCCTCTGGCCGGCCCTGCTCGTCCAGAGGCTCTATCAAGCTGATCTCCTAGGCGCCGCGGCGCTCGCCGCCGCGATACCGGTCTTCACCGCGCTGCTCTTCTTCGCAGCCGTGGCGTTAAGGACCCGATACTGGCTACCGCTCCCGGTCTCTATCAGGGTGACCACCGCCGCCTACGCTCCGAGAGCCGGGCTACTCGGCAGGCTCGGCCTGGGGTCGGTGGAGGCCGCGATCGTGCGGAAAGACCTGAGGTCGCTTACGAGGCGCAGGGAGATGGCTCGCTTCCTGGCGCTGCCGATCGCTTTGCTCATCCCCTTCGCGCTCACGTTCTCAAGCCTGAGCGCGGAGCCTGCTGAGCGAGTGATCTTCGGCCTCCCGTTGATCGTGCCGCTTCTCGCCCTCTTCTCGCTCATACTGGCGATGACATCCATAGGTCAGGAGGGGCAGGCGGTCCTCAACCTCTACGTTTCGCCCATCTCGTCCAGTCAGGTTCTCAGAGGGAAGCTCCTTTCCTCCCTGCTGGTATCCACACCCTTCAACGTGGCGATCGCCGCCCTCCTGCTAGCGGTGGGAGGCGTTCAAACCGACCTGTTCGGGGCCTTTATCGCCGTCACCCTTTCACTGACCGTGGAGTCCGCCTTCCTGGGCTTGGCTGTGGGCTGTTGGGAACCCGACTTCTCGGAGGGGCCGCGGACGCGCTTCGTCGCCATGAAGGGCTGGATGATAGGCCAACTCGCCTTCTGGGCGGCAGCCTTGGCCTCCGAAGCCCCCGTCGCGCTTTACCTGTACTCTCGCAGCCTCGTGGGAACGATAGGCCTGCAGCTGCCGGTCGCGGTGGCGGTGACACTCGCGGTAACAGCCCTCATCTCAGGCATCGCCTATAGGTACGCGGCCCACGCGGCAACCAGGCTGCTGCAGGAGTTGCGCACCTAGCCTACCATCTGCGAGCCCGGCCGCGGGGGCTGCAGGCGGGACCTCGCCACGGTGGAGGTTCCAGGCGCGAGGGTGGAAAGGCTTATCTAGGTGGCGAGCCGGGATTAGGGGGACCGAATTAGGTTCACCTAATAGGCAGGGGACGCGCGAAGCCATGTTCGAAGGACTCTTCCCGAGCTTCCTCATCACCTTCAGGGAAGCCCTGGAGGCCGCCCTCATTGTGGCCATCATGGCCTCCTATCTCAGGAAGACTGGCAAGGGAGGATTGAGTCGTTACCTGTACTCGGGAGCCGGCGGCGCCATACTGGTCAGCGTGATCCTCGCGTGGCTCGTCCAGGTGGTCTACGGCGAACTCAAGGGAGCAACCGCGGAGTTGTTCGAGGGAGCCGCCTCGCTTACGGCCGTGGCGGTCTTGACCTACATGATCTTCTGGATGACGAGCCACGGGAAGAAGATCAAGGCAGAGCTGCAGGAGAAGATCGACGTAGCCATTACGACGGGAGAACTCCTCGGGATCACCGTTCTGGCATTCGTAGCCGTCTTCAGGGAGGGCCTGGAGACTGTCCTTTTCCTGACGGCCACGTTCTTCCTAGACCCCTTGGGCGCCGCGATCGGGGTCGCGGCGGGATCAGCCGTCGTATTCGTCATAGCGGTGCTTCTCATGAAGGGCATCTATCTCCTAGACATCAGGAGATTCTTCAGGTATACGAGCGTGCTCCTGATAGTCTTCGCCGCGGGACTGGCCGGTTACGGGGTCCACGAGCTCGTAGAAGCCGGGGAGAACTCGGGCATCGAGCTTGGCCTTCTGGGCTCCGCCGCGTATGACATCAACCCTGCGAGGAGCTTGGACGGGAGCTACCCGCTTCTGCACGAGAAGGGCGCCCTGGGCTCCGTTCTCAAGGCGCTTGTGGGTTACGACGGCAACCCGGAGTGGCTGAGGGTCATAGTATACCTAGGGTACTGGCTGATCGTCGGCCTCTACGTCCTTGAAACCTACCGGAGGGCTAGGGCTACGGCGCCTTCAGAAGCGCCTGCGGCGAGGCGAGAGACGCCGTCTAGATAGCTGAGCAGAACGCTAGAAGGAGTCGGCACAACTCCCAGCGAAACGCCAGGGCAACGACCCCATATTCCATTACGGGAGTTGAGCCGTTAGCTCAGCGACGTATCAGATGAACTTTGAGGGCGCAGACCGAGACTCGATAGGTTCACCTCTTCGGATTGATCTCTTCCGTTTGATGTTGATGGTTTCTGTAAGCTATGGTTTAGTGAAGCGAAGTAGCGCTATCCTTTTAAGAGGCTGAACCGGCCTTGACTACGAGATGCGGCAGGATGGAAGTTTCCGAGAACGTTGAGGAATACCTTGAGGCCCTCTGGTTATCCGAGGAGGCCGGCAGGCCGCTGGCGAGGATTACCTGGACCGCTCAGCAGATCGGCGTCTCCGCCCCGAGCACCGTGGAGATGCTGAAGAAGCTCGAAGAACGGGGCCTCGTAGCCTACGAGACCCGGAAAGGCGTTAAGCTCAGCGAGAAGGGCAGGGCAATAGCCCGGCAGATCATAAGGAACCATAGATTAACCGAGCTTCTGATGAAGGAGACGCTGAACGTGAGCGTAGACGAGGGCACGGTATGCGGCATAGAACACCACATGACTGAGGAGTTCGCAGACGCCCTCTGCACGCTGCTGAAGCATCCGAGGCTCTGCCCCCACGGAAACAAGATACCCGCGGGAGAATGCTGCGAAAAAGCCTCGTAGCTCTGCTGCAGCGCGCGGAGACGGTAGGCTTACTACGGGCTCTGAGTCTAGGGTAGACTTGCGTTCTCGGGCGATGTTACCATTTTGGTAACGGTTTTGGTAACAGACCCTTGGCTCTGGGCTCGCCTTTCTGCTGAGGTCGGCGGCGTCATCGGGGCTTCGCGATGATCTCCTTGATCTCTAGGTCTAGGAACCTCCTCGGGTAGGCGGGTTTCACGACGATGGCGGTGTCAGCGCCCTCGCCTGTCCCCGCGATCGCTATCACCTCCCGGTCAACGGGGATGAGCCCCGCGTCCGCGGCCATGAGCACGATCTCGACGCAGACCTTCATGCCTTGGCAGAACCTGTAGAGGGTCTGCGTGACGATCTCGTTCGGAGCCTTGCCTCCGAACTTCTCCGTGAAGGCGGAGCTCACATCGTCGCCCAACGCGTGGATACACGTCAGAACCTTCACGCCCTCCTTCTCCAGCCTGGCGCGCTCCTCGCGCGTCATAGCCCATCCCTCGCTGGAAAAGCCCTCGCAGATCGTCACGACGACGAGGTTCACCTTCTTCAACGACCTGAAAGCCTTGGCGGCCTTCAAACCGGTTTCGCCGTGCGTTGACGCCACGACGACATCATCGATTCCCAGCTCGATCGCCCTCTCCTTCGAGACCGCGAGGGCAAGGTCCGTGTTCTCAGCCCCGCCCTTGTCGAAGTACAGGATACGCTTCTCCAATGCCCCCTAACCTTCAGAGCCGCTCTCCACGCGAAGCGGTACTTAAGCCTCACCACTCAGGCTGCCGGTCCTCGCTGACTGAAGGCGGTGCGGCGGCGCACTCGTTCACAGACACGGTCTCCGCGCTACGCGAGATCGGCCGCACCATGGAGGAGGGAGCCTCGCTCGCCGTGATGACCTTCACGGCCGGCAAGAAGGGTGTGTTGAGATTCCGGCACATCCGCCAGCATACACGATAGGGGCACGGCATCCACGTGTTCGAGGCCCCTGAGCTTGAGGGATACCTGACTGAGGCGGGCTTCGAGAGCTTCCAGCCTCAGACGCACGGTTCCATCCTAGTCTTCAGCGCAAGAAGGGGCAGGGCTTGAGGTCCTGCAATCCCATCTGAGGGCCCTTCCCACAGGCTCTTACCCGTGCCTGTCAGAGCCCCTGACGCTCGGGCAGATCTCGCTCAGGAAGGTACCTGGCGGGCTGAGAGCACCCCTAGAGCCATTCCTTGAACTCTTCAGCCAGTCGTTCTAGGGCTGTTCTCTGCTTCTGCGACAGGTTCTGAGGGACACGCACGTCGATCGTGACGAGCTCGTCTCCCTGGCCGAACCAGGAGTTCCCGATGCCCTTTCCCCTAAGCCTGAAGACGGTGCCGCTCTGCGTCCCAGGGGGAACCCGCAGCTCAGCCTTGCCATCCAAGGTGGGAACCTGGATCTTGGCCCCCAGCGCTGCTTGGAGGAAGCTTACCTCCGCGCGGTGGTGGATGTCCTTGCCCTCCCGGGTGAAGAGCTTGTGCGGCCTCACGTGCACGACCACGTAGAGGTCTCCGGGCGGGCCTCTGGACGCGGGGGCGTCCCCTTGACCCGCGAGCTTCAGGTAGGTGCCGTCCTCTACGCCTCGCGGTATCTGGACCTTGAGCCTCTGGGCGACCTCCTCGACGCCCGTGCCCCTGCATTGGGTACAGGGCGAGTCTACGATGCTTCCGCGCCCATAGCATCGATCGCAGGGCGCGACCTGGATGACCTGCGCGAAGCCCACGGACCTGACGTAGCGGATCTGGCCCCTGCCCTGGCACTTCGGGCAGGTTCTAGGCGAGGTGCCCGGCCTTGCGCCGCTCCCGCGGCAAACGTGGCAGATGGCTGAGCGCTCGACCTCGATCTCCCTCTCCAGCCCTTTCGCCACCTCTTCCAGCGATAGCTCTAGGTCGTAGCGGAGGTCCCGTCCTCCCATGGGCCCGGGCTGCGGCCCGAAGCCTCCGAAGCCACGGAGGAGGCGTTCGAAGACGGATTCGAAGTCGCCGAAGCCGAACTCCCGGAAGACGTCCTCGAAGTCACGCCGCCTGAAGAGGTCCTCAGGCGTGTATCGTCCCTGTACGCCCTCGGGACCGTAGGCATCATACATCTTCCTCTTCTCATCGTCGGAGAGAACGGCGTAGGCCTCGGAGATCTCCTTGAACTTCTCCTCGGCTTCCTTGCTCTTGTTCCGATCGGGGTGATACTGGAAGGCGAGCTTCCTGAAGGCCTCCTTCATCTGCTCCTTCGTCGCATTCCTGGGGACGCCCAGGACATCATAGTAGTCACGCTTGCTCAACGGCAACCCTTCATCTCAACGGCTGGAAGGCCTTCAGAGACCACGCCGGGCTTCTGCCACGGAGACGCGCGTCTCGCTGTTAAAGCTACTTCTTATCCTTCTCCTCGTCGACCACCCTGTAGTCTGCGTCCACGACCCGGTCCTTGCCGCCTGACCCAGGCGGAGACCCCTGCTCGCCTCCCGGCGGAGTTCCCGTTCCCGGCCCCGGCCCTGCCTGGGCTTGCCGACCGGCCTGCTGGTAGACGCTTGCGCCGGCTTCCTGAAGGACCTTCGTCAGCTCGTCCATCTTCTGCTTGACGCGGTCCATCTGCTTCGAGGCAACGGCTTCCTTCAGCTCAGAGGAGGCCTTCTGAACCCTGTCCTTATGTTCCTTGCTCAGCTTCTCGCCCAGCTCGCTCAGCGTCTTCTCCGCCGTGTAGACAAGCGAGTCCGCGGCGTTAAGCGTCTCGGCTTCCTCCCTCGCCCGCCTGTCGGCTTCCGCGAACTGCTCGGCTTCGCGGACCATCCGCTCCTTCTCCTCCTTCGACAGCTTCGTCGAGGCCGTGATCGTTATCTTCGCCTCCTTCCCCGTGCCCAGGTCCTTCGCCGAGACGTTGAGCATCCCGTTCGCGTCGATGTCGAAGGTCACCTCGATCTGCGGCACGCCCCTTGGCGCAGGCGGCAGCCCCGTCAGGTGGAACATCCCCAGGGAGATGCTGTCCCTCGCCATCGCCCTCTCGCCCTGAAGCACGTGGATCGTCACCGCGGTCTGGAAGTCCGCCGCGGTCGTGAAGACCTGAGACCGCCTCACGGGGATCGTCGTGTTCCGGTCGAGGATCCGCGTCATCACCGCGCCGAGCGTCTCCACGCCGAGCGAGAGAGGCGTCACGTCCAGAAGCACGAGGCTGGAGATCTCGCCCGCAAGCACGGCAGCCTGGATCGCGGCGCCCCAGGCGACGCACTCCATGGGGTCTATGCCCCTCTCCGCCGGCTTGCCGATGATGTCCTCTAGGAACTTGCGCACGAGGGGCATCCGGGTCTGGCCGCCGATGAGGATGACCTTGTCTATGTCCTTCGGCTCCAGCTTCGCGTCGTTCAACACCCGCATTACGGGGTCTCGGATCTTCTCCACGATCGGCAGGGCCAGCTGCTCCAGCTTCGCGCGGCTGAGCGTGACGTGGAGATGCTTCGGCCCCGAGGCGTCGGAGGCGATGAACGGCAGGTCTACGTCCGTTGTCACGAGGTTCGAGAGCTCGATCTTCGCCTTCTCCGCCGCCTCCTTCAGCCTCACCATCGCCATCCTGTCGCTTCGCAGTTCGACGCCCGTCTGCCGCCGGAACTCCTCTAGGAGGTGCTGAACGACGGCGTTGTCTATGTCCGTGCCGCCGATCTGCGTGTCGCCGCTCGTCGCCAAGACCTGGAAGACCCCGGCGCCAAAGTCCATAACCGTGGTGTCGTTCGTTCCACCGCCGAAGCTGAAGACCATTATCTTCTGCTCCTTCTCAACCTTGTCTACGCCGTAGGCCAGGGCGGCGGCCGTGGGCTCGTTGATGATCCTCACGACCTCCAGGCCGGCTATCTCCCCGGCGTCTTTCGTCGCCTGCCGCTGGTTATCGTTGAAGTGCGCCGGCACGGTGATGACGACCTTCTTCACCGGATGCCCCAGGTAGGTCTCCGCGTCACGCTTGATCTTCTGCAGGATGAAGGCCGAGACCTGCTGCGGCGTGTACGTCCTGCCGAGCACCGTGACCTCGTAGTCGGTTCCCATCTTCCGCTTGATCTCGAATACGGTGCCCTCGGGGTTCGTGGCCGCCTGCCGCTTAGCCGGCTCGCCGACCAGCAGTTGGCCGTCCTTCGTGAACGCGACGACGGAGGGGAACATCTTCCCGGCGATCGTGGGGCCCTCGGCGCTGGGGATGGTCATCGGCTTGCCGCCCTCGACGACCGCGGCCGCCGAGTTCGTGGTCCCCAGGTCGATGCCTAGGATCTTCTCCCGCGTCGTGCCCTCGCTGCTCATTCAGCTTCACTCTCCGCTTTCCACGGCGCCTCCTCTCTGATTGAGGGAGCTGACGCTATCTTCACCACGCTGGGTCTGATAACCCTTCCTTTAAACATATAGCCCCTCCTGATCTCCTCTATCACGGTGCCCTCGGGCGCCTCGTCAGATGGCATCTTGGCCGCGGCCTCATGCACCCGTGGGTCAAACGGCCTGCCCACCGCCTCGATCTCGGAAAGCCCCTCCTGACGGAGCACGTCCTTGAACTTCTTCAGGACCATCTCGACCCCGGTGGCGAAGGCCTTGTCCGCGGCGTTCTTCTGGGCTGAGGCCACGGCGAGCTCCAGCTCGTCCAGTGTGCCAAGCAGCCTGGTGACGAGGCGTTGGCTGCTCAGCTCGGCCAGCTCGTCGAACTCCCGCCTAAGCCTCTTCTGGAAGTTCTCGAAGTCCGCCCTGAGGTACTTGAGCTCGTTCAGGTAGGTTTCGGCTCTCCGCTGCTCATCTGCCAGCGTCCTCTGGAGGGCCTCGATCTGCTCCTTGAGCTTGGCAACCTCAGCTTCATGAGCCTCCGTTATCGCGGGCGCAGGCTCGGGCTTCGGGAGCGCCGCCTTCGAAGGAGGCTCCTTAGGCAGGCTCTGAGCGTCAGAGGACATTGTGACCGCCTCTTCTAGGGCCTTTTCTCTCGGCCGAGGCCTTCCTATATCTCTTTCTCCCCTTTCCGATCTGGTGGCCTCACCTGAGATAAGCCTAGAGGCCGTTTCCCCGGCCGGATGCTCAGCCCGGCTTGGAGGGATGAAAACGTTATAACGCGCCTGTCGTTATCCGGGGCCGGTTTGCTCCGGTGAGTGGATTGATCGCCAGGGAGGAGATACAGGAGATCGCGCGGCGGTACGGAAGCCCCTTAGGGGTCGTTCTGGGCTCTCATTCCGCTCTGGATTCCGCGGCGGGTCTACGCGACTACGGCCTAAGGAGCCTGGTTTACACTACGAGGCAGCGGGCCTCGATATACCTGCGCGAAGCCAGGGTGGGGAGGCCGGGCGAGGTTATAGAGGACCTTCCCTACGCGGTGAGACGAGACCTCATCGTCGCGGAGGACATCAGGGACATCGTGCGGCGGCGCCCAGAGCCCTGGGTGGAGGCCATCCTCGTCCTCGACAGGTACGAGGACATCCTGAAGCCTGAGAACCTCCAGGGCCTCGTGGAGCTGGAGGGCGTCCAGCTGCCGAATAGGGCGTTCGCGACCTACGTGGGCGGCGAGGCCTGCGCGAAGGTGGAGAACGATTTCCCCGTGCCCATCTTGGGCTCTAGGAGGCTCCTGAAGATCGAGAACCGCGAGGAGGTGGAGAAGAACTACTACTGGTACCTAGAGAGGGCGGGCGTCCCGCATCCCAGGGAGTTCAAGTACAGGGTCACGAAGCGAGGCCTCCGCTTCCTGGAGAAGGTGGAGCAGCCGGTGGTGTTGAAGGTGCCTCACGCCGCCCGCCGCCTGGAGCGAGGCTTCATCTTCTCCGCCGACGGCCCCAGCCTTGAGGAGGAGGTCGCCGGGGCGGTGGAGGCGGGTCAGATCCTGCATGAGGACCTGAAGCTGGGCAGGGCGGAGGAGTACGTGCCCGGGGTCACGGCGAACTTCAACTTCTTCTACTCGCCCATCAACGCCGAGGAGTCCTGGGGTGAGGTTGAGAAGCACGTGCCTAGGACGCGTCTGGCGAACGAGTTCCTATCCATCGACGAGAGGCGTGAGACGACGCACGACGGCATACTGCGCATGATGGCCAAGGAGCAGCTTAAGGCGGACTGGAGCAAGACGCCCTATCCGCTCACGTTCGAGGTCACGGCCCACGGCATCATCAGCCTCCGCGAGTCACTGATACGGAAGATCTACCCGGTCGCCGACGCCTTCGTCGACGTCGCCGCCGAGGAGGAGCCACCGGGGATGATAGGCGCCTACTGCGTCCAGACGCTCATCACGTTCCAAGGCCTGCCTATGGTGGAGGCGGTAAGCCAAGGCATCTACGACGCCGGAGCCGGCACGGTTTACGATTTCGTGCCGAAGACGCAGGACATCGCCGTCAGGCATGGCGGCGGCGCCAACGTGCACATGGGCCTCGGCTCCCAGTACGCGAACGCCAAGTACGGCAAGCCCCTCAGCCTAGGCGGACGCGTAGCCCTCGAACTCAAAAGGGCCACCCAGAAGGGCAAACTCGACCGGATCGTCACGTAACCCCAAGCGAAAGAGCGGGCCCAGCAGACGGTGCTTTCATAGCGACCTTCCCCATGCTTTACCGTGGGTTTATCCGCCTCAAAGGAGCGCCTAGCGCGCTCTGATTCAGCCGAAGCCTAGCGCGGAGCAGCCCTGATTGGCTCGTTTCTCGGCTTCAGGCTCCCTCCATGGCCTCCACCTTGGCGCCTAGGTAGTAGCTGAAGTAGTGAATGCTAACGCGAGGAGGAGAGCTTCAGAGGCTCCGAGCTTCACGGCGCGTCCTAGGCCGAGGCTCAGTCCTTCTCCGACTGCGAGCCTCGGGCATCATCGATACCCTTAACTATCACAGGAGCCTATCCGCATCTCCGGTGATGGGATGATCTTCATCAGCTTGGGCAGGCTTAGGAGGAAGCCTACGAAGGAGACGGTAGCCGAGGCCAGCAGGCTCAGGGAGAGGGCAGCTAAGGAAGGCGTGAAGATCCTGGGCTCCTACTGGACGCTGGGCAGGTTTGATACCGTCCTCATAATGGAGGCCCCCGACGAGAAGACAGCTATGAGAATCGCGATCAGAGCAGGCGACATAGTCTCAACCGAGACCCTTGTCGCAGTGCCCAGGGAAGAGGCCATAAAGCTCGTCGAGTAGCTGGAAACGTCCAGAAGCATCTGGTAAGTCTCCACGTAAGCCTCACGGCGAGGCCCCTTTCTTTCCCTTTTCTCTTTCTACGTTCAGCCCGTTAGCCCTGCGTACGACGGGCTTCTCCTGCTAGGAAGGCTTCTTATTCAGTGGCAGGAGCGTGCCTCCTAGAGATGCGAGCGAAATTCGATCTAACCCGATCCGCCTTGTTGGTCATCGACTTCCAGAACTACGGGGTCCATCCGCAGGGCTACTGGGCCTCCCGGTTGCCAGGGTGGGCGGCCGCGGCGGCCCGCGCGGTCGAGAACACCGTCCGAGCGGTGGCCGCTGCCCGGAGCAAGAGTGTGCCGGTGATCCACATCGGGCAGGCGTGGCGTGAAGGCCACCCGGACGTGAACCTCAGCGCTCCTTGGCAGGCCAGGGCTAAGGAAGCGAACAGGACGGTTGAGGGGACCTGGGACGTCGGCTTCTTCCCGGCGCTCGCACCGGCGCCGGGGGAAATCGTCGTGTTCAAACGTGGCGTGAGCGCGCTCGCGGGGACTGAGCTGGATCGCCTCCTGCGGGTCAGGGACATCCACACGCTTGTGCTGACCGGTGTTGCCACGAACTTCGCGGTGGAGGGGACAGCCCGCGAGGCGTCTGACCGCGGCTACTGAGTGATCGTGCTGGAGGACTGCTGCGCCAGCGTAACCAAGGAAATGCACGAGTTCTCTGTCCGCGTCGTGCTGCCCGAGATCGGTGCGGTCATCACCGCGGATGAGTTCATCCGATCACTCGGAGGTTGAGCACGCCACCTCCTTCGAAAAAGAACAAACTGGGGCCTTCAGGAATAGGCCTAAGGGCGTCTCTTCCCATACTTCCGGCAAGCGGAGAAGTAGGCTTCGAGGTTCTTGATAGGCACGTTGTCCGGGATCGAGCCAGTCACATTGAAGAAGTACCCTGGGTTGTAGCCGGCGGCTGCCGCGCAGCGTCGGACCTCCGCGGCTACCTCTTCTACCTCTCTACCTTTTCAATTGAGAGCCCTTCCACGTTAGGCACGCATGACGTAGCGATTGTATTCTAGGCTGCTGGTGAGAGAGCAGCGAGGCTTCTGTTTGGGGTCGCAG
>Ga0315307_1000034_pt1 | contig 56625 bp, 43 predicted proteins | sample TDP2_MG_FD_203079 | JGI IMG/M metagenome (GOLD analysis project Ga0315307, IMG submission 203079) | Freshwater sediment microbial communities from Lake Towuti, South Sulawesi, Indonesia - TDP2 | ecosystem: Environmental > Aquatic > Freshwater > Lake > Sediment | place: Indonesia: South Sulawesi...
AGGCTTCAGAGGAGGGCAGAGAGGAACCCTCTGAAACTCCACATTGACCACAGCAGGCCCTCTCCACACCGCAGTTCCAAGGAGCGACTTTGCGTAAGCTCCGAAGCATCCATGAAATCCACTCGGGAGTATGTCATGGACTTTCCCGGCGTCTAAGAAGCTCGTTTCATGGATGTCCAAGGAACAGCTTCGAAGGGATTTCCTGGAGCGGGAAGAAGCCTCCTCTCTGGCCGACCGACTCCTTCTTGGACAGCGGGAAGCCCTTCATGGAGAAAGGGAGAGGATCTCACTTTTCGCTTCTCCACACGGCCCGTAGGAAGAGAGGTCCTCAGAAGGCTTCCCAAGGCCTTCCATCTCAAAGAACCCTGAGGGGAGGAAAGGCATTTACGGCCTCGAAGCATCATACGCGCGGCCGAAGAGATCACGATCCCTGGCCCTAGCTAGATGCCAATGTCACCGCCAACAGATTCAGGGATTCTGCGCTTCATAACTATGGACCCTAGAGTAACGACGAACCAAGCTAGCTATCTGAGGCGTCTGTTTCTTACTTGCCTTAATGAAAACCAAGACATTACGGCGAGGCTGATGGAACTGTACAAGTCCATTGAGGTATGCTTCCTTTACGAGCAGACAGACCCAAACGTCGAAGACAAACTCAGAAGTTGCTTGGGAGATCCAACGATTGTACATTCTCCATCATTGGAGCCTGCGTTTGCTCAAAGTCGGCATGGAATAGGATGTATCATGTTCTTTCTTAAGCATCTGAACGAGTACACGAGGCAGAGGAACGACATAAGGGACATCGAAGGATATCACAAGAACGGGGTATTCGAGGAGCTCTGCCACTTAGTCGAGCACAAGGGAGACAGTAGTGTTCAACCGAGAAGCTATTGGACTCTGTGGACGCTCTATACGGCTGCGGGAATGCAGCGTGAAGGATGCCGCATCATAGAAAAGCTGAGCAGTTACAGAAATCACTATGAGGTCTATTCTATGATGATTGGCAGGTATCCCGGGGCGTGGCTTGAGAGATACTGCCGATTTTGGAAAGAGTCCATTGCCTACGAAAGAGAGTACGAACAGTGGAAGGAAGAACTTCGGATTGACATCGCGCTAGGCAGACTGGTGACAGACTATTTAGGAACGCTTTCCATGCTGTACGTGATGGACAAAGTGGACGCGAAAAGACTGACGGATGAGCAGAAGGAGCTACTGCATGGAATGCTCAGGAGAGGAAGTGTTGACATTGGCTTGAAGAGAAGGTTGATTGCCCAAGATATGGGTTCAGGCGTCTTAGCCGCTTTGGCTTCTTTTGGCGAGAGTAGGTTCGCAAGCAGGGATGCTTTCTTTTACAGCATCCTTGAACGATGGCGTCGTCTGCGTTTGGTCTGACAGGCTGGGTCAGAGGGCTCGACTTTGGTTGGCACAGAAGGAGACAATCTGAGCAGAGCTTCGGTTAACCTTCCACCCCCTCTAAGCCGGAGAGACGGGAGAACGTCAGTGCATGGGCAGGCCCAGGCCTAGAGCATGGACAAGCCCGTCGGTAACCCCCAGTTAGCGAACAAACGGAGCCCAAATCAAGCCCCTTTCGGCGTTCCTCTTGCCACCGAACAGCCTGATCGAGAAACAGAGTGAAATTTGCGGCTTTAGCTCTAGCCACACGATCAGCCCCTTCGGGCTCCTTTCTCTGATCTCTCCACTTCCCACTCTATGGATTCTCCGTGTCAGTATTCACTTAATTTCTTAAGGGCATACCCTCGGGCCCACTGGAATCTACGAGTGGTCGAGGACCGCAAGAGGCAGATCAAGCTATCGCCGTGAGGAGAGATTCCGAGGAAGGGTGCCATACAGTGTCGGAAAGCTCACAGAACTCTAGGAAGAATGCTTCATGGAGACCTTGGAGTTCAATCCTGAGGCTCTCGCGGGCCCCCTCCTCCACGAGTGAGCCCTGTACATTACGCCTATCTCGTCGCTGCTCTACGCCATCATAGGCCTCCAGGCGGTCGTGCTCATCGTCGTCATAGTGGTCGCCGCGCTCGTAGTTAGGAGAAAGTCATCCTAGTACCTCACACCAATCCCCCCATTTTCTCGGCTTCACAGAAGGCAGATCAAGCTCTCAGCATATTCAACACGTCGTCTCATACATTCAGCCAGAGATCGCTGATCGATGGTCTGTCATCTCAGAACAGCGGGAAACGCGAGGATGAACGTCGCTAGGAAACCAGAGAACTCTTAAGTGCCCTGGCACACGCTCAACTGATGGGTTCCCGAGGATGAACGTGAGGATGCCCATTGTTCTCGGCATCCTGCTTCTGTTGGTTTCTCCCGCGGCCGCTTGCCGGGCTTCGACCCCGAGGGTAGTTGTCTACGTGACCTACTCCACGTGCTCCATATGCCCCAGCGACCCGCTGCGTGAACGGTACGAGCGCTATACGAGCGAGCTCTGGGCGGCGTTAAGGGAGATGGGCGTCCAGGTGAGAACCATCGACGTCGAGCCGGAGCTCAGGAGCGACCTGGCTGCGCTATACGAGGAGTTCGGGCTCCCAGAGGAGATGAGGGCGATGTTCACTCTGGTGGTCAGCGTCGACGGGAGGTTCCTCTTCGTCAACCACGTTCCCGTCAGGCTGATTACCGACTTCCTGTCACGCGACGCGGAGAGGTATGGAAGGGTCGCTGTCTTCAGGGACGAGGCGCGGGACCTGTATCTGGTCATGGACGACCAAGGAAACGTCGGAGAGTGCAAGGTCGCGAACTCGATCGCGGAATGCCTTTCAGGCTTAGGCGTTCGCTGGGGCTCCTACCCGTGGTCCTTCCTAGCCCTAGTCGTCGTCAGCGGGCTGCTGGACGGCGTTAACCCGTGCGCCTTCGCCGTCCTGCTCTTCCTCGTGACGCTTCTCTTCGCCATAGGGACGACCACATGGAAGCATCCTGAACGCGTCAGACGCATGCTAGGCCTCTTCGGCTTAACCTACATCCTGGCGGTCTATCTCGCTTACCTCACCGTGGGCCTGGCGCTGAGACACGTGCTCGCGATGCTCCCGTTCCCCCACCTGGTGAGAACGATGGGCGCCCTCGCCGTCATCGCCGCGGGAGTCATCAAGGTCAAGGACTACTTCCGGCCTGGCCGAGGGATCAGCCTAAAGCCCACCGCAGCCCAATGGGAGACCGCGAGGAAGTGGATGGGGAAGGCGGCGCTCCCCGCCACCTTCATCACCGGAGCCCTAGTCGCCCTCTTCGAGTTCCCCTGCACGGGAGGCATATACCTCGTTATTCTGAGCATGCTGGCCACGAGGACGACCTTCGTGGAAAGCCTCGCGTACCTTGTTCTCTACAACGCAGCCTTTATCCTCCCACTCGTAGCCGTCCTCGTCCTCGCGTCCAGAAGGGAGATCCTAGAGTTCTCGATTAAGAGATGGCAGCAACGCGAGGGCAGAAAGATGGGATTGGCAGAGGGCCTAGTATACATCGGCCTCGGAGCCTTCCTGCTTCTCTCAGGCCTCCTCTAGGCCTTTCATAGCCTTGCCCGCAGCCAGCTGGGCAAGAGGGAGGGTTGCCGGGGGCAACGACCGCAAAGGCGGGCGCTCTCCACGGCGCCCGCGGTCGAGATCCCTCGGGCTCACTGCCACTCAAGCTGGGAATCCAAGGATCAGTGCCCAAACGAGCTCAGAGGCTTCCCTCTGTGTCATGTCACCGGTCTCGACGTGTACACGATGGCTTTGCCGTGTGGGTCCTAGTGGACCGGGAGAGAACCGAAAACTCTCGCGTCCCAACTCTGGAGTATTCGCGCCCGCTATCTTCCGCCCCGTTCGCTCGCTGGAAGGGAGAAAGAGAGGTCGTTCCTGAAACGGCCGCGGAAGTACGTCCCCTCTGAGAACCCCGTCCTGATGGATTAAGGGTAGCTTGGGAACGAGCTGACCAGCCGGGAGAGAGACCTTGCAGGAGAAAAGGAGGATGTTGGGAATGGCCGCCGCTCTGATCTGTCATGGTCATCTGATCTGAAAGCGGATTAATCTGCTAGAGCAAGCCCCAGCGATCCCGCGTCTGAAGGAACGGCTAGGTACTAGATGCGGCTCAAATGCCCAAAGTGTGGCTGGATCGGCTCTTACGTGGAGCCTAGAACAGCCGTCAGGCTGAGCCAGAGCCGTGCACCGTGCCCCAGCTGCGGCGAGCCCCTAGTCGTTCACTTCGACTCCAACGGAGAGCAGCGCAGGTTTGAGGATGTGTTCCTGAAAGCGTCTGAAAGCGAGAAGGTGGAGACCCCGACTGAGCCCGGCAACCGTCTTGGACGGGCGAGGCTGAAGAAGGACGAGGGCGTCAGGCTTCTCGGCTTGGAGGGAGAAACGGGCAACGACGTTGCCAAGACGGGCTTGCCAGGGCCTAAAGCCCCCCTGACGCAGAAGGAGTGCCAAGAGGAGAAAGAGAGGAGAACTGGGGAGGAGGAGACAGTCTCGCAGGCCGAGCTGCTCGATGAAGAGGCCGCAAGAGGCGAGGCCATGGTTCAGACAGGCCTTCCATTAGAGACCGTCATGAAGCTCATGGACAGTTTCAAGGGCTTGGCAACTCTTAACCAGGCTTTGAGCGAGCGCCTAAAGGTGGTTGAAACCCTCTTGCTGAGAGTGCAGAAGCTTGAAGGAACGGCATCCAGGCTTGAAGAGACGCATAGCGCACTATCAGATATGGTGAGAGCGGCGAGACTGCATGGCGGGAGGAAGGCGGCGGTTTGCGCAAACCAGGATGAAGGCATCTGCCACTGGTGGAGTTGGGAAGAGAAGCCTGAGATTGGTCTCCGCGCAACCCAAGACCGTGACGGGAAATGGCTCATTCAGCCGACCCCACCGTTCTGCGCAGCCTGCCCCGCTTTCCAGGAGAAGCGTAGCCCCTACGGCCTGGCTTCCAAGATGAACCGAGAGATTCAGGGCAACCATGACCCTGAGCTAAGGACTAGCATAGGCAACGGGGCTCACCAAGTCTTGGGAACGCTTTGAGAAGCTCAGGGCAGCAACGCTAGAGGCATCTCTGCGCTCCGGACTTGGTGGGCCGGGAGAGATTCGAACTCTCGATCATCCCCGTCTCCTGCGCTCGCTTGCTGTCAGGGGGATCTTAGGCCCAGTGGAATCCTAGCCACTGAACGACCGGCCCACGGCAGCCGCCGAGTCAACTCGGCGCTGTAAAGCTGCAAGCCGCCGGCTCTTAAGCCTTAAAGCCCCAACCCCCTGATGGAAGTCACTCCATAGCGCCTTTCCCCATGCCTTAGGGTGGTTTCATGCCACCAGAGGAGCGCCTGGGAGGCCCCGATTCAACCGATTCGTAGCGCGGAAAGGCTCTGATCGAAAGCCTCCCTCAAAGGCGCGAGGAAGTTGGTTCCGATGCTTAGCCCTTCTTGAGGGCTCTGGCGAGGATCGGAGCGGTGGAGACCCTGGCGATCACGCCGGGGATCGAGTCTGTGCTGACGGCCTCGTCCACGCCGGCATCTTTCAGAAGCTCTAGTGTTCCTTGCGCCGGTAGCGCGTGGGTCACGCCCACGAAGACTCTCCGTGCCTTCATCTTCCTCAGCAGCCTCACCGCGTTCGCCGCCGTGTGCCCCGTGCTGATGATGTCGTCTATGATGATCACGTCTCGGCCTTCGGCGTCGATCCTCTTCTCCGCCGTGACTATCTGACCTGTAAGCCGATCCCTTCGCTTTTCAAGGAAGGTATAGTCTCCGGCCACGACCTCGGCCGCTCTCCGGACCCTTTCCTGAGCGTCCACCTCATCATCGGGGGCGATGAGAAGAGGCCTCTTTAGGCCCTTGGCACCGAAGTACCGGGCTAGCTCATCAGCCGCGGTGAGGTTGACCGCGGGGATCGTGTACCTCTTCAACACCCCCTTGTTGTGCACATCGACCGTGTAGAGGGCGTTGATGCCCGCTCGCTCTAGTAGCTGGGCTACAAGAGCTGAGGTGACGGCTTCACCGTTCAGGTAACGCCTATCCTGTCGGCTATAGGCCAGGTAGGGCGCGTAGGCGACGACGGACTTCGCCCCGAGGTCTTTTGCCGCATGCGTCATCACCAGAAGCTCGAAGAGATGCTCCTCCTGAGGCGGATAGAGGCTCTGGACCAGCAGCAGTTCCTCGCTGTCCACGTCTTCCTCGAACCGGAAGTAGAACTCGCCGTCCGGGAAACGCTTAGACGCCACCTTAACCGATGGAACACGAAGCTCACCGGCAACCTTGGTCGAGAGCTCCAAGGAGCTGGGGCCACCCACAACCTTCAACTCGCCCACACCCGCCCGCTTCCTTCCTCCATCCCCTCTTAAGAGATTCGCCGACCCCGCCTCAGCGGAAGCAGCTCCAGAACCTGCTGAGGGCCGTCCTAACCTCCTTCACGGCCTGAACGGTGCGCTCCATCCCGGTCTCAGGCGTGAGCCAGCCCGGGGCCGGCACGGGCTCATGAAGCTTGAGATCAAGCCGGATGAGGCCTGCGACGAGGGCCAGCCAACCGTAGGGAAGAACCGTGGGATTGTAGCCGCTGCCGATGAGGTCGATCACCCTGCCGTCGCAGACGGTGTCGGCCACCTCGGCAACCTCCCGGCCGATCATCCTCAGCCCCTCCAACGTCAAGCCTAGGTTCGTCAGTCTATCCGCGAAGTGCGGGTCTGAGCCCCCGTTCCTAAGGATGACCTGGGGCTTGAACTCTAGGGCTAATGGGACGAAGACCTCTGTCAAGGCGTACTCATAGGCCCTGTCGGAGGAGCCGGGAGGCATAGGCACGTTCACTATGCGCCCCTCCCCGGGTCCTCTTCCCAGCTCGTGGATGAAGCCCCTCCAAGGGTAGAGCGTCCTAGGATCCTGATGCAGGTCCACGAAGAGTACGCTGGGGCTCTCGTAGAGGAGCTCCGCGGTTCCATCGCCAGCGTGGGCATCCGTGTCGAGTATCATCACCCTTGATAGGCGATGCCTTCGAACTAGGGCCTGGAAGCAGAGCGCCACGTCGTTGAAGACGCAGAAGCCTGCCTCTTGGCTTCGCTTCGCGTGGTGCATCCCACCTCCTACCACGATGGCCTTCGAGTACTTACCTTCGGCTACGAGCCTCGCGGCCAGGAGCCCGGAGCCCGCTATCAGCTTCGCCGCCTCGACAAGCCGCGGCGTCAAGGGCGTATCGATCGACCAGCCGATCCCGGATTCAACTCTTTCAGTGTAGCCCGGGTCATGGATGAGCGCCAGGTCACCGTCTGAGGCCGGGCTGGGCTCGATGAGGTCGAAGCGATGAGGGAGCTCCTCCCCCAGCTTCTCTCTGAGCGTGGCCAGGAAACGAGCGTAGCGGTCTCCTCTGAAGGGATGACCGGGACCGAAGTCGTAGAACCTCAGCTCGTCGCTGTACAGCAACGCGGTCTCTGCGGCCTCGTGAGGCGTGTCTCTCCGGGACGAAGCATCCAAGCCGCTGGCCTCCCGTCAGGCTCGAAGATGGGCGTCTAGGAGGTCGAGGAACTCCTCCAGCCTTTCGGCCGGGACCTCGCCCCCTGCGGCCATCGGGTGGCCGCCGCCACGCCCTCCGACCATGGCGGCCAGCTTGCGAAGGGCCTGGTTCAGGTCCACCTTGGGGTCTCGGCTTCGGAGGCTGAGGTGGGCTTTACCGTTTCGGACAGCGACAGCGACGCCTGCTCTGGCTCCCGTGAAGGCGAGGGCGTAGGTAGCAGCCTTGCCGCCGAAGCCCTTGACGGGCAGCTGGGCGATCACGGCCAGGTTCCCTCTTCGCTGCACGTACTTCCTCGTGTACTCGAGGGCCTCATACTCATGCCTCAGCCCTTTGATGGCTTCTGTGAGGACATCCGGTATCTCGCTCGGGTGTCTTCCCTTCGCAAGCTCGTCTACGAGGAAAAGACGGAACTCGTCCTCTCTTCTTTCCAGAAGGGCCTCGGAGAGCAGCCCTGCCTCAGCGAAGAGGAGCCGCCTGTCCCACAGCTCGAGCTGAGCAGCGATGAGCGGCGTACGCTCCGCGTAGTCGGCTATCGCCCCATAGACGGCTAGGAAGATGGCGTCGGGCCGAAGCCTCTCCTTGAAGCTCCTGTAGGCAAGCTCGGAGGAACAGCTCTCAACCTCGTGGACTATCTGGATGCCAGGGAGGTCTCTAGCCCCCATCTCCGCTGGGAAGGGATGATGATCGATGTAGACCACCTTCGCGCCCTTGGAGGTGAGAGACGCCAGCCTTTCCTGGATGCAGGTCAGGTCTCCCTCGTTCACGGCCAGGTCGCAGATAAGAAGATCCATATCTGCCGATGCCAGGCCGAGGTCATGGCAGAGCTCAGCGGGCTTCGAGAACCTCACCTCGCAACCCGGGAAGGCTTGTTCCAGGAGGGCCGCGGAGCAGACCCCATCGCAGTCTCCGGGCACCGTCTACTGGCGCGGTGGCTCTCCGTGCGCGATGACAAGGATCCGCGACTCATCCCTTAGCCGCACGTTCTGCATGCCCTCAACGATCGCCGGGCCGATATTAAGGCCGACTGCCCGGTGGGGGTTCTGATAACTTAATTGGGTATCAGGCATACTTCTGCCCCCCCGATAACTTCTGGGTTCTCTTCGCTCTCCTGATTAGGTCCTTCCACTTGTCCCCCTCCAGATTCAGGTCGATGCCCGCCTTCTCTGCGGGCGTCTGGCCGTTCAAGGCTTGGTGTGGCCGGATGTAGTTGTAGTAGAGCCGGTTTCCCTCCAGCATGGCTTCAGCCGACTTATCCGTGTCCATGCCACGCATCACCTTCGTCCTCTCCTTGATGGTTCCGTGAAGCCTCTCCACCACATTGTTGTTCGTCCCCTCCTTTATGCTCTTGAGCCTGACATGGCCGGTCCGTGGCTTCTTCATCGTGTAGAACTCCTTTGTTACGGCCTGCTTGTAGGCGGGTAGCTTGTCGGTCACTACGAAGTCGGGGCTCTGTCCGTTCGCAACCTGCTTCGCTTCCTGAAGCACCTTCCGCGCGTCCTCGATGTTTCTGTGCTTCGTAACCTCAGAGGCGATAAGGAACCTTGTCTCGTGATCCAAAAGGTTCCACGCCCAAGAGTAGTTCTCGCCATCTATCGGCTCCGTCTTCCGCACGTTGATCATCATCTCGTCGCTGTGCCACATGCCGCCTAGTTGGGGCGTGAACTTGTCCACGTAGGCCTTCATCAACTCGATGTACTTCCTTATCCACTTCAGGACGCAGGGCTGCGTGACGCTAACTCCCTCGACCAGCTTCAGGTGCTCCACGATCTTTCTCTGCGACATACCCTTGAAGTAGCAGTCTAGGGCAGAGGTTATTGCCTTCGGTGTTGCCTTGACGTACTCGAATCCCGTCTCGTTCGCCACAAACTTACGCTTGCATTCTTTACAGAGGTATCTTTGGACATCCCCATGCTTCGTGTGAATCTTGCCTATCTTTACTATCCTTGGAGAGCCGCAAAGCCTGCATCCTCCCTCCTGCCCTTGCCCCCGTGCCTCAATATCCGGTTGAACCTGAGTGACGACCCTCTGGCGTAGGTTGAGGCTGAAGTAGACGGCCCAGATGTGCTTGCAGACCGTTCCCCTGTAGGTGTGATCGGGGCATTCACAGGTCCACTCTTTGCCCCTTTTGGTGACGAGGTAGGAGCCTTCTCCGGTCTGGGATTGGACGCGGTAGTGGTCCGCGTCTAGGCGCTTGATCTGGTCGCCTTTACCGAGGATTTCCAGACCTCTCAGCTCCCTTGGTTTTTCGAGGGTTACGGCCAGCATCCCACTCGTCACCTATTGATGTCAATAGGTGTGCACCTAAAAGCTTATAAGCGTTTCGGTAGGTGTCAATAGGCATTGGTGAGTGCAGCCATGATGAAGCGGTACACCCTAGCCATGACCGAGGAGATGGAGAAGCGGCTCGAAGAGGAACGGAAGAGACGCCTCTTGGACTCGATCCCCGAGACCGTAAGGATGATACTGAGTGAATACCTCTCCAAGCACTCAAACTCATAGACCCTCCTTAGGCATGAAGTCTTTCGACCGTCCTAGAATGAAATTGTGGTGATTCCAATACCTCTCAAAGAGTTCCGCTTTTTCCTTTTTGGTGATAAGGACGCAGGGCCTCGATCTTGGTTCAGTGTCATAAAGATGCTGATCAACTTGCATCACCGCGTTCTCACTTCTCGGGTCTAGGCAAATCATACTGCAGACCGGTAACATGTCGTAGGTTTTAATTGTCAGCCTATTCCTTTCTATGTCGGTCAATCCATTCTTTATTTCATCGAGTCTGCCGAGTGCAGCACTTATTGCTTCTGAGGCACGAGGTGCTATGAAACCCTCCACAAAAGCCTTCATCTCCTTTATTTTTAGCAGATTCGACTCAGGATTCAGAAGCAAGAAATTGATACAGATACCCTCTTCGAGTAATCGCTTAATTGCACCCCCGTAGTGTCCTATCACATCCTCATTAGAGAGTCCGAGGAACCATATCTCCTCTCTGGCTTGCGCCAAGAACTTTTCCAGTGGTAGTTCTAGTTCCAGTTCCCTTCGAAGTGCAATGCGGACGGTGGCGCGTGAGTTCGCGTGAGCGTAAGCGCGTAGCTTGCTTTCCGCGGAAACATCCGGGCAGAATGTGTAGTGGTGACGCTCGCACCACCTTTTAAGGGAGTCCCAAGGACGCATTGTATCGGATTGGCGAGGCATTATCTTGGCGGCCATTAACCCATTCACATCCTCGGGAGGTGGTGTGAAAGCTTGCATTGTGGAATGCTGAATCAAAAGACGGTTCTTAGGGAGGCCTTCGTGTCGCGCGAAATCGTACCAAGGATAGAGGCAAATGATGTGGAAATCATCTAGCTTGCGACCTCTCAGCTCGACCATTAACGGAGAGTCAGCCGGGTATAAGCCCCCAAATTCGTCGATGATCAGTCCAAGGTCATCTATGAGGAGCGGGTCCGTTTCATGAACATTGATGCTATTCTGTGTGAAATACTCTCTAAGCGCCTGTTCGCCATCATGACTATACCAAGCGAAGATTCGACGCTTAATGTAAGGCTCTAGCAAGTCAGAGAACCAATAGGCTTGCTTGGTTTTGCCATTCACTACGTATCTTGGTCGTGCCGGATTCGGGGTATCCGGGCTGTCAGTCCTTTGCGAATAATGGATCGTCAAGTGAGCGAAGCGGTGGTCAACCGTGACCCGACCCTTATGACCGTCCTTTAATGCTTTCACACCGTAGAGAACTACGGCAATTCCAACAAGAACCAATATGGCAGAAATGATCGATTGCGGAGGGAATGAAGGCGAGGCAAGCCATGCCTTGGTTGCATCATAGACATCAGCACCAAACGCAAGCCCTATTCCTGTCAAGATTACGACCACTCCAGCCCAGATAGCTCGGGAGGCGGTAATCCCTGCCATGTAGCCACCATCGGGCTGTCACTCTTTATAAGCCTTACCCATGAAGTTATCAGGAAGCCACGGGGCGGGCTAATACCCATTTAAGTTATCAGCTCCCCGGTGGGCAAAGTTAAAATCGGCCCGCGTCGAATCGCCCGTTGTCACATGAAGCTGATCGCATGGAGAACAACGCGGCTTCTCGCATCCGCCTCGCCACACTCCTGGCTTTTCTTGCGGTAGCCGCCGTTGCCTCCGCCTACCTTAGTGATGTTCAGCCCCTGGTCAAGGCTCAGGCTTCGGGAAACCAGCAGTTCACGTACTTCTACGAGGTGGACGAGGACGGAAACGTTCAGGTCGACACCCGGTTTCGCGACGAGACTACGCAGGACAGCTCCTCCTGGGTCGTCGTACCCTCCTTCACAGCCTGGCAGAACCAGACGACCGGCTTGATGCTGGCGGCTAACGTTCAGCCGATCATCACGGCGGGAGCCACGAATCCCTTCTGGGCCAACTACTCCTTCGCTTACCGGCCCCGTAATGGGTCCTTCGACCTGAGCATCACGTTCAACGTCAGCCAGTACGCTTACATAATCGAGCCTAACGGGTTCCTCCTCTCCTCAGAGATAGAGTTCAACCCGTCCGCGAGGGGCTCGCTGGTGGTGGTCATGCCTTCCGGGTCGAGCGTCTCCAGATCCAACGTTACCCTCATTGACTACACCCGGGGCGGGAGCGCAGCCGAACCTCCGGGGCTGTCTATAGAAAGGCAAGCCGACGGCACGCTCAGGATCGACGCCCAGGTGACCTCGCACAGCCGTCTCGCGGTGGCTATGACCTTCCCAGGCGAGACGGCTGAGACGGAGACCCTCACCCTGGGGAGATTCACATCTCAGACCCCCATCCGCTATGCGGCCCGGACAGAGGCGATCCTGGAGCTCTACAACAGGTCCTATCCGATTCTAAGAGACCTCTTCGACGTGGACCTGATGAAGGTTGACTTCACGTTCTTCGTACCCACCCTCGAGCAGTTCCGAAGCGGCCTAGGAGGCTTCGTGCCCTTCACCCCAGGCGGCCACCCGGGCGCGGTGAACGTCAACATGTTCTACTTCAGGACCACGGAGGGCTTCATAGAGATCATCGCGCTCCACGAGCTCGCCCATCACTTCCTCTGGCAGGTCGGCGTGACCCCGGACAAGCTGTGGGTTCACGAGGGGATGGCGCAGTACGCGAGCATCGAGGTGGCGAAGCTCTTGGGCTACAGGGCAGGGGCAGAGGACCAAGAACAGATGATAATCGGCAGAGCCCAAACCCTAGGCGGCCACTTCGGCTTCGTCCAGAGCTGGGGTCAAGGCTCTCTCCCGCCGAACATAGGGGACTACTACGCCGCGGCTTACATGGTCTTCAAGCTCCTAGGAGACGAGTACGGGGGCATAGCGTTCTACGAGAAAGCCTTCCGGGCGATGAAGGCCTTCAGCGACCTGAGCGATGACTCAGCCATAGCCACAGCGCTGGGAGTTGCTGCAATCAACACAACCGATGTCATTCGCCAGTTTGAATCGTGGGGCTTCGTGGACGTAATCGATGTCTCCCAGTTAGAGGGACTTCTAGGCTTTGCGCAGGTGCTGGTCTCGGGGGTCAATCCCCTGCTTCAGCCGTACAAGGCCGCAGCTCAATGGCTCCTAGGCTTGGCTGGGACCGCTTACGACACGGGGCATTACTCGAACGCGTGGGCGTATCTTATCACCTCATTGTTCTTCGCAGAGAACGCTCTTGCTCTCACCGTGTTGACCTACGCGGGGGCAGCCACCATAGCCGGCGCGGCCTACTGGGTTCACGTGCAGCTCTCCTACAGACGCGCCAGAGCGCCCTACCAGCCCATGAGGCCGGTCGTTCACCCGAGCATGGCCGCGAGGTTCTGCTACCGGTGCGGGACCGTGCTCCCTGACGGCGCCGTATTCTGTCCCGAGTGCGGCAGCAGGCGCTTGCAGAGCCCGCGGTGACCGCGGCCCTATTCACGCCTGGCTCCGCGAACTCCCAGATCCTGACAGGTGCATCAATAGCGCCTTTCCTTGCGCCTTACCGTGGGTTTATCCGCCTCAAAGGAGCGCGCGGCGGGTTCCGATTCGAACGAAGCCTAGCCGGAAGGCGCCCTGACCGAGAACCCTCTCTCTGCAGACTCACCGCCTTGGAACTCAAAGGCCTCAAGGGCAGAACTGGGTGATCCGCCTCGGCCGCAGAGGACCGCGGGTTTGGGAACGTTTATACGTGGTTAACGCCGTTATGTCCCGGCCTGGTAACGCAGGCGAACGCCAAGAAAGGGATGGATCGACAGAGGGGATCGACCACTTGCCTGGGTTGCTGAGCGATGAGGAGCTTGAGGCCTACTCGAGGCAGATCGTGCTCCGGGACATAGGCTACGAAGGACAACTGAAGCTGAGGGAGGGAAGGGTCTCGCTCGTCGGCCTAGGTGGGCTCGGCTCACCCATAGCGACACAGTTGACCGCGATGGGCGTCGGGCACCTGCGGCTCTTCGACCGCGATGTGGTGGAGCGATCTAACCTCCAGAGGCAACACCTCTATGGCGTCGACTCGATAGGGTACCCGAAGGTTGAGGCCGCGGCGGAGCGACTGAGGAGGCTGAACCCCCACGTGGAGTTCGAGCTCGTCGCCCTATCTGTCGGGCCCAGCAACGCGGAGCAGGTCGTTAAGGGCGTCGACATGGTGGTGGACGGCCTAGACCGGATGGCGCCCCGGTATGCTGTGAACAGGGCGGCCGTCAGAGCGGGCGTCCCGTACGTCTTCGGAGCCGCCATAGAGATGTTTGGCAACGTCTCCACGATCCTCCCCAGGGTTACGCCGTGCCTCGAATGCTTCCTCCCCGGCCTTAATGACGATCTGCTGCCGACCTGCGCGGTCGCAGGCGTCCACCCCTCGATCATCGGCATCGTGGCCAGCATACAGGTTGCTGAGGTGGTAAGGCTCCTGCTGGGCGAGCCCCCGCAGCTCGCAGGCAAGCTTCTTTACTGCGACCTACGAAGCCTCTCCTTTGATACGATACCGGTCTCGCGCGTTGAGAACTGCGGTGTCTGTGGCGAAGGCCTGAAGGTTGCTCCGCCGGAGCCCGAATGGCAGCCGATCGAGGAGCTCTGCAGCAGAGGAGGCAAGAGAAGCTTCATCGTCAACACCGACGTGGACCTAGGCCTGGATTTAGGCAGGATCTGCCGCGTGATCCGCGAAGAGGGGCTTGAGGTCAAGGTTGAGACGCCTACTGGCCTGACCTTCACCGACAAGCAAGGCTACGCAGCCAGCCTTCTGAAATCCGGGATCATGCTCGTCGAAGGAGCTGCCGACCGAAGAGAGGTCGCAGAGCTCTACCGGCAGCTTACGGGAATAGCTATCGAGCTGGCCCAGCGGCCGCAAGTAGCCTAGATGCAGTAGAGTCCGGACATCCATTCTTCCCCGTGGCCTCAGGTCCATAATAGGCCGCGAAAAGACCCCTGCGCGAACGGGATACAAGGCAGATCGACCATCGATCGACAATTCAGCGGCCGGGCGCACTTCTTTAAGCCAATTGGGCTACTACTTACTGGTTGCACCTAGCCTTGAGGAGGGAGGCATAGTAGATGCGGCTGAGATGCACAAACTGCGGTTGGACAGGCTCCTATATGGAGGTCGCAACGGCGCTCAGGCTGAGTCAAAGCGGAACACCGTGCCCTAACTGCGGCCGGCCGTTAACCGTTCACTTCGACTCAGAGGGGGAACAAAGGAGATTCGAGAACGCCCAGGCCACAGGCCGGCCGTAAGCTCACGATTGATCCCCATATATGTTGCTCGTGATCCACTCGCCTCATGTCCGAGCAGCGTGAGCTTTCGAGGCTCGACTTGTAGGAAGCTGAACCGGCAACCACCAGCTAGCGATGTCCCGGTATAGACCACCGCGCACTCCAGCCATCCGTCTTCAGCTGTGAGGTCTTCCGCCAACCTTCTATCAGGAACTCCGTCTTGAGGACAGTGCTGTTCAGGAGACCTTCACAGGGGAGGCCCTTGCCAACGGACTTGATGCCACGATGGAGAGCGCATAGTCTCGGCTTACCCACGCATCGCGAACTCCCGTGATCGCCACGTTAGAGAACGCCTGCCGGTACCGGGTTCGCTCCCCTGGGGCCCGTGTGAGCGCTAGGGTCTAACGATGACCTTTATTGCCACATCAGCTTGGAGAGCGGTCTCAAAGGCGTCTCTTGCCTGGGTCAAAGGGTACTCATGCGTTATCAGGGGCCTGAGCTTGACCTTTCCCTTCGCTGCAAGCTCCGCAGCCTCGTCGAAGAACTGGTCATCTCCGCCTGAGCCGACGATGGTCAACTGCTTGCCTACGATGGGCTCGGGGTCAATCGCGGCGCGGCGGCCATAATGCGCGATGAGGTTCACCTTGCCTCCTGCACGGACGAGCCTCAACGCTTCATGGGTCGTCGCGGATGCGCCTGCGCATTCGAAGACGAGGTCTAGGCCCTGCTCGCCCGCAAGGCGGCGAACACTCCTCTCCACAGCCTTTTCCCTTGCGTCTACGACCGCGGCGCCGAGCATCTGCGCCGTCTGAAGCCTCTTCGGGGACTGCTCCACCGCTATCACGCGCCGAACACCCCTCGCCATACAGGCCTGCAGGACGCACAGCCCGATCGCGCCGGTACCGAGGACAAGAACGATGTCTCCTGGCGTGGGATCCAGCCGAGAGACGCCCGTGAGAGCGACTCTGAGCGGCTCTAGCAGGGCAGCCTCCTCGTAACTCAGGGAAGCCGGGATCCTCCTCGCGTTCCTGTCAGCGTTCTCGATCTTGACGTACTCCGAGAAGGCCCCTGGGTTTCGAAGCCAGTTCACCCCTAGCGTGACCGAGTCGCCCGGCTTCAGGCTGGAAACGTGAGCGCCGACCTCCACCACATCCCCGCCGTATTCGTGGCCTGAATTCAGCGGGTACTTGAAACGTCGGCCGTACTTGCTCCCCAAGTAGCGATGCAGGTCAGAGCCACAGATGCCACATGCCCTAACCTGGACGAGTACATCCTCGGGACCCAACTTAGGAGGGTCGGTCTCCTTAACCCTGAGGTCACGAGGACCGTAGATGAAGGCCGTAAGCACCCCACTCAGCCCCATCGAGGCCCTGATGCGACAGCGGGAGAAAGGCCTTACTGTCTCAGGGCATCTCCCTCACACTGAGAGAACTGAGCCCTCGGCAGACGGATCAGCCCACGTAGGCTTCGACATAGAGCCCTACGCCGCCCTGAGAAGCCTACAGGATGCAGGTTTCACCTACTAGATGTAGATTAACCTATAAGAGAGACTAACTGTTAGCGCCTATGTGAGGATACATCTCCCTGGATCGGGCGTTGGACGAGCCTCATTCTCCTCATACACCATGTAGAGTCGAGCCTCGCGCGTGACCGAACACTAATATATGACTTGACCTACTAGGTGGCATCATCTTGCAGGTGGTGCGCGTTGCCATTTCCCAGCGGGTTGCTCTCCCCTGAACTCGGTCGGAAGTACCTAAAGAGGTTCATGGACATCGTCGTCTTGGCGATGCTCAAGCAGCCGCCCATGCATGGCTACGACCTGATAGCCGCGATTCATGATCGCTTTCACATCCTCGTAGGGCCGGGCGCCCTGTACCCTGTGCTTCATTCGCTAGAGAAGGAGGGCCTCATAGCAGGAAGATTAAGCGGAAGCCGAAGAAGGACGGTCTACAGCCTCACTGAGCAGGGAAACAGCCTCCTCGATAAGCAACTTAGGGAACTCGTGAAGGTACAGGACCTGTACTCCCGCATCCTTCAAACCATGGCTATGGAAAGACTCTCGGCCAGTCTCCAGGTCGAGGAACAGAGAGCGCGCATAGCAGGCGGCTAGGGCGCAGAGCGGTAGGAGCGACCAAGATAAACCATTAGGCATACTGACGATGGACGGGCGCCAGCTGGCATCCCTGCACCGCTGGTTGTCCGCACGCTCCCTCCCTCCGTCCGCTCATTCGGATAGGGCCTGCCTGAACGCTGTTGGTCTCTGCCGAAGCTGCCTCTGCGCTAGCTAGGTTTTTTATCCGCGTCAGGCTGTCCTATCACGGAAGGGCTTACCCAGATGGAAGGAAGGCGGACCGTATTCGAGCTTCTCTCGAAGGCTGTTCGAGCCATCGTCGAGGAACGCGGCTTTTTCAACCCTACGGAGCCTCAGGCGGCGGCGATACCGAAGATCCTAGAGGGCAAGAACGTCCTGCTCATTGCTCCCACGGGGACGGGCAAGACGGAGGCCGCCTTCCTGCCCATCCTAGACATCTACGTGAGGGAGCCCGTGAAGCCTCCTGGCATCAAGGTACTCTACATCACCCCCCTGAGGGCGTTGAACCGGGATCTACTCGACCGGCTAAGATGGTGGTGCCAACGCCTTGACGTGAAGATCAGCGTGAGGCATGGGGACACGGAGGTCAAGGAGCGGACCGCCCAGTCACGCAGCCCACCGGACCTGTTGATCACGACCCCCGAGACGCTTCAGGCCATACTGCCCGGCCGTGTGATGAGGCAGCATCTAAGAACCGTCCGCTGGGTTATCGTCGACGAGTGCCACGAGCTCGCCGAGGATAAGAGAGGAAGCCAACTCTCCCTCGCGCTGGAGAGGCTGCGATGGATCACCGGCCGCGACTTCCAGGTGGTAGGGCTCTCGGCCACCATTGGAAGCCCCCAGGAGGTCGCCCAGTTCATCGTTGGAAACAACATGCCGGTCGAGGTCGTGAAGGTTCCCGTGGCCCGCGGCATGGAGCTATCCATCCTTTACCCAGAGCCCTCGCCCGCGGACTACGAGCTGGCGGAGAAGCTCTACACGCATCCCGAGGTTGCAGCTAGGCTTCGGGTCATAAGAGACGTTATCGAGAAGCATCAATCTGTCCTGCTCTTCACGAACACGCGGCCCGCAGCCGAGATCCTGACGAGCAGGCTTAAGATCTGGGACGTTGACTTTCCCGTGAGTATACATCACGGCTCGCTGGCTAAGCCCGCCAGGGTGTCCGCGGAGCAAGGACTCAAGACAGGAGAGCTCCGAGGCCTTATCTGTACAAGCTCCCTGGAGCTGGGCATCGACGTTGGCAGAATCGACCTCTGCATCCAGTACATGAGCCCGCGACAGGTAACGAGGCTTCTGCAGAGGGTGGGGAGAAGCGGCCACCAGGTCGGAAGGACTGCGCAAGGCGTGATCATCACGATGGATCCGGATGACACGCTAGAGGCGATGGTGATCGCGCGCAGGGCGAAGCGAGAGAGCCTGGAGCCCGTCTCCATCCCATTTCAGCCTTACGATGCGTTGAGCCACCAGCTCGTCGGGCTGCTCATCCAGAAGAGCCGCTGGTACTTCGACGAGATCCTTGGCATCTACGGAAAAGCCTACCCTTACTCTGGCATGGACAAGGAGGACCTGGCCAAGGTCCTGACGTACATGCACACGAGGTACCCGAGGCTGGCCTGGGTCTCATTCCAAGACGAGGTGATGCTCAGGCCGGCCAGGATCAAGCCCCTCTACGAGTACTACTTCGAAAAGCTCTCGATGATCCCGGACGAGAAACACTACCTAGTCATAGATGAGACAGATGACTCGCCTGTGGGCATCCTCGATGAGGCCTTCGTCGCCGAGTACGGCGAACCTGGGACGAGATTCATCGTCCGCGGCAGCCCCTGGAAGATGCTCAGCATCGTAGGAGACAAGATCTACGTGCGGCCGATCCAAGACCCCACGGGGGCCATCCCCAGCTGGGTGGGCGAGGAGATCCCGGTGCCCTTCGACGTGGCCATGGAGGTCGGCTCGATTCGGAGGTCCGTAGCCGCAGGGATCGCAAGGGGCCTAGAGCCCAGGGCACTGGCCCAGAGGCTCAGTCGGAGGTATCCGATCGATGAAGACACGGCGGCGAGGACGATAAGGGATGCCGTCGAACAGGTGGAGGTGAAGCTGCCTATTCCCTCGGACCGGCTGATCACGATTGAGGAATGGGAGGAGTACGTCATCGTCCAAGCCAGCTTCGGCAGCCTTGTCAACCGGACGCTTGCCCGGCTTCTAGGGCACGTGATCTCGGAGAGGACCGGCCACACAGTGGGCGTCCAGCAAGACGCGTACAGGATCATCCTCCAGGTCTCTGAGGTCACGGGAGCCCAGGATGTAGCCCAGCTCCTACATGAGCTTGCCGACCATGATGTTGAGAAGCTTGCCGTCCAGGCGGCGGAGAAGACGGGGCTCTTCAAGAGAAGGATGGTGCACGTCGCCCGCCGATTCGGAGCCCTCTCCCGAGCGGCGGACTTCAGCAAAGTCAGCCTGGACCGGCTTGAGAAGAGCTTCGAGGGAACGGTCGTCCATGAGGAGGCGGTGAAGGAGACCTTGGACAAGGATATGGACGTGAAGAACACCGTCAAGGTGCTGGAGGCGGTAAGGAACGGCGAGATCCGCGTCGTGACCTTCAGCGGAAAGACAGGTGTCTCGCCAATCGCGCGAGTGGGGCTTGAGAGGATCAGTATGAAGTCTGACCTGATACCGGCGGAGAGGATGAGGCATGTGCTTACTGAGTCGGCCAGAGCGAGGATCCTGAACGAGTACCGCACCTTCCTATGCATGGACTGCCTCAAGTACTGCCAGACGTTGAAGCTAAGGAACCTTCCTGAGAGGCCCCAATGTCCCCTCTGCGCCGGAACTGCGCTAGGCGTCCTCAACAGGACCGAGGAGCAGGTCCAGCAGTCGCTCAAGAAGCAGGGGAAGAACCTGACAAGGCTGGAGCAGAGGATGATGGAGGACGCGAAGGCCTCCTCTGAACTCGTCAAGAGACATGGTCTGCCCGCGGTCTATGCCTTGGCAGGTCGAAGGCTCGGGCCTTCAGACGTAGCCGAGATCCTCCGGAAGAGCCCGAGAGCCGACGAGAGGCTCTTCGAGCTTATCGTCGACGCGGAGAGGAGAGCGACGAGCAAGAGATTCTGGTAACGTCACCTTGATGACCTCGTCTATCGTCGCGTGGCGGGGGAACGAGAAGGAGCCGGACCTAAGCCTCAATGCCTCGCCGCCTCAAGCATGGGTCTAGGCGATCGATGAGACTAGGCCAAGAGGCAGAACAATGCTTGGGCGTTGGTCCTGAGCAACATCTCCGCGTACTTGATGACCTGTCGCTCCGTGAATGCGCCCTCCTCCAGCTTCGCCCAAAGGGCCCGCGCAACGTTCTCCCTCGCCATCTCGGCGTGGGCGTAGGCTCCCTCCACGAATCGGTAGTCGCCGCCGAAGGCGAGGATCTTGCTGATGGGTAGGGCGTCAAGCCATTCTGAGAGGATGTTTCTCGCCGCGAAAGGAGAGATCACGTGAAGCCAACACATGTCGGCGTAGACGTTTGGGAAGTTCTTCGTGAGAGCCGTGAGTTCCCCCGAGTACGGATAGCTGCCGTGGAAGACATCGAAGCTCACCTCGCTGTACTCCATGAAGAGGTTCGTCAGCAATACGGGGTTCGAGTTCGTGATGAGGTTCTCATTCCCCTCTTGGAGTCCCGTATGGACCTGCACGGGTAGCCTGTGCGTTGACGCAAGGTTGAGGAGCCTGTGAACCAGGAAGTCTTGCAGCGGCTTCGTTTCCTCAAAGGAGAGCGCCTCGGGGAGCGTCCGGCGTACGCCCTGCATCTCCACCCTCTTGAAGACGCGCTGCCGGCAGATCCTGTTAAAGACGGCCTCCGCCTCTGCGTAGGTTGCTTTCTCGAACTCAAGGCTACGCCTGTAGGCCAGCGGGAGCTTCACTCCCACGATCCTAGGCCCCAGCCTCTCGAACTCGGTTCCCAGCGCCCTTAGCAGGTCGTCGAGCGTGTGGATTGGGAAACCGACGCGGCGCTTGATGAGTTCCAGCTCCCAACGCTCCTTGACCGTGATGAAGCCATCAAACCGCATGACAGGAGCGAAGAACGCGCGGTCCACTTGGACCGTCTCGGTGTCCAGAATCGAAAGATCTATGCCGGCTTTCTCCTTGAGAACATGCTTGTACAGCCCCGGTTTGTTCGCTTCACGCATCCTAGCCGAGAGCGTCTCCACGGTCTCGCGGCTGAGTCCGTCGAGGCCGTAGAGGCCTCTAACCGCGAGGCTGAGCGCCCTGCCGTAGCCTGTGTTCTCCATCCTCTCCCAGAAGGGCTCAAACCGGTCCCACCGCTCCTCAAGTCGCAGGGCGGAGTCACGGATGAAGGCCAGATCCTCCTGAGAGAGACCCGCCGAGACGAGGTCTGAGGAGGCGTAGTGAGGAAGGAAGGTTGCCAGGGCATCGACGCGGTCCTTAAGCCGTTCCTCCTCTTGAGGAAGGTGCTCATGCGTGTCGATGAGTCGAACCGCTTCCACAGCGGCTCCAACGCGGCCGAAGCGCTCCGAGAGCCGTTCCATCTGAGCATCACGAACTCGCTAGGAGAAGCCTTCGGGCTATTAACCTTAGGTCTGCCCGCATCGGCGACGCAGCAGGAGGCTCGTGAAGCTGGACGCTGATCGCGGAGAGAGGATAGGCTTTTGTTCCAGGAGGCGGTCTCTGGTCGCAGGCCTATGGAGCCGCAGGCGCCGCTGACGAGGCCTCAGCCTGAATCTGGCGGGGGGGACGAGGGGAAGGATACGACCCGCACGGGGAGCCTTCTCTGGGATACGGTGGTCGTCCGGCTGGCTGGCGAGATCGGGATCAAAAGCCGGCCCGTTAGGTCGAGGCTTGAACGGGCTCTCGCCGCGCATGTCAAGAGGATGCTCCAGCGCCGCCAAGTCCTTTTCGAGGCGATCACCCGTGGCCCTGGCCGGGTCTACGTCCGGCTGCGGTACAGTAGCGCCGCGGAGGAGGCCCTGTCAAGGGTCTTCGGTGTCTCCTCCTTCTCGCCGGCGCTCGCGACGACCTCGGATCTAGGAGACATCATCTCCGCATCTCTTGAGGTTGCAGCAAGCGCGCTGACGAGGGAATCTAGCTTCGGCGTCTCCTGCAGGCGGACGGGGAAGCACAGCTACTCGAGCGCCGACGCCCAGGCCAAGGTAGGCAAGGCGATACTCGATGCTTTTAGGGAGATCGGCGTCCGGGTCAACCTCTCCAGGCCCGACGTGAGGGTGGGCATAGAGGTCGTGAACGGATCAGCCCACGTCTTCACCAGGGTGCTTCCCGGAGCCGGCGGAATGCCGTACGGCTCGCAGGGAAGGATGGTCGCCGTCTGGGATAGCTCCATCAGGTCCCTTGTTGCAGCGTGGCTCATGATGAGAAGAGGCTCCCCGATTGTGCCGCTGTTCGTAGGCCCAATCCCAGATCTGGCTGAGCCCCCGAAGGAGGCCCTCCGCCAAGTCCTCGCGCTAGGAGACTGGTCTCCCTCTCCCCAGATTGCATGTTACGTTCCTTGGGAGGGACCGCCGCTCACGGCGCCAAGCAGCGGAGGGCCTCCCGGTCAGCGAACACCGTGGGTTCTCATCCAGGCTGATGCCTTGGCGGAGCTCTCGCGCGCGGAGGGCATCGTGCTCGATGAGCGCCTGGTGCTCGGCTCCCGTGGCGCGGAAGTGGGGACGCAGCCCATGCGGCTATACCGGCCCGTGCGCCCGGTCTACATGCCTCTGCTTGGCTTCGAGGAGAGCGAGATCCAACGTCTCGCCGAGAAGATCGGGGTTCCAGCAGCCCCGGCCGGTTAACGACAGTCATCTGAGGCCCTAGGGCCCTGCAACCTATATAACGCCGTGATTCTGTATTCTGGCTGTTCGGGAGCCGAGTGTCCTGTTAAGCACTGATGCAATCCGACGCGACTTCCCCATACTTGAATCGGGCATCGTCTACCTAGACAATGCTGCTTCAAGCCTGACGCCTGAGCCCGTCCTCCAGAAGATGGCCGAGTTCTACCACAGCTACAGGGCGAACGTGGAGCGGGGAGTCCACAGGCTGTCGCAGAAGGCCACCGAAGAGTACGAGCACGCTAGGCTTATGGCCGCCCGTTTCATAGACGCCCCTGCGGACGGAAGTGTGATCTTCACCAAGAACACAACCGAGGGCATCAGCCTTGTTGCCAACGGTCTTCCCTGGAAGAGAGGTGACCGCGTCCTGACGACCCTTCTGGAGCACCATTCCAACTATGTCCCCTGGCTTCGGTTGAAGGAGAGATACGGAGTCGAAGTAGACGTGGCCCGGCCTAACGCCGAAGGAATCCTCGACGACTCGGCTGTCCAAGAGGCCCTTAGACCTGGCACTAGGCTCGTGGCTGTAACGCAGGTCTCGAACGTGCTCGGTGTCACTCTCTCCGTGGAGAAGATCGCGAGGATAGCCCACGAGAATGGCGCGCTCCTACTCGTCGACGGCGCCCAGTCCGTGCCCAGGCTCAAGACGGACGCAGAAGCGCTGGGATGCGACTGCCTCGCCTTCTCCGGGCATAAGATGCTCGGGCCTACAGGGATCGGCGTGCTGTACTTGGCCGCCTCCGCCCGGGATCGGCTTGACCCCGCATGCGTAGGCGGCGGCTCAATAGAGGATGTCACGGTGGAAAGCTATCGCCTCGCGAAGGGAGCGGGGCGGTTCGAGGCGGGAACCCCTCCTATAGCCGAGGCGATAGGCTTGGCCACGGCGATGGAGTACCTTGAACGTGTAGGTCTAGCCGCGATCGAGGCCCATGAGAGACGACTGACCGAGAGGCTGCAGAGAGGGTTGACTGAGACACGCGGCGTTGAGGTCTATGGCCCCCGGGACCCGAGGCAGAGAGTGGGGATCGTGCCGTTCAACGTTGCGAAGCTAAACCCGCACGACGTGGCCCTAGCCCTCGATGTGGCGGCGAACATCATGGTGAGGTCAGGGCTTCACTGCGCGATGCCCTTGGCGAGGGAGCTTCTAGGAAAACCTCAGGGCTCTGTGCGGGCCTCCCTTTACGTCTATAATACCCCAGGCGAGGTGGACAAACTCATCACAACCGTGCAAGAGCTAGCCCAGTCGATAGCGTAGCAGAGGCTTTACTCGCCGAGGCTCAGACGATCTCCGCCTCCCAGGTTGATGCCGGGCATGGATCCCCAAGGACTGTACGATGTGACGCCGAGGCTTGACTGTGGCGTCTGCGAGGCGCCGACATGCCGGGCCTTCGCCAGGAGAACCCTCTCGGCAAGATCAGCTCTAGGTGACTGCCCCATCCTCCGAAGGGCTGAGTACGCCGACCGCAGAGCACGGTTCGCGGCCCAGCTAGAGGGGATGCTCCGGGCAAGAGATGAGCGAGGAGCAGCAGAGGAGCTGACTGGCGGGGTCACGTACATCCGTCCCTGCGCGGAGGACAGCAGCAAGGTGACAGCGGAGACGAGGCTGCAGCGTAGGTTCCCCGTGCCCCCGCCGCTAAGGCTTGAGGTCTTCGACCCGTCAACCTGGGATTGGATGCTCAGATCCTTGGAGCTCTTCCAGACCGCCAGGTGCTCTGAAGACCTTGGCGTGGCAAGGATCGAGGCGTCAGGCATGACCATCATGGTCTTCAGAGACGGCAGGGTGAACGTGCGCGCGGCCCCAGATGAGAAGCAGGCGATGGGGATGATCCGCCTCGTCAGCCGGACGCTCTGGGGCTCGGTGATCTGCGACTGCGGCAACACCTCCATGGACTGCGCCGGCGGAGCGTGCACCGAATGCCATGAGAGACCTTGCCCAGCGCTGGATGCCGAGCCCTTCGCGTTCGCGAGCGCTCCACCTCAAGCCGATGTGGAGATCGACGGCCTATCTCTGCCTTGCGATACCGGCAGCGACGCGCTTGGAGACCTAGACGGCTCAGTATGCCAAGCGGCTTACATGCTGAAGGGCATGGCGGCGCGCGTGACCCAAGGCTCGAGATGCGGCCACGCCTTTGGGGACCTGGGTGGTGTGCTCCCCGATGCCCGGAGGAAGGCCGTGGGTATGCTCCTCCGTTCACCGGAGAGCGGACATGTCCGAGGTGCTCTCACGGCATTGGGCGCTCTTATGGACCTCCAGAGAGCGGGCGACAGCCTCAGCTGCATAAGTAGCGGGGAGCAGCCGTTGCTTGATGTCCCCAGGGGCTTGGTGACCCAGGCTCTCCGGGTTCTCACCGTCTCCTGCCAAGGGCTTGTGTGCGGCCGGCCTCCCGACGCAGCGGCCATCCAGGAGGAGTTCGACGTGTTTCAAGATGCTTGGGGGACTGAGTTCGAGAGGTCGGCGAACGTAGGAGCGCTCTCGGCCTTGCATAGGATGGCGGCGAACGGGCTCTACCTCTCGAGGCTTGGCGGCCGGTAAGACGAGCAGTTGATTCCGGGATTAGGGGCTGCGAGCCTAGATTCTACGGGGAACGTGGTCTCTCTCGTGAAGGCCCTGCTTCGTGGGCTCTGATCTTCTCGGGGATGACGGGGTTCGAGAGGCCCTCGTCCATGCTGCCTGAGCGGTACCCTGTCAGGTCCAAGGTGACGTATCTGAAGCCTAGCGCTCGGAGCCTCTCGCTCACCTTATCCATCACCTCCTCGGCCGCGAGGAGATGCCTCTCGCCTCTTCCCACCTCGATCCTCGCGAGGTCACCGTGGCAGCGAACCCTAAGCTGGCGGACGCCCGTCAAAGCCCTTATGAAGCCCTCGGCCTCCGCGACCCTCTGGAGGCCCTCCGCCGTTATCCTCTGCCCATACTCGAATCTGGAGGACAGGCAGGCCATGGAGGGCTTAGCCCATGTGGGAAGGCCCAGAGCCTTGGAGACAGCCCTGATATCGCTCTTGGTGAAGCCAAGCTGCGCTAGGGGGCTTTGGACGCCTCCTTCGCGCAGAGCCAGGGCGCCGGGCCTATGCCCCTTCAGGTCATCAGCGTTTGTGCCGTCGAGGATCACGTCGATCCCCTCCTCTGCCGCGACCTTCCTCAGCTCCTTCACTAGACCCGCCTTGCAGTAGTAGCAGCGGTCAGGCGGGTTCGCGACGAACCTCTCATCGTCCAGCTCGTTCTCCTCAACGATCACCTGCTTCAGGCCCAGCGTGGACGCCAGTTCCTCGGCCTCCGATAGCTCGCCAGGGGGAAGAGTCACGGAGTCGGCGGTTACGACAACAGCCCCATCGCCCAGCGCGATCTTGGCCGCCGCTGCTAGGAAGGAGCTGTCCACGCCGCCCGATAACGCGATCACGACCCGGCCCTTGGCTTGAAGCCACTCGATGAGCGAGGAGAACTTGGCCTGAAGCTGCGGCTCCAGTTGCCGGAGCCCCTCCGACGTCAACGGCGAGGAAATGGTTCCAGCAAGATGCGTCTCAGGAGCCTTTTCATCCGTCGACATGAGAAGCCGTCGTTTAACGACTTCGCGGCTCACTTAAGGGTTTTCCACGGAGCCCCCGGCGACCTTAGCTGGCGGCGACGATCAGAGAGCATATAAGGGCTCCGTCATAGGGTTCGAGGGGAAAGGTGGTTCTCCCGATGGAACCTGACCCGGCTAGGCGATTCTTCGACCCCAGCGTAAGCGACAGAGAACGCGCGATCTTCGAGGGGGGCATAGCTCTGGGGGCGCTCTATCACCAGTTCGTGGGAACGCCCGTATCCTCGGATAGGAGGGTCATCAAGGCCTTGGAGGAGGCGATGGAGGCCACCATCGCGGTTCAACCATACAGGGAACGTGTCCATGTGCGAATAGACGAGGGCGCCCTTCAGAGGGAGGGGAAAGCGCCCTACGACTACCAGACTCTGAAGGGAAGACATCTCACGGTCGAGGTCACGGTAAGGTACGGGAGAGCAAGGGCGACCGTGGCGATGCGCCACATCCCCGAGCTGCGCTTCAACCTGATGTTCATCAAGGAGGTCATGGAGGAACACGGTTGAACCCAACCTTGTCTTTCCGACCTCCCGATGGCCCGTCCCATGGGTGCTGGTCCCGAGACGACTCCTTGAACGGTTTTATCCCTCGAGTACACATCTACGCGTCGCGCAGGTGAGAGCCTGATTGAGCCTCGCCCAGTCAATAAGATGCTTCCTCGCCGTGGATATCCCCGAGGCGGCCATACTTGATAGGCTTGTCGCTGCGGGAAGGGACCTGTTGCAGACGGGCAACGACCTCAGGCCAGTTTCACCTGAGAACCTTCATGTCACGTTAAGGTTCCTGGGCGACGCCACCCCTGAGATGCTCAGGTCCGTCGAGGCCGCCTTGGACGAGCTTCACGTCGCGTCCTTCACCGTGGAGTTCCGAGGCCTAGGCTTCTTCAAGGACCCCGCGTACATTACCGTCATCTGGGCCGGCATAAAAGCCGGCGCTAACGAGCTCACAGCCATCTTCAACATGCTCGAGCCTAGGCTCCAGCGCGCAGGGTTCAGACGAGAGCCCCGAGGATTCTCACCGCATCTTACGATCGCGCGCGTCAAGGTTGTTCGAAACCGAGCGGCTCTCCTGGATTTCGTGGCGAAGAGAACTGACTACGCCTTCGGCAGCTTCACGGCTCAAAGCCTCAAGCTCAAAAGGAGCGTGCTGACGCCTCAAGGGCCGATCTACACGACCCTCAAGGAGAGGGCCTTCGGCTGAGCAAGCCGAGTTTCCGGCCATCCCGGAGACGGTAAACGATCAGAGGACAGTGGAGAAGGAGGTGAAGGCTCAGATGCCCCAAACCGAGCGCAAAGGCCCGCCTGAGGAAAGGCTGGCGCTCGAGGTCTGCGACCAAGTGGCGGCAGAGATCACCCCTGGCCGCGAGGAAAGGGAACGAGTCCACTCTCTTGTCACACGGCTGGCTCAGGCAGCAGGCGCCGAGTGCGCCAGAGTCGGGCTCAGCGCTAGGGCGGAGGTCCTCGGCTCGGTAGCGAAGGACACGTGGCTGAGCGGCGAAGCCGACATAGACCTTTTCCTAGTCGCCCAGCCCGGGGTTCCACGGGACGAAATAGTGGAGAAAGCCCTCCAAGTCGGCAGGGCGGTCATAGGGCAGTTCCACGGCTCGTGGCTGGAGCGGTACGCCGAGCACCCCTATGTGGAGGGCTGGGTGGAGGGTACCCGTGTGAACATCGTTCCCTGCTATGGGGTCAAGAACAAGGGATGGCTTACCGCGGTCGATCGGACACCCCTCCACACCGAATACGTTAGGGCAAGGCTCAGCGACGAGGCGAAGAGGGAGGTCCGGCTCCTCAAGAGGTTCATGAAAGGAGTGGGCGTCTACGGAGCCGACATAAAGGTCGGCGGCTTCAGCGGATACCTCTGCGAGCTGATCATCGTCCACCACGGCCGTTTCCTCGAAGCCCTCAAAGCTGCGGCCCGATGGAAGCCGGGAACCACCCTGCTGATCGAGCCCACGGAGGGCATGCGCCCCGAGGAGGCTAGGGCGGCTTTCCCTGAGCCCCTGGTCGTGGTCGATCCCATAGACGTGAGAAGGAACGTCGCCAGCGCGGTCTCCCTGCAGAGGATGAGCGAATTCGTCGCTGCTTCCAAGGCGTTTCTCAGGCGGCCAAGTGCCACCTTCTTCTTCCCCACCGCACCCACGGCTCCTACTATGCCAGGGATAGCGGAAGAGATCTCAGCTAGGGGAACAGACCTGATCGTCCTGGCCTTCGGGAGGGTCCACGCGGTCCCGGACGTGCTCTGGGGGCAGATGTACAGAAGCCTCAAGGCGCTCGTCATGCTCCTCGAGAAGCATGACTTCAACGTGCTCAGGGCAGCTGCCTGGAGCGACGAGAAGGACTCGAACGCCTTCACCTTCGAGCTGGAGCAGGCACGGCTACCCCCGGGGAAGATCCACGTCGGGCCCCCGGTCACGGCGAGCGAGGCTGAGAGCTTCCTCAGAAAGCATCTGGCCAGCCCCAGAACCATCTCAGGTCCATGGATCAAGGAAGACAGATGGATGATGCTAACGAGGCGCAAGGAGACGGATGCCGCTTCGCTGCTGGAAAAGGAGATCACTCGCCACGGGCCCGAGATAGGAGTACGCGAGAAGATCGATGAAGCGTTGAGGAAAGGCCGCAGGTTGTACGTCGGACGAGAGACAACCCGGTTCTGCGAAAGCAACCCGGCTTATGCAGCGTTCCTCAAAGGCTTCCTGACCGGAACTCCACCTTGGCTTGAACGCCGGGAGACGCATAAGAGAGATTGAGCGACGAGTCACCCGAGACCCTAAGCCTTGACCGGCTACTCCAGGCCCCAAGGTACCGCCTGGTCCTCACCTATCCTAGGTTCGAGCCAGCCGGAGCGGCCCAGAGACTAAGGGAACTCCGGCGGCTGGGCGTAACCCATCTGGAGTTCGCAGGCCGAAGAGATCTCTCAGGCGTGCGGATCCTCGGCAAGGGCCATGTCGGCGTCATCGTCATCGCGCATACGCGATCTGGAAAGGCGGCGTTGAAGATCCGGAGACTTGACGCTGACAGGAAAAGCCTCCGGCCGGAGGCGCGGATGCTCGGGGCTGCGAACGCGGCCGGGATAGGCCCTAGGCTGCATGTGTCTTCGACCAACTTCCTCCTAATGGAGCTGATCGAGGGGAATCTGCTTCCTGACTGGGCCCGGGCTCTAGGCGGGAGGAATGTCAGGCGTATGCTGCGGGAGACCCTGACGAGGCTTATCGAGGATTGCTTTCGGCTTGACCAGGCGGGCATAGACCACGGTGAGCTAAGCCAAGCCTCAAGACACGTCATCGTCGAGCCCTCGGGTAGGCCGCGGATCGTGGACTTTGAGTCAGCGAGCCGCCGCAGGCGGCCCTCGAACGTCACCTCCATATGCCAGTTCCTCTTCATCGGCAGCAAGACGGCGAGGGATATCGTCAAGCTCCTGAGCGGCCTCGACAAGAAGGAGCTCATCGACGCGCTCAGGGAGTACAAGGCAAGCCTAAGCCTTGAAGCCCTCCACGGGATCGAACGTGCAGCAGGCCTCCGTCCCGCTTAAATAGGGCCCTGAGGCTAGTTTGCGACGTGGGGCCGTCGTTCAGCTTGGTCTAGGTCCTCCGCCAAGAGGATCCCAGAGCACGCCACGCGGGGAGCCTGGGGCGCGCAGGATCGCACAGACCGCTGGTGACCTAGCCCTCCTAGGCCAGAGATCGTGGGTTCAAAATGGCGCGGGCGCCATGAAACTCCCACCGGCCCCACCACTCGAAACCCGTAGAAGCGCATAGGCGGAGCCCAACGCGTCTCCGGTCTCGTCGCAAACGTCTTATCTCAGCCCTCGCCTGTCTAACACCGGCGAAGGAGATTGCCGATTCACCCCATCGAGTACAGGTACGGCAGCGCGGAGATGAAGACAGTCTTCGAGCGGAGCAGCTGGCTGGAGAAGATGCTCAAGGTTGAGGCAACCCTGGCCGGGGCCCACGCGGAGGTCGGCGATATCCCGGTGGAGGCCGCCAAGGCCATCTCGGAGAAGGCGTCTCTGAAGCACGTGAGCTTGGACGCTGTGGCCCGGTACGAGAAGCAGATAGGTCACGAGGTCATGAGCGTGGTCAAGGCGCTCTCCGACGCCTGCGGCGCGTCTGGCGGCTACGTGCACTTGGGCGCAACCTCCGCGGACATCACGGATACGGTACTGGCTCTTCAGGTGAAGGAGGCCCTCGCGTTGATCCGGAGAGACCTAGAGCAGCTCATGGGCCTCCTGGCTGAGGACGCGGAGAAGTACCGGGAAACCATCTGCCTGGGGAGAACCCATGGCGTCGCGGCGATCCCCATGCCGTTCGGCTTCAAGTTCGCGGTCTGGGCCTCGGAGGCGCGGAGACACCTCGAGCGGCTCAACGAGGCCGAGCCTAGGGCATGCCGGGGAAAGATGAGCGGGGCGATAGGCACGATGGCAGGGCTGGGCAAGAACGCCTTGAGGGTTCAGGAGCTGATGATGGCGAAGCTGGGATTACAGGCGTCGGAGGTCTCCACGCAGGTCGTGCCGCGCGACGGCCTCGCGGAGTTCCTAGGACTCGTCTGCCTCATCTCCTCCTTCCTCGACAAGATCGCGAACGAGGTACGGAACCTCCAGCGAACCGAGATCAGGGAGGTGGAGGAGCCCTTCGAGGAGGAGAGGCAGGTGGGCTCGAGCACGATGCCGCATAAGCGGAACCCCGAGAAGTGCGAGAAGGTCTGCGGCCTCGCGAGGACGATCAGGGGCTATGCGCGCACGGCGCTGGAGAACACGGTGCTTGAGCATGAACGCGACCTGACGAACAGCTCCTGCGAGAGGATCATGATCCCAGAGGCCTGCATTCTCCTAGACGAACAGCTGAAGACGATGCTCAAGGTGATCCGGGGCCTCATCGTGTACCCTGAGAACATGCTCCGGAACATAGAGGCCACGAGGGGCCTCGCCATGTCCGAGGCCGCGATGCTCGCGCTCGCGGAGAAAGGCCCGGGCAGGCAATGGGCCCATGAGCTGATCCGCAGATACTCCATGGAGGCCTGGCGGGGTCCCCTCAGCCTGCCCGAGATCCTCAAGAGAAGTCCGGAGGCCCGCAAGTACCTCACTGACGAGGAGGTCGATGCGATCTTCGACCCAAAGGGCTACCTGGGCACCTCCCAGCAGCAGATCGACAAGGTGGTCGCGGAGACACGCCTCTTCCTCAAAAGCGCCCGAAAGCCAGAGACCAAACAACGCTGACCGGCGTTCCGCATGCCCACCTTCCTTCCGTGACTCGGGTACAGGAGAACAGGCAGGAGAATGAGGGGCCTCACCTGAGCGCGCAGGGAGAGGCACTCGCGCGGCGTGTTGAGGGCGATCCCTTTGAGGGGCAGGGAAGGAGGCGACGGAGAGCCTCAGAAGGTGAGGATGCACCTCTACATCTCCGGGCTCGTTCAAGGCGTCTTCTTCAGGGCTTACATCAGGAGCGCGGCCTTGAGGCTTGGGGTGAAGGGCTGGGTCCGGAACGTGCGAGATGGCAGAGTCGAGGCGCTCTTCGAGGGAGACAAGGAGAAGGTTGAGCAGATGGTTCAGTGGTGTCGCAGGGGCCCCGAGGGCGCCGTGGTGACGAAGGTCGAGGTGATCGAGGAGCCCTACCGAGGCGAGTTCTCCTCCTTCGAGGTGAGGTACCGCTGAGCCCCTTCGTCAGGTTCAAAACCTTTAAACCGTGTCTGCCGCAGTTACGCGTGTCTCATCTGTGAGAGGACTAGGGCATTGGCCATCCAGAAAGGAAGCTTCGTTCTACTCGACTACACGGGAGGGGTTAAGGAGACGGGTGAGGCCTTCGATACTACCTCCGAGGAGGAGGCTAAGAGGCACGGGTTACGCCGGCCGGGCGGTCTCTTCGAGCCACAGCTGATCGTCGTAGGCGAGGGCTGGGTCGTCAAGGGCCTGGACGAGGCCCTGCTCGAGATGGAAGTAGGCAAGACGACGACGGTGGAGGTCCCGCCTGAGAAGGGACTGGGGCAGAGAGACCCCTCCAGAATGCGGCTTGTCCCGCTTAGGAAGTTCACTGCCAGAGACGTGACTCCGCAGCCAGGCATGGAGGTGGAGGTCGATGGCCGACCCGCGGTCATCCGAGCCGTCGGCGCAGGCCGAGTCCAAGTGGACTTCAACCCCCCGCTGGCTGGCAGGACGTTGGTCTACGACGCCACGGTAAAGGCTGTCCTTGAGAAGCCAGAGGACAAGATCAAGGCCCTCATCCACAGGCGCATTCCCTCAGTTCCCGTGGAGAAGTTCGATGTCCGCCTGGAGGACGGGACCCTCAGGATAACGATGCCCCAGGAGGCATTCCTCGCAGAGGGGCTCCAGTACGCGAAGCGCGGCGTCGCCTCAGACATCGAGAGGCTCCTGCCGGAGATTCAGGAGACGAGCTTCATCGAGACCTTCGCAAGACCCAAGCCCAGTCCGGAGGAAGCGAAACCAACTCCGCAGCCCGAGGCGCAGCCTCAGGCTCAAACCGAAGCCACGACGGCGCCCGTTTCGCCGCAGCCCGTGCAGACAACTGCCCCGGCAGAGGAGCAGACTATCCCCACACCGAAGAGGCGTGGGCCGGCGCGGAGGCCACGCGGCTCCGCGACTGGCTCTTAAGGCGTCCTCTTAAGCAAGGCCGTTCTCAGCTCTCTGCCCTCGGGGCAGCCTACCTTGCCTGAGAGCGAGAGCAGCTGGCACCTGTCGCCGTTGAAGAGGCCGATGGGATGACAGCTCTGTGTGGAGGGGCAGTTCCTCACTTGGCATTCCTGCTGGTTAAAGAGGATGACGGCGCCCTCGATGGCCGAGCGGACGGGGACAGCGGCCTCGATGGTCGCCTCCTCGACCTCAGCAGCCCTCACGCCTCCCTCATGCAACGCGCACGGGAAGGTCTTCGGCCTTAGTCCGACGATGACGTAGACCCTGCCCTCCTGCAGCCTCCCTTGGCAGAAACGGTGCAGGTCGCAGCCCAAGCACCGATTAGCTGGGCCGAGGTGAACGAAGCGGAAGCCAATCCGGGCCTGCTTCAGGCCGCAGAAGGTGATCAAGGCTGCTCTCTCCCCTAGCTTCTCGCCGAGGCTGGCAAGAAACCTTTCGGTCTCCTCGTTAGGACGGTAACCCCGGCTCACAGGGTTCGATGATGCCAGAGGCCTGATTCCAGCCGCGTTGCGTAGGCTCCCTGCCCATCTCGGAGATGTGGCCTCAGTCCTCCTTGACCAGCTTTGCCAGAAAGGATGTGTAGCATGCGTCACGATGAGGATACAGGCGTCTGCACAGTGTCAGTCCCCGAAGCCCCTCTGAGCCGAGCGCAGGCTTCAGTTCCACGAGTTTGAACTCGGGGTGGCGCCTGAGCAGTCTTAGGATGTTCTCCTCGTTCTCCTCAACCGTGATCGTGTTGGTGAAGTACAGCAGCACCCCGCGGCTTCGGACTCGGTCCGCGCAGCTCTCAAGTATCCTCCACTGGGTCGACGCTGACCTTGAGACCATCTCAGGTGAACTCGTCCACTTGCCGCTTGGATCTCGAGCCCAGGTGCCGACCCCGGAGCAAGGTGGGTCTACCACAACCGCGTCAAACTCTGCGTCTGAGGGAAGGCTTCCCACGTCGGCCAAGACGAGTTGCGCGTTCTGCACGCCGAGCCGTCGCGTCTCCCTCGTCCAGGCCCGGGCTCTTCGCCTCGATAGCTCCACGGACAATATCATGCCCTCGTTCCCCATCAGCTCGGCCATGTGACCGGTCCTGGCGCCTGAAACCGTGCACACGTCGAGCACGAGGCCGCCCTTCACCACGCCCAGGTTCTCCACCGCGTATGCCGTGGACAAGTCCTCGACGCATACCAGGCCCTCCCGGATGACTTCATCGCTGGGGATCGAGAGTTGGCCTCCCGACACCTTGCAGAGCCCTCTCACCGAGGGGACCTCGACCAAGCCGAGACCAGCCTCCTCCAGTCGCTTCGCGGTGTCCTCCGGTTTCCCCTTGAGCGAGTTGAGCCTGAAGTACATCGGTGGGAGGATGGAGAGCCCGCTTAGGACTCGTAGGGCTTCAGCCCGGCCGAACAGCCTGTAGAGGTACGTGACGAGCCATTCAGGGGCAGAGAGACGCAGGGCTGTTCTCTCGATATCCGGTAGGCCTCTTAGGACCGAGGAGGCCTCGATCGCAAGGAGCTTCCCAAGATGCTGTTCTATAGGGTGAAGGCTTTCCCAGCCGAGGATCTCCCTCGAGGCCTTGACGTACCTCAACGCGTCGATGGGCCGCCGCTGCACGATGGCAGACTCGTAGGCAAGTATCCTGAGAAAAGCCCTCGGCCCAAAGGGAAGCTCCTCGTACCCCGCTCTTCCCACGGCCTCCTCCAGGATCCTGTCAAGGAGGTTGAGTCTCCTCGTCGTCTCTAGGACCTCGCGATAGGCCATGCCGAGCGCTTCTCTGTCGCGCACCTGCAGCTGCCTCACAGCCCTCTGGAACGCCGCTCTGGCGCTCATCTTCTCCAGCTCGATCCAGCTGAGCGCCTCGATCGCGACGGCCAAAGCATCTCGAAGCAATATAAGCTACCGGACAGCGATCACCTGAGTGGACGCGGTTAAGCTTTCTCCAGGAGTGGCCAGATGCCTGCGAAGACCCTTCAAGAGTACTCTGCGAAGACAGCTCAGAAAGCCGTTGAGCAACCAGCCGAGACGAGCCCGAGCCCTGTCGAACCCCTGAGCGTTCGAGCGATCCTAGAGCAGGCGACGCCTTCGACGCTCGATGCGGCCCTCCTCGTTTCCGCCACCTACGACGGCGAGAGACAGAAAGCCGTTCTTAAGCTGTACAGGGAGAAGGACGAGAGGATCTACCTCTGGTATGACGACGCGGGCCACAAGCCCTACTGTTTCTCCGACCTTACACCCGAGGAGCTGAAGACGCTTCCGGGCCTAGCCTCCCACCCGGGGCTTGAGCGCCTAGAACGACTGAAGAAGTACGAGCCCCTGCGAGACGAGGAGAAGGCCTACACGAAGGTCGAGGCTACGGATCCCCTGTCCATAGGCGGGAAGCCGTCGGGGTCGATAAGAGACATCTTACCGAAGGCTTGGGAGGCCGACATCCGGTACTACGAGTGCTACATCTTCGACCGAGACCTCAAAGTAGGCATGCCCCACTGTGTCAAAGACGGCCACCTGAAGGAGCTACCCTACCAGGTATCGAGCGAAGTCGCGGAGGCGGTCGAGAGGCTCTTTGAGAAGGAGCCGCCCGAGGTGCAGGAGCACATCATGCGGTGGATGGACCTCCTGGAATGCCCGGTACCCGACTACCGCCGGGTCGCGCTCGACATCGAGGTCGGCGGCCCCGTGGCCACAAGGATGCCGAGCGCTGAGCAGGCGGAAGACCCCGTCATCGCGATCGGGCTCGTCGATAACAGAGGCGAGAAACAGGTTCTCCTCCTGAGGCGGCAGGGCATCGAGCTAGGGGAACTGCCAAAGGGAGCGCAGGTCAGCTTCTTCGAGGATGAGAGAGGCCTCCTAGAGGCCGCCTTCTCGCAGATCGCAGAGTGTCCCTTCGTCATCACCTTCAACGGCGATGACTTCGATCTTCGCTACCTCTTTCACAGGGCCGAACGTCTCGGCTTTGAGAGGGACCAGATACCGATCGAGCTGTCCCGGGACGCAGCGGGCCTCAGCCTCGGCGTCCACGTGGACCTCTACAAGTTCTTCTTCAACAGGTCGATCCAGATCTACGCCTTCGGCCAGAAGTACCGAGAGATAACGCTGGACGACGTGGGCAACTCGCTTCTCGGCATGGGTAAGGTCGAGATCGAGGGGCCCGTGGCCGAGCTATCGTACGGGCTTCTAGCAGACTACTGCCTGAGAGACGCGGAGATAACGATGCAGCTGACGCAGCTGGAGAACGGCATGACGCTGAAGCTCGCCACCGTCCTCGCGAGGATAAGCCGCACGCCCATCGACGACCTAACAAGGCAGGGGGTCTCAGGCTGGATAAGGAACATGCTCAGGTACGAGCATCGACGCCGGAACTGGCTTATCCCCAGGCCTGAGGATATCTTGGAGGCGAAGGGCGCCGCCACGACGAAGGCCATCATCGAGGGCAAGAAGTACCGAGGAGCAGAGGTGATCCAGCCTGAAGCTGGCGTGCACTTCAACGTCCCGGTGCTCGACTTCCAGTCAATGTACCCCTCGATCATCAGCCGCTACAACCTGAGCTATGAGACTGTCAGATGCCCGCACCCCGAATGCAGGACAAACAAGGTCCCAGACACGCCCCACTGGGTCTGCACGAGGAAGAAGGGCGTCTCAAGCCTACTGATAGGCTCTTTACGCGACCTGAGGGTGAAATGGTATAAGCCTAGGTCTAGGGACCGACGCCTGCCCCGGGCGACCCTGGACTGGTACAATACGATTCAGAACAGCCTCAAGGTGCTGTTGAACGCCTCATACGGCGTCTTCGGCTCCGAGAACTTCTTCCTCTACTGCCCTCCAGTAGCCGAGGCCACCGCCTCAATAGGAAGATACGCCATGACGCAGACGATCGAGAGGGCCCGCGCGACCGGGATGAAGGTGGTCTACGGAGACACGGACTCCATCTTCCTAGAGGCCCCAAGCCAGAAGCAGGTACAGGAGCTGATGGCCTGGTCAGAGCAAACCCTAGGCATGGAGCTGGACATCGACAAGACCTATCGGTACGCGGTCTTCAGCGCGAGGAAGAAGAACTACCTTGGCGTCTACCCTGATGGAAGCGTGGACATCAAGGGCCTGACGGGCAAGAAGAGGAACACCCCGGAGTTCCTCAAGAAGGCCTTCTTCGACATGATCGATATCCTAAGCCGCGTCACCTCACCCGACGACTTCAAGAAGGCGAAGGAGAGGATACGCGAACTCGTGAAGACCAGCTATGTGAAGCTGAGGAGGCGCGAGTACTCTCTGAAGGACCTGGCCTTCAACGTCATGCTAAGCCGCCCGCCTGACAAGTACACGAAGACCACCCCTCAACACGTGAAGGCGGCGCTACAGCTGCAGAAGGCGCGCCGCGAGGTCATGCCCGGCGACGTGATCTCCTTCGTGAAGGTAACCGGTTCCTCGGGCGTCAAGCCCATCCAGTTGGCGAAGACCGAGGAGGTGGACGTTGCCAAGTACGCTGAGTACATAAGCAGCACCTTCGAACAGGTCTTAGACGCACTAGACATCGACATAGGCCAGGTCGCGGGGGCGCCACGCCTCGACCTCTTCATGCCCAGCGGCGCAGACAAGGCCGCCTCCGAGCGCTGACCGGGCTCAAAGGAGCGGTAGGGGCCCTTGGAGGCGGGTCGGCTGAGACTCGAAGAGCTCGTCGAGAAGTATGGTCAACTCTACTCTGAGGCCTTGGGCATAAGGCTTCAGGGCGGCGGCAAGGACGAGGTTTCAAAGTGGTTTCTGGCCGCCATCCTGTACGGCAAGCCGATCAGGGAGTTGACGGCCACGAAGACGTACAGGCGCTTTGAAAGCCGGGGCGTAGTCACCGCGGTGAGGATCCTTGAAACCGGCTGGGACGGCCTTGTGGCTCTGCTTGACGAGGGAGGTTACACCCGGTACGATTTCAGCACCGCCGACAAGCTTCTCCGCGTCTTCCAATCCCTAGAGGCGGAGTACGGAGGCGACCTTAACCTGCTCCATGAAAGGGCCTCGGATCCCATCGACCTAGAGGCCAGATTGAAGGCGCTGGGAAAGGGGATCGGCGATGTCACGGTCTCCATCTTCCTCAGAGACCTCAGGGGAATCTGGGCGAAGGCCAAGCCTAGACCGACCCCGCTCTTGCAGAGGGCGATGAGGAGGCTGGGGATCGCCGACCTCGAGGTCGTCGCTGCCGAGCATCGCCTCTCCCCGGCGCACTTGGAGACAGCGCTCCTTAGGCTTGAGAGAGACCTGGTCAAGAGGGAGCCATCGCTCCGGGTCATCCTCTGAGGAGGGACAATGGGCGTGAACGAGGAAACGTTTATGAGCCCTCCTAAGGCGAACCGATGTGGCGAAGGCTTGTGTCCTTATCTCGTTTGCTCCCGGAGGTTGAGGTGACAGGGCGTAAGATAAAGGGCATGGAGATCCGGGGGGCCACGAAGATCGCCCAGACGGCCGTCGAATGCCTAAGGCTGACCGCTGAGAAAAGCCCTGCCCAGAGCACCTCAGAGCTTGTCTCCGAGATGGACTACGCGGCAAGGTATCTTCTCTCGACCAGGCCGACGGCGGTATCCCTCCCGAACAGTATCAGGTATGTTATGTACAGGGCTTTGGGTGCTCAACGCCAGGGCCTGCCGCTGGAGGAGACGAAGAAGATGATCCTTGCAGCGTGTGAAGGCTTTCTCGCCAATATAGGGGAGGCGGCGGCTAGGATCGCGGAGATAGGGGCCCGGAGGATCAACGACGGCGACATCATCATGACGCACTGCCACAGCAACGCCGTGGTCTCGATCCTGAAGAGAGCGAAGGACCAAGGCAAGAGCATCGAGGTCTACGCTACGGAGACCAGGCCGCTTTACCAAGGCCGAATAGTCGCCGAGGCCCTCGACAGCCATGGCATCCCGGTGACGTTGATCGTCGACGGCGCAGCCAGGCACTTCATGAAGAGGGTTGACAAGGTCATAGTGGGCGCCGACGCCGTGGCCGCCAACGGCGCGGTGGTCAACAAGATCGGGACGTCCATGGTAGCCCTCGCCGCCCACGAAGCCAGAACCCTTTTCTTCGTCGCCGCCGAGACCTACAAGTTCAGCCCCGAAACCATCATCGGAGAGCTGATAAAGATCGAGGAGAGGCCTGCCGGCGAGGTGGTCTCGGCGGAGGACAGGGGAAAATGGCGGAACGTACGCGTTCGGAACCCCTCCTTCGACGTGACCCCTCCGGATTACATCGACCTGATCATCACCGAGAAGGGGATAATCCCGCCTCAAGCAGCCCTAACGGTTCTCCAGCAGGAGCTCGGCCAGACACCGTTAGACGAACAGCAGAGATACAGCACCTACCTCGGGGACGACCTTGAGTAGACCCTGAAGGGACCTGATCCCGTAAGCCCAGACCCGCTATCGACCGGGGACGATGTCTCTTTCGGCCAAGCGGTTCTGTGATCGAAGCTTCCGTCAGCCGGGAAACTGGGGCCTCTTCGAGAGGCACCTTGGTAGAGTTAAGGGCAGGAAGGGCTTTCTCGCTGTCTCAGTCCTTATCGCATCCGCGAGGTCAGTGAGGGAGAGCTGCAGCATCTCCCTGGTTGAGCGCTTCCTGACCGTGAAGACGCCTGACCTCAGCTCCCGTGGGCCGACGACGAGGATGTACTCGATCCACTCCACCTCGGCGTCGCGCACCTTCCTGTCCACGGTTACAGGCCTGTCGTCCACGTCAACCCTGACGGGGACCTGAAGCTCCTCCATCCTGTCAGCGACCTTCAGGACCTCCAGCAGCACCCGCTCCGAAACGGGGATCAACCTGACCTGCGTGGGCTGAAGCCACAACGGGAGCGTAGGCGTCTCGCCTCTCTGCTGAGCCAGGTACGCTTTCTCCAGAAGCGCGTAGACGTCGCGCTCTATCGCCCCGCTGGGCGAGCAGTGAAGGATGAGCGGGAAGCGCTTCTCGGCCTTCTCGTCGACGTAGACGATGCCGTAGCGCTCCGCGTTCTCCACGTCTATCTGGTCCGTCGAGAGGGCGGAAGCCTTGTCCAGGGCGTCGACGAAGTTGAACTCCCACTTGAGGATGAAGTAGAAGAATCGCTCAGGCCACATCTCCGCGAGCGCAGGTTTGCCAAAGAGCCTGACGAGAGAGTGAACGAGTTCCCTGTTCGTCTCGTAGAAGTCCTTCGTGAACCTAACGGCGAGCTCCAGGTCTGCCTCGCTTAGGCCCAGCCCCTCCTTGAGGACACTCAGCGAGAGCTGGAACCTGGTCAGAAGCTCCATTCGCGCCTGGTCCATGTCTACGCAGAGCGCGTGGCAGTCGGGCATCGTGAAGGCTCTCAGCCTCCTCAGGCCTACGAGTTCCCCGCTCTTCTCCCGCCGGAAGCTGTAGCGTGTCAGCTCGTAGAGCTTCAAGGGGAGCTGCCGGTAGGATACCTGCGCGTCATGAATGAGAAGGAACTGCCCGAAGCAGGCGCTGAACCTGAGGAAGAGCTCCTTGTCCTCGGACTCGACCATGTACTGCCTCGCCGGGAACCTGTCCAGGTAGCTGGCGAGGGAGGGATGGTGGAGATCGTACATCACCGGGGTCTCCACCTCCATGGCTCCGTACTCCGCCACCCGCTCGGACACGTACTGCTCAAGCAGCCTCTTGATCAGGGCTCCCTTCGGGTACCAACGCATGTTCCCAGGGTCGCTGCCCGGCTCGTAGTCAGCCATCTCCAGCCGCTTCATCAACGTCACATGAGGCGGAACCTGAGCCGCAGCCCGGACCTTAGCCATCTCGTAACGCACGAACTTCGCCAGGTTCTCCCTGCCCTCGAAGTCGTACTCTGAGACAGGCGTGAGGCGGCCCTCGGGGTCGAGCACGAACCAGCTCGATTCGAGCTTCTCCTCCGCCTCGAGTGCCTTGGAGACCCGCTCCTTTTGGGTCTCAGCCCTTTCCCGTGAGCCCGTAGGCGCGGCCGTGATCGTCCTAGAAAGCTCCGAGAGAGGGTGGCCCTTGCACGCGACGGTGAAGGCCTTGTACCATCCGAAGGGGCTACGGTGAACGTCGACCCGGGTCTCCTTCAGATGTTGCTCCAGCGCCTTGAGGATGGAGAGGGAGGGGCCCGGAGAGGCCAGCTGCGGCGAGAGATGGGCGTACGGGTAGATGACTAGCCTCCGCGCCGCGACCTTACCAGCGACGTCCAGGATGCTCTCGACGGCTTCTCTGACGACCTGCTCAGCCGCTTGCTCGTCGGGCTGCTCTACGGTTGTGAAGACAACGAGCACGTCTTGGAAGGAGCCCTCTCTCCCAGCGCCCTCCAGCGGCTCAGGGCTCTCGATAGCCTTGCTTACAACACGGTAGTCGAACCTATCGGCGTGGATGAAGAGAAGCCGCATCGTTCACACTCTCGCTTTTCGTCCAGAAGCCAAGGAAGCGCCGGAACGGTGCCGGGCGGCCTTTAGGAAAGAGCTCGACGAGTGATCGGGCTACTCCTTGACGGGGATGGGGCCCGTCTCCTCGCCCAGCTTCACCATGACGTCGACTCTCTTCTCGATCCGGTCGACCTTCCCGTCGCGGATCCAGAAGATTCTGTCGGACACGTCGATCATCTTCAGGTCGTGGGTCGCGGTGACTATGGTAACGCCCTTCTCTTGGTTCATCTGGCGAAGCAAGGTGATAACGTCGAGCCCTGTGTGCAGGTCTAGGTTGCCCGTCGGCTCGTCGGCGAGGACGATCACGGGGTCGTTTGCCAGGGAGCGCGCGATGGCGACCCGTTGCTGCTGTCCTCCTGAGAGCTCCGCGGGCTTGTGGTGAAGCCTCTCTCCCAGCCCGACCCTGCTCAGTATCTCCGTGGCCTTCCTGATCCGCTCTTCCCTGGGAACCCCTGCGAAGATCATGGGCAGCGAGACGTTCTCGTGAGCCGTTAACACCGGGATCAGGTTGAAGGTCTGGAAGATGTAGCCGATCTTGCGGCATCTCAGCCAAGCTAGCTCGTAGGCGTCAAGCTTCGATATGTCCACCTCGTCTATGTAGATCTTCCCACGCGTAGGTCGGTCTAGGCCGCCGATCATGTTGAACAACGTGGTCTTGCCGCTGCCGCTGGGGCCCATTATGGAGAGGTACTCGCCGCGTCTGACCCTCATGGAGATCCCATCGAGGGCCTTAACGGTGATCTCGCCCATCTGGTAGTACTTCGCGAGATCCTCTGTCTCTACAGTGTACTCGTATCTCACCGCTCTCTACTCCCAGTGCAAATGCGAGTTGCTGTCGCGACTAACAGGGCAAGGAGCCGATAAAAAGATAGCGGTCCCCAATCCCGCAAGCCCTGCTTTCCTCCTGGCTAACGGTGAAGCCCACGCGTGCCGGTTGAGCTGCGGAGGGATAGCGTGCGCTAGACCTCGTATCGTAGGGCGTCCGCTGGGTCAAGGCTCGCGGCGTGGTACGCTGGGTAGAGCGTCGCTCCGAGGCTGAGTATGACGGCGATGAGGAGCGACTGACCGAGCGTGATCGCGTAGCTGCTGAGAAGAGTGGGGGCGAGGAAGTCCACCTTGTACTGGAAGAAGGAGACCGCAAAGCCCGCCGCCCAGCCTCCTACGCCTCCCAGGACGCCTCCTATAAGCCCAAGGATCGAGGACTCGGCCAGGAAGACTGCTAGGATGTGGCCGTCCATAGCGCCCAGGCATTTCATCGTGCCAATCTCCTTCGTTCTCTCGGTCACGGCCATGAGCATAGAGTTCAGTATGCCCACGGCGCAGAGTATGAGGGAGATCACCGCCATCCACAACTGGTAGGCCTGAGTCTCAGGCGTCGCCCCTTTCGCAAAGCCTAGTATATCCGCCGAGGTCTTCAGCGCAGCGTAGAAGGCGACGCCGAGCACCACCGAGATCGCTGTGATAAGTGCCCTCGTAAACCTCTTCCTGATACTCTCCACGCTGAACCTCACAGCCTCGCCGACGGGGAACTTGACCTCTTTCGGCACACCGAGCGCCATAGGCTCTCTGGTCGAGCTATCGCCAGCAACTGCTTATAAGAGTGTTGCTCACCGCAAGCGGCCCTCTCGGCGAGCCTGAGCAGGAGCGGTCGGAGGGGCAACGCTCCGCGGCGTCCTGCCATGCCTTATATATGGGGCAAGTGCGCATACCGCTATCCGGAAGCTGGCGGGAATCGATTGCCCTACGACCTCCTCGACCTGATGGGGCTTGTCATCTGGGCGCTGGTGATCATCGCAGGCCTACTTGCCTTCCTGTACCCTTTCCTCGAACGGATCCGCGAGGAACCGAAGCGGGAGAAGCCCTAGCCCTGCATCCCTCCTGCCTAGGCGAAACCTCCGGGGAGAGAGCGACGTGAGTACATTGAACGTTTTCCATCTTCTTTCCAGGCCGCTGCTTGAGGCTCTGCGAGAGGAGGGCATACAAGAGCCTACGAGGATCCAGGAGCAGTCCATACCTGTGGTCCTCTCCGGGAGGAACGCGTTGCTGATCGCCCCAACGGGTACGGGGAAGACCGAGGCGGCCTGCCTTCCCGTCCTTGAGCTGTTCCTCCGCGAGGGCACGAAGGCGCCAGTCAGGGGCATATCCATCCTGTACATCACGCCTCTCCGCGCCCTGAACCGTGACATCTTCCGGAGGCTTCTCGAGATGGGCGAGAGGATCGGGCTTAGGGTCGAGGTCAGGCACGGCGACACCGGGAGCACTGCGAGGAGACTTCAGGCCTTGAAGCCGCCCTCGATGCTGATCACGACGCCTGAAACCCTGCAGGCCATCCTCCCGGGCAAACGGATGAGGGAGCACCTCCGCGACGTGCGATGGGTTATCGTTGACGAGATCCACGAGCTGATCGCAGACGAGAGGGGCGCGCAGCTCTCTCTGGCCTTGGAGCGGCTGGTCGAGCTTTCACGACAGCCCTTTCAGAGGATAGGCATATCCGCCACCGTTGGCGAGCCGGAGTTGGTCGGCAGGTTCCTCACGGGCGGGAGGGACGTGGCCATCGTGAAAGCCACGTCGCCGAAGGAGGTCTCCGTGCTGGTTGAGAGCCCCACGTCCACCGCTGAGGACGAGAAGGAGGCTGCGCGGCTGCTCATCTCCGTGGGCTCAGTGGCAAGGATGAGGCGGATCCTCGCTCTCATGGAGACGCACAGTCCGATGCTGGTCTTCACTAACACGCGTGAACACGCGGAGGCTCTGGCGTCGAGGATGCTTTCCATGGAGCCAGACCTGAGGATCGGCGTCCACCACGGCTCGCTCTCAAGGGAGACACGGGTCAAGACCGAGGGGGGCCTCAGGGACGGCGGCCTCAAGGCCGTCATCTGCACCTCATCCCTGGAGCTGGGCATCGACGTGGGCGACCTCGAGTTCGTCGCCCATTACATGTCACCGAGGCAGGCCACGAGGCTCGTACACCGGATCGGCAGAAGCGGCCACTACGCGGAGGGCAAGAGCTCCGGCTCCGTCATCGCCGGTTCCCCCGATGACATCCTGGAGTCAGCCGTGCTGGCGAAGAGGATGCTGGAGGGCAGGCTGGAGAGGCCCCGGATGCAGCAGGCGGCACTCGATGTCTTGGCCCATCAGCTTGCCGGGCTGTGCCTTGACCGAGGAAAGCTCTCCCTTAGCGACGCCTTCGCCTTGATCCGGCGCGCACTGCCTTTCCGCCGGCTCACGGTTGAGCAGCTCGAGGCCACCGTCGAGCAGTTGTCGAAGATACGTGTCCTATCCCAGACTGCGGGTTCGGTTGCCAGAGGCGGGAGGAGGCTTCATGACTACTACTTCCGGAACGTCTCGATGATCCCCGACGTGGAGCAGTTCGAGGTCTACGACTTCCTAGCCCGGAGAAGCGTGGGCACGCTCGACCAGGAGTTCGTGGGAAGACACGGGGAACCGGGCACCGAGTTCATCATGCACGGTCAGACATGGCGCATCCTGAGCCTCGACGAGGAAGGGCACCGCGTTGAAGTCGAGCTGGTCCGCGAGAGCCTAGGCGCGATCCCCAGCTGGGAGGGCGAGATGATCCCCGTTCCCATGGAGGTCGCCGAAGAGGTAGGAAGGCTCAGGGAGGCGATCGCCGCGCAGGTCAGGGGAGGCGGCGAGCCCTCGCTGCCGCTTGGGCCCTATCCGATAACAGAGGAGGCGAGGTCCAAGGTCGTCGGTTACATCAGGAGACAGGTCGAGGAGGGCTTCGAGGTCCCTGGCAGGGAGACTCTCGTCGTCGAGCCCTTCGAGAGTTTCATAGTGCTGCATTCCTGCGCCGGGGACATGGCGAATCAATCCCTGGGCAGGGTCCTCGCAGCCGTGCTGAGCGGCAGGTTCGGCGTAAGCGTAGGCGTCCACATTGACGCTTACAGGATAGCCTTCATGACCGGAGGAGCCTTCCGCCCCGAGGACGTCGTTAAGGAGCTTACCTTGCTGCAGCCCGGCGACGTGAGGCGCGTCCTCGAGGCGGCGCTGCCTGAGACCTCGCTCTTCGCTTGGAGAGTCTGGCAGGTAGCCAAGCGGTTCGGGATAGTCGAGAAAGAAGCCGATTACAGGCTCTCGCTTGCACGGACGCTCGTCAGAGCCCTCGCGGGTTCCCCTGTCTATGAGGAGGCCATGCGAGAGCTGTTCTCCGAGAAGCTGGACGTGGAGGGCGCCGAGGCTGTCATGCGGAGGATCGTGAACGGCAAGCTCAAGGTGGTCGCGTCGCGCGGTTCGGAACCCTACTCGCCTATGGCCTACCCGATCTTGGACCAGTTGACGCCTCATGACCTGCTCAGGCCGGCTCTGCCGACGCATGATATGGCTGCCATCATCAAGGAACGATTGGAGAATGAGAGGGTGAAGCTTGTCTGCATCGCCAGGAATGACTGGGAAGCCATATCCCCCGTCCGACTGTTGAACGACCCGATCAGATGCGGCAGATGCGGCTCAGCCCTGATCGCCGTGACGTTCAGGCAGGACTTCGAGCTTCGGAAGACCCTCGCGAAGCGACAGAACAGGGCGAAGCTCACCCCCGAGGAGCAGAGGAGGTTCATGACCGCCTGGAAGTCCGCGAACATCGTCCAAAGCCATGGGAAACGCGGCGTCCTCGTCCTCGCAGGCAGGGGAGTAGGCCCGACCACGGCGATAAGGATACTGCGAGGCTACTACAGGAACGAGGACGAGCTCTACCATCGAATCCTCAAGGCTGAACGCGACTACATAAGAACGAAGCCATTCTGGGACTAAGCCAGCCCCCTTACTGGCCTTAGCGCCAGGAGAACGGAGGGCTCTACGCGAAGACAGAACGATAGACCGAGCCGCCGCCATCCTTCAGCATGAGAAGCGACGCTAAGGGCATGGTAGATCCTTCGGTAACCATGGAGAAGCACCCGCTCCTCCCACACCGCATGTATACGCCAACGACATTATGGATGGCGAGTTACTGGTCCACCAAGACCGGAGACCTGATGGAGGCCGGTGACCGACGAGGCCTGGAAAGAGCGGAGGCTGTGGATACGAGGCAATGAAGACCCTTACCAGAACGCTGACACGACGAAAAGGCAGACGGCTTAGGCCTAGACGCTGTCCATAAGGCGCGAGTGAATCAGTCGGTCGGCTCAACGTTCGCTGCCAGCCGCAGAGAACGTCCGGACCCGCCTGATGCCTGCTTGAACCCGGGGTCTTGTTCGAACGATGACCCGAGCTCCTTAAGCTGCAGGCCTCCCCTCCCGGCAATCCTTAAAGGGACTCGCGGGGTAACACGGCTCTGGATGGACGATGGGTGCAACGATTGCTCCTTCTGAGCCTGGGACCGCGATTCCCCGGGTTCCGGTGATGGAAGCCGTCGTCGACATCCTCGAGGACGAAGGCGTCACCGCGATCTTCGGAATCCCCGGGGCGGGCATTCTGCCGTTCTACAGCGCGCTACAGCATTCGAGGCGGATCAAGCATTTCCTGATGCGGCATGAGGAGGGCGGCACGCATGCAGCCGACGGCTTCGCCAGGGCAAGCGGAGAGGTAGGGGTTGTCGTCGGCACCTCCGGCCCGGCGGGAACGAACATGGTCACGGGGCTGTACGCGGCCAAGGTGGACTCCATCCCGATGATCGCGATCACCGGCCAGAACGTCAGAGCTCAGCTGGGCAAGGACGCCTTCCAGGCGGTGGACATCGCCGAGATCGTCAAGCCCGTGACGAAGAAGAGCTACTGCGTCAGGGACACGGCCCAGATGCCGCAGGTCTTCCGCGAAGCCTTCAGGATAGCCCGCGAAGGAAAACCTGGTCCCGTGCTCATCGACCTCCCCCTGGACGTACAGAGAGCCGAGGTCGCCTACGACCCAGCGTTGGATGCGCGCCTGGAGGTCTTCAAGCCCAGGCTTAACATGGAGGCGATCAGGCGGGCAGTGGACATGATCCTTGAGGCTGAGCGCCCCGTCTTCCTGATGGGCGGAGGCGTCATAAGCTCCAACGCGTGCGAGGAGTTCGTGGAACTCGCCGAGTACCTCGCCGTCCCCGTCGTGACGACACTGATGGGCAAGGGCGGCATCAGACCGGACCATCCGCTCTACGCCGGCCAGGTGGGCGTCTTCGTGAGCACGCGACTCGGCAACCAGGTCTTCCTGGAGTCCGATCTGGTCCTAGGCGTGGGCTGCCGGTTCTCCGACAGGCACACGGGCGACCTAGGGGTCTACACGAAGGGGCGGAGGTTCATCCACATCGACATCGAGCCGACGCAGATAGGGAGGATCATCCCCTTCGACCTCGGGATCGTGTCGGAAGCGAAGCTGGCGCTCCAGGCGATGCTCAAAGTCGCGCGGGAGAAGACCCAGCGGAGAGAACCGAGCGCGAGGGTCAGGGAGATCCCGGAGCTCAGGAAGCGGCTTGCGCGACGGACGGATTTCGACGACGTACCGATAAAGCCACAGAGGGTCTTCGGCGAGATCAACAGGTTCTTCGACGAGGAGACGATCTTCGTCACCACGATCGGCTTGAACCAGATGCTCTCGTCGCAGCTTCAGGACATCTACAGGCCACGGCACTACCTCGTGCCGGGCGGCGCTGGGCCCCTAGGCTGGGACCTCCCGGCCGCGATCGGGGCGAAGATCGCCCGCCCGGACAAGACGGTTGTGGACATCGTGGGCGACTACGGCTTCGGCTTCTGCTGTGAGGAGCTAGCGGTCGCCTGCATGTACGACCTGCCCATAGTAGTGGTCGTCCTGAACGATGGGCATCTTGGCCTTATCCGTCAGACGGAGAAGTACACCTACAACATGCACTACGAGGTCGACACTTGGTATGCAGACCACAGGCTCGGTTACCCGAGGCTGATCGACTTCGTCAAGTTCGCGGATGCCTTCGGCGCCGCCGGCGAAAGGGTGGAGAAGCCACAGGACATACGCCCAGCGCTCGAGAACGCCGTGAAGGCGAACATACCATACATCATCGACGTGATAATCCACCGCGAGACCGATGTCTCCACAGGCACGGCTCTGAACTCCGTCGTTGAACGCGAGTGAAACAGCTGGATGGTTACCAGCCGTCAGGCAGGTTATGGGGCCTGACAGAGCGCCAGCGTACGGGCCAGTCCTTGACCGGCCTACTCCGCTCGAAGCCCCATGGCCTTCGCCACGACCTCTGTGACATCGAGCATCCGGATGGGGCTATCTGATGCCGCTATCGCGTCAGTGATGTTCAGCTTACATGCCGGACAGGCTGAGACGATCGCGTCCGCGCCGATGAGCTGGGCCTCCTGTAGCTTCTTGGCTGCGAGGGCAAGGGCCACCTCGGGATAGGTGGCCTTCAGCATGCCGCCTCCGCCGCAGCATGAGGCGGTTGCCCTGTTCCTCTGGAACTCCATCAGGCCTGATCCAGGCACACTGCGGAGAACGGCCCTAGGTTGCTCGTAGAGCCCCAGATGTCTGCCGAGGTCGCAGGGATCATGATAGACAACGGTGGCCTCAAGTGGCTTCCCTAGCTTCAGTCGGCCGGAGGCAAGCTCCTTTTCGAGTAGCTCCGTGATGTGCATGACGCGCAGGCCTGTCTCACCGGCCAGCCGCGGGTACTCCTGAGCGAAGGTCCTGGCGCATCCGGGGCAGGAGGTCACGAGCATCTTGGCGCCCTTCGCGTGAAGCGTCCTGAGGTTCCTGGCTGCTACCTCCTTGGCCGTGGCTACCTGGCCTGACAGGAGAAGCGGGTTGCCGCAGCACCATTCGTCCTCGCCTAAGAGCGACCAGTCAAGCCCGAGGGCGGAGAGGATCTGGCTTGAGGCTGAGGCGATGCTCATCGCTCTGCCGGACATTGACGAGACGCAGCCGGGGAAGTAGACCACCTGGGCGCTCCTCGCGTTCCGGACGAGACCCTCCAAGCCCATGTACCCTATCCAGTCGGTCCTCGCCTCGGCGGGCAAGTCGTAGATGCTGTGGCTCTCCCTAACGTTTCTCACGGCGACCTCTGCGCCCGGAGGAACAAGTCCTCGCTCAGTGAGGTAAGCTCTTGCCGCCGTGATGGCCTCCGTAGTCTTTACGCCGGGCGGGCAGCGCCAGAGGCAGTAGCCGCAGAGAGCGCATTCATAGAGCCGCGACATCACGTACTCGTTTGGTTCCCCGCGGTGCTCTAGGAGCATCTTGATGAGCTGCATCCTGCCCCTGGGGCTGCCGCTCTCCCAGCCGATCTGGCCCCAGGTTGGACATTGGGCCCTGCAGTAGCCGCAGCGCATGCATCGCTGGACCTCCTCCCTGTAAGTCTCTAGGTCAAAGCGGCTGTTGGCCGTCTTCAGCTCGCCTCCAACGGGTAGGGGCCTCCCTTGCCCTTGCCAGGGTTCAGTATCAGGTTCGGGTCCAGCAGCCGCTTTATGCTCCTCATCACCTGGACGGCGGCGCCATGCTCCTCCTCGATGTACTTGGCCCGCACTATGCCGATCCCATGCTCTCCCGTCACGCTGCCGCCGAGGGGAAGCACGATCTCATGGTACAGGATGTCCAGCGCCCTCAGAAACGCCTCTCGCTGCTCTTGGACACGTTCATCGAAGATGAAAGTAGGATGCATGTTCCCGTCGCCGATGTGGCCGAAGTTGCCCAAGTCGAAGCCCTCAACCGCTATGCGCAACGGGATTCCCGCGATGCTCATGGCCGCCTCCGGGACCTTCGTAGTGGCTACGGTGCAGTCTTCGATGATCGTGGAGGGCCTCAGCCGTGCAAGGGCGGGCAGAGCAGCCTTCCTAGCCGTGATCAGCCTCAGCCTATACTCGGGCTCGAGCGCCTCTTCAACGTGGCTTGGCCCTTGCTCGCGGCAGATCCGCGTGCATCGCTCCAGGGTTGCGGCGACCTCAGCCCTGGAGCCGCCGCAGTCAACGAGGAGGAAGTTGCCTCTGGGGAGGCCTGTGACGCCCGCGTACTCGAACGCCGCCCGAGTGGTCTTCTCATCCATGAACTCCAGCATCTCTGGGATTATCCCTACGCGTCTAATCCTGGTCGCCGCCTTGGCCAGGTCTCGGACGGAATCGTAGAGAAGCACGGCGGTGGCATAGCTCTCGGGGACCGGTATTATCTTGAGTCCTATCTTCGTCACTACGCCCAGTGAGCCCTCAGAGCCAACGATCAACCTCGTCAGGTCGTAGCCTGAGGCTGACTTGAGCGTCCTTGAGCCCGTGGTTATCACCTCGCCGTTAGCCAAGACGACCTCAAGCCAGAGCACGAACTCCCTCGTAGAGCCATACTTTATCGTCCTGTTCCCCGCAGCGTTAGTGTTGACCATGCCCCCGATCGTGCAGGCCGGGCTGCTCGCCGGGTCGGGCGGAAAGAAGAAGCCGCGCCTCATCAGCTGGTCGTTCAAGTCATCACAGACCACGCCAGGCTCGACGACGACCATCTGATTGTCGACATCAGTCGAGAGGATATGGTTCATGCCTGACATGTCCAGCAGTATGCCGCCGGCCATGGGAAGAGGCGAGCCCGCGGCGCTGGTGCCGCCTCCCCGCGGCGTAACCGGAATCCGCAGCCTGTTGGCGAGGCTAAGGATACTGGCTACCTGGTCAGTCGTGGCCGGGCGGATCACGATGTCGGGGCTGTAGGCGTATATGGTGGAGTCTCTCGAGTAGCAGATGAGCTCCTCAGGCCTCGTGGAGAGGCTGGACGCGCCCACGATGGCTTCCAGTTCCTCGATGACAGCCGGGGTTACCCTGCCGTAGCTCGGCATACCTCACAGTCTTCCCAAGTGCTTCATTCAGCTCCCAACCGTCGGGAGCAAGCCCCTCCGGGATCCCGCGTCAATCCGACCAGCTCAGAACAAGGGGCTTCACCAGGGCAGGTCACCTGGACACCTTCGCTGTTAGGGTTTCTTGCCCTTCTTGACGCGTTCCTCGATCTCTCTCTTCAGCCATTCAGGGATGGCTTCGCCATGTATCGTGTTGGCCAGTTCCTGCTCTAGGCTGCCTGTGGCTTGCACCTTGATGAACCATCCTTCGCCGTAGGGGTCTTGGTTCACAAGCCCCGGTCTCGTCCTCAACGCAAGGTTCACTTCCTTGACAACCCCGGTAACGGGCACCTTCAGTCTCTCAACCCACTTCGCCGATTCCACCGTGCCGAACGCCCTCTCGGGCGTTACGGGGGTACCCTCCCTTGGGAGCCGTACGAACATAATCTTCCCAAGGAGCTTCTGACCCATGTCGTCAAAGCCAACTGTGAGAATGCCGTCGGGTTCCCTTCTTATCCAGAGATGTCTGTCGGTGTAGTACAGCGAGTCGGGGAGATTGAAGCCTTCAAGCTCCACCATGCTGCGCAACCTCGCGCGGACGAGAACGGGCAACGATTCTACACCGGCAGCTCATAAGGGTTTACCGAGCACTGGGCAATATCGCACGATATTGCCAGTTCACCGGCGCTGCGCTGGTTTGAGGGCCCACTCATCTCTCGAGCTAACATGGAGAGTGCAGCGGTCGTGGCCAGCGACTGTTCATCTCGGGCCTTGTCCCTTATCCAGAAGGTCTGCGAGCCCTCGGACCGCCGTCACGGCTGCGGAGGAGGGAGCGAAGTCGATAGGAGCCACCCTGGCCATGTCAGCTTGCTCAAGGCGTGGGTCGTAGGGAATAACGGCAAAGAGGGACACTCCTTCGGCCGATAGCGTGTCGCGGAGGAACCTCCCTTCAGCCTCGTCCTTCACCTTGTTGCCTATGAAGAACGTTTCTTGGACTTGCAGCTCTCGCGCCAAAGCGGAGACCCTGAGGCCCGTTTGGATGGACTGGCTTCTAGGCTCTACTATGTCCAGCAGCACGTTGAACCCTTTGACGACGCCTCGGCCCAGGTGCTCAAGGCCCGCCTCCGTATCCATCACGAGGTCCTCATTAGGCCGCATCAGGTGATGCCTCAGCAGCGCCCTCAGCAACGCGTTTGCAGGGCACATGCAGCCCGCCCCCGCTGCCTTCACGGTCCCTAGGACGATCAGCTGGACCCCGTCCGGCCCACGTAGTCCATGCTTCCCGAGTATGTCATGAACCCTCGGCGCCAGGTTGAAGACCGCGCCCGCGGCTCCTGGTCTGACCCCAGTTCTCTCCTCGATCAGATCGAGGTTATCCGAGAGCGGGTGGACCAGCTTTGCCATCTGTGGAGGAAACCCAAGCGAGTACGCGAGGTTCATTGCCGGGTCCCCGTCAACGGCGACGACGCTCCGCCCCTTCTGAGCGAGCGCTCGAGCCAGCGTGCCCGCGATGAAGGTCTTTCCCACGCCTCCCTTGCCTGCAACCGCTATCTTGAACTCACTCAAGCCTCCTGGTCGACCATCGTATCCGGGCCGTCGCGGGAATTAAAGGGTGGCCGGGCATCCACAGGGGCCGCCCGCGTTAGGCGCTGCCCCGTAAGTGGTGCACCGAGGCGGAAACGCCTCAGATTTGAGTCGCAACCAATAATAGAGTAGAGGCTTAACTCCCGCCCATGCCTGCGAAGGATGGGAGCAGAGCCAAGTCTGTGGCAAGCGTCGCGGTCCTTGCGGGGCTGGCGGCCTACTTCGCGTTGCTCAACCTTGCGGTGCCCTACCCTGTCCTGCCTTATCTGAGGTTTGAGGCCTCGGAGATCCCGGTCATGGTGGCCTTCTTCGTAGCCGGTCCCCTGCCTGCGCTGAGCACAGCGGTGGTCTACTGGGTCATCCTCACGGCTGTAGGCGAATGGTCGCCTGTTGGGCCTGCGCTGAAGTTCGCAGCGGTGAGTTCGACTCTCCTCGGCCTATGGGCGGGGATCGCGGCTTACTCGCGGCTCACGAAGAGACGGGGATCTACCGCTGAAGGCGTCGGTTCAGGCGTCCTAGCCGCGATCGCGTCGCGCGTCGCCGTCTGCTCCTTGACCAATTACGCCGTCATCTGGATACTATTCCCATTCTTTCTGGGCCTAGCCACGGGCGCGCTGAAGGCCAGTCTGGCGATCGAGGCCGCCTCACCCTTCGCAGCCCTGGCATGGATCACGCTGTTCACAGGGCTCTACAACGCCGTCCATGTTCTCGTCTCAGTGCTCCCCGCCTATGCCGTCGTAAAGACGCTGAGCCGAGCAGGTCGATCAAGGCTCGGCACGCCCTGGATAGCAGGGCTCTCGGGAAAGGCCTAGTCTGTGCACCCGAGGCCCGCGGAACTAGACCGGGGACGGGAAGGCTTGTATAGTGAATCCCCGCCGTAGGAGGCCACGGGGCGCGCACCGTGCGAAGGTTCCTCGAGGGCGTCAACCACGTCACCGTCACCTCCCCGGTCTCGACGAGGCTGGAGGCCGCGCAGCTCCTTGCCTCGCAGGATAAGCCCGTACTCTTTGAGAAGGTCAAGGACTACCCTGAAGCTAGGATTGCGGGGAACCTCTGCGTCTCAAGGGAGCTGATCGCCCAGGCCCTGGGCGTGACGACCAGCTCGCTGGTCTCGAGGATGGCAGAGGCCCTGGACAAGCCGGGAGCCTACGAGCTGGCATCCTCCGCCGACTTCCTCAGGAACAAAGAGGAGAGCCCCAACGTCATAGAAGTGCTTCCGCTCTTGATGTACTACCGCGAGAAGAGCCGGCTGTATACGTCAGCCACGGTCGTTCTTGCCAGAGACCCCCAGACGGGCAGGCAGAACGCCTCCTTCCACAGGATGATGTACCTCGGCCGGAACAGGTTCGCGATGCGGATCGTGCCCCGCGACCTGTACAGGTTCTGGAGCATCAACAAGGAGAACGGGACCGATACGGCCGTCGCCATCGCCTGCGGGCTCCACCCAGCCGTATGCCTCGCCGCGGCCACGTCCTTCCCAGACCTGAACGAGCTGATGCTCGCCCGGAGCTTCCACGAGTTCAGATGCCACCGACTGAACGGCATAGAGGTCCCGGCCGAAGCCGAGGTCGTGATGGCGGGCCGAATCCTTCACGACGAGACGGCTGAGGAGGGGCCCTTCGTAGACCTCACGGGCACGTGGGACAAGGTAAGGAAGGAGCCTGTGGTGGAGATCGAGACGCTCTACTGGCGTGACGAGTTCATCTGGCAGGTGATCCTGCCCGGCGGGAGAGAGCACAGGCTTCTCATGGGCTTACCGCAAGAGCCCCGAATGCTCAGGATCATCAGGAACACGACGCCCTCGGTCGTCGCCGTCGCCTTGACTGAGGGAGGCTGCAACTGGCTCCACGCCGTTGTGTCCATCAGGAAGAGGGTAGAAGGCGAGGGCAAGAACGTCGGCCTCGCAGCTCTGGCCGCTCACCCAAGCCTGAAGATGGTCACCGTGGTGGACGAGGACATCGACGTCACTGATCCTGTCAGCGTCGAGTGGGCCGTTGCGACGAGACTCCAGCCTTCGAGGGGGATCGTCATCATACCCGAGGCCCATGGGTCGAGCATCGACCCGTCGCAGGCAAAGAGCGGCCTGACGAGCAAATGGATCGTAGACGCCACCATCCCGCTCGACAAGGAAAGGAAGGATTACGAGCGTGTACTGACCGTGTAGGCCTCAGCCTCCGGGGCCCGGGCGCCGCCACGCGCGAAGACACGACGCCATCTCGTGCGACGATCCAGAGCCTGCGCTCGTGCGAGCAAAGGCTTTTCTTGCGAGAACGCGACCCGTGGCCGAGGAGCGATGCGTCGCATCCTGTTTGCAGCCCTGGTGCTGACAGTCTTCCTGCTGCTGTTGCCTCCCATGCAGGTCTCCCATGGAGCGCAGACGGTCACTGTAGCGTTGACGCCTTTCGAGGACACCTACATAGACTCCGTCAACAGCGGCGCCAACTACGGTTACAGCACAAGCCTCTTGGCCGAGTACTACTACTATAACAGCACCGTCTGGCGGAAGATACAGACGTGGCTGAAGTTCTCCTTTGCCTCGATTCCGCCTCAAGCGACTATCCAAACCGCGACCCTGAGCGTCTATCGGTATGACTATCCCTCAGGCTATGCCATGACGCTGACCGCGAGCAGATGCACGAACAACACTTGGTCCGAGGGAGGTCTCACTTGGAGCAACGCTCCTCTTGCATCCCTCCCCGGAGATACAGGGTACACGAGCAGCGTTGTGCTCCGCGCTGGCGTCCTTGCGCCGGGCTGGTACTCGCTCAACGTACTCCCCGATGTGCAGGCTGCGTTCTCCTCTGGCGTGCTCACGGAGGTGCTGCGGGTATATCCGGCCTTGAGCGTGGACACCTACGCCGCCTTCTACTCAAAGGAGTACGCTGCCTATGGGCCGACGTTGACCATAACCTACAGCTATGCCTCAGCGGTCGTTTCCGTCTCTCCAACCTCGGTAACCTACGGTCAATCCGCAACGATCAGAGCGGACACGGATCCGAGGCAGACCATAGGCACTATTAAGATCCAGCAGAGCACCGATAACGCCACGTGGACTGACCTAGTCTCAGTGACGGGTGGCGCCTACAACCACACGTGGACGCCACCGTCAGGAGGCCTATTCTACCTAAGGTCGGTTTGGACCTACGCGTGGGCGGGCGGCTCCTACACGGCGACAAGCAACGTGACCACTCTGAGCGTAGGAAAGGCGGCCTCATCACTCTCGCTCTACCTTTCCGACACAAGCCTTTACCCGGGAGAGCCCATCATACTGACGGCCGCTCTCAGCCCAGCCGTCTCCACGGGGACGCTGTCGCTCCAGTACAGCACGACGGGTCTCACGTACACGCAGATAACCAGTGGAACGCCTAGCGCGGGAAGCTTCGTCTATACATGGACGCCTCCTGGGCCGGGCACGTACTATCTCCGGGCAACCTGGAGCGGCGACGCCTCGTACAACCCCTCCACCAGCCTAGTCCAGACATTGACCGTGCTCCTGAACCCCACGACGATGACCCTCGCCGCTCCAACCGCGGCCAAGATCGGTGAAACGATAGCTCTGACGGCCACGCTCCGAGACCAGGTCAGAAACCCCCTGGCGGGAGCCTCGATCACCTTCACGCTCAACGCGGCCACGCTACGCGTGGTCACGACAGGCTCCTCCGGCACCGCCTCCCTCACCTACACTCTGGCGGTCTCCGCGGGCACATA
>Ga0315307_1000035_pt1 | contig 55914 bp, 47 predicted proteins | sample TDP2_MG_FD_203079 | JGI IMG/M metagenome (GOLD analysis project Ga0315307, IMG submission 203079) | Freshwater sediment microbial communities from Lake Towuti, South Sulawesi, Indonesia - TDP2 | ecosystem: Environmental > Aquatic > Freshwater > Lake > Sediment | place: Indonesia: South Sulawesi...
GATGCTGTCAAGTTTTTGGCTGGCGTCTCCGGCGTTCTCTGGGTGAGCTTTCTCTGAACCCTTTCAGGTCGTGGTGGATAGGGTTGAGAGGCTGCAGCCCTTCCGTTGGCATAGGAGGCCCCTCAAGGTTAAGCTCCTATCCACCCTGCTCTATCACTGCGGCCTCTCCTACAGGGTTGTCGCGTATGCTTTGAGGGGTGAATCCCGTTTCAGCCATGAATCTGTGAGGCTCTGGTCCAAGAGGCTGGGGGAGGCCTTTCCAAAGCCTGAGGCTAGGCGCAGGAGGCTCCTAGCTCTAGATGAGACGAAGCTGAAGCTCGCCGGGCAACAGTTCTACCTCTGGGCGTGCATCGATGTCCACGCTAAGGAGGTCCTCGCCCTCAGGGTCTCCTGGGCTAGGAGCAACCTGGACGCTGAGCTCTTCCTGAGACGGGTCTTGGAGGCATGCCTCAACAAGCCCATGGTCCTGGTGGACCGAGGCCCGTGGTACACCCAGGCCCTTCAAGACGCGGGTCTAAGGTGGAGACACGTGACCTTTGGGCAGCGGAATCGTATCGAGAGGTGGTTCGGCGTCCTGAAGCATAGGACGAAGCGGTTCTACAACAGCTTCCCCCACCATTCAACCATGAGGAGCGTCCAAACCTACCTCGAGACCTACGCAGCTTGGTACAACCTCCTCACGAAAACTTGACAACATCAGCCCGGACGCAGACAAGTTATTAAACCGCGGGGCCACTTATCTCGCCGCCCGGGTTTCAGCCACCTGGGAGGAGGCTTATGTACCTAAGACAGCCCATCGCCGTGGTTCTAGGCCACTTAAAGCCGGGTAGACCGGCCTAGGCCAGGTAGACCACGGCAAGACCACGCTGCTGGACAAGATCCGCGGGACGGCCGTGGCTCTCAAGGAGCCTGGGGAGATGTTCAAGCCGAGCGAGACTCGCTTGATCTCTAACCCAGCACATTGGGGCCAGCTTCTTCCCAGCTGACGCTTTGAAAGCCATCTGCGCCTCCGTTCTGGCGCAGTTCAAGTGGGAGATCACCGTCCCCGGGCTTCTTACCATCGACACCCCGGGCCACAGCTCCTTCATGAACCTAAGGATGCGAGGAGGCTCCGTCGCTGACATAGCCATACTCGTGATCGACGTCAACAAGGGCGTTGAGGCCCAGACCCTTGAGTCGATCGAGCTCCTGAGGTCGAGGAAGACCCCCTTCCTGATCGCGGCGAATAAGGTCGACCTGATCCCGGGCTGGCGCCCGCAGCCGGGCGAGCCGATCTCCAGCGCTCTTCGGGCTGAGGACGCGGACGTCCAGAGAAGCCTAGATGAGAGGATCTACCGTATCATAGGCGACTTATCGCGTCTGGGCTTCAGGTCTGATAGGTTCGACAGGATCAGGGACTTCACGCGGACCCTGGCGATCGTGCCCGTCAGCGCAAAGACCGAGGAGGGCATCCCCGACCTCCTGGCTATCCTCCTAGGGCTGACGCAGCACTACATGCAGGATCGGTTGAAGGCCAGCGAAGGCCCGGCGAGAGGCACGGTTCTTGAGGTCAAGGAGGAACCCGGCCTAGGCACGACCCTGAACACCATCATCTACGATGGTGTCCTTAAGGAGGGCGACACCGTCGTCCTAGCCGGCAAGAATGGGCCGCTCGTGGTCAGGGTCAGAGCCCTCCTTGTGCCCCGTCCGCTGGAGGAGATGAGGGCTCCCACGGCTGACTTCGCCCCGGTGAGCACGGTCACCGCGGCGGCGGGAGTGAAGATCGTGGCGCCCGGGCTTGAGGAGGCGCTCGCAGGCTCCCCGCTCTACGGCGTGCCGCCAGGCGCCTCGCCTGACGCCTTCAAACTCGAGGTGGTCGAGGAAGTCAGCAGGTTCAGGATCACCACGGACCGCATAGGGGTCGTCATCAAAGCCGACACCCTGGGCTCCCTGGAGGCACTGAAGGGCGAGCTCGATAACAGAGGCATTCCCGTGAGGATGGCGGACATAGGCGATGTCTCCAAGCGAGACGTGGTCGAGGCCCAGGTGGTAGGCCGCGTAAACGCCCTCTACGCGGCGATCCTGGCGTTCAACGTCAAGGTCCTGCCTGACGCGGAGAAGGAGTCCGCAGGCCAGGTGAGGATCTTCAAACACGACATCCTCTACCAGCTCTTAGACGCCTACACGGAGTGGATGAAGAGCGAGGAGGAGAGACGACTGAAGGAGGCCCTCCAGGAGCTGATCACCCCCGGCAAGCTCCGGGTAATACCGGGCTACGTCTTCAGGCGAAGCAAGCCCGCGATCGTGGGCGTTGAGATACTCGCTGGCAGGGCGAAGCCCCGATGGCCGCTGATGAACGCCGAAGGAAAGGAGGTGGGCACCATCCTCCAGATCCAGGAACGGGGAAAGAGCATCCCCGAGGCCGTCCGCGGAATGGAGGTAGCGATCTCCCTAGAAGGCCCAACCGTGGGAAGACAGGTGAATGAGGGAGAGACGCTCTACGTCCAGGTCCCAGAGAGGCATGCAAAGGCGATCCTCGAGAGGTTCGCCTCCCTCCTGGCGCCCGATGAGAAGGAGACCCTCCAGGAGACGATCGAGATCAACCGGAAGACCAACCCGCTATGGGGCCTCTAGCCCACGCTTAACGCCGGAACGAGATCGCCGTCTGCAAGCCTCACGCACGGACGCCCTTCACTTGCCTTCGCCTCGCGAACTGACGGATTCAATGAGGAACGGGCCCCTATCGCGCGCGTCCGATCGCCAGCCCCTGCCATCGCCGCGCGGCTTCATTCTCTGCGAAAGATGAGGATGTACTCGTGGACCTTGTTGACGATGAAGACCGACGGGTAGCCTAGAGGCCTGAGGTTGTTGTACTCCCTCCTTCTGTCCCATATGATGATGTCCTCCAGGACGAAACCATGGTCGGCCATCAGGTGACAGAGGTCCATGTGGAAGGGTATGAAGGAGCTTCCCCTCCGGATGTCCATAACGACGACGACGCATCGTCTCCGCGGCTTGAGCGCTCGCCGTACGGCCTCGAAGACCGCGGCCAGCCTGCTCAGGAACTCCTCGTAGGTCTCAGCGTTCCCCAGGTCCTGAGGCAGTGTGGAGTACGGCCTCGCCGCTCCCCTATCGGCGGTTCGCCGCCTTCGATGCACATCCCAGTACGGAGGAGAGGTCAAGGCAAAGTCCAAGGATTCCTCGGGCACGTGCATGAGCAGGTTCGCCGCGTCCTCCTGCATTATCCTGGGCCAGCCGTCGATCGGCTCGGCCTCGTCTCCGAGGCAGACTCGGCTCTTGATCAGCCTCACGTAGTCTGGGGAGATCTCGAACGCGATAGCCTTCCGCCCAAGCCTTACGGCGGCCGCTATGACGCTGCCTGAGCCCGCGAAGGGGTCGAGCACCACGTCCCCTTTCCGAGTGTAGACCCGAAGAAGCCTGTCGCACAGCTCGAGCGGAAAGACCGCTGGATGCCTCATCTGGGCTTCTGCCCGCGTCTTCGTGATGTCCCAGACGCTTATGGAGTACCTTTCCCAGGTCCGACCGTCTAGCTCATTCAGCATCGTCCTCGCGGGCTGCTTCCCGGTAGGCATCCTCGCCGCCTCTTATCGACGCGTCTACGCCAAGGCCTAAGCCGAGAAGACTTAAAAGAGCCTTGGCATGGCTATTCTACTCGCTTGCTTGGAGGCCCAGCTTGGCCAAGTTCAAGCTCATAATCTCCGAGCCCGAGACGGGGAAGTCGAAGAGCGTCGAGGTCGAGGGGCCGAACGCCGTCCCATTCCTAGGGAGAAGATTAGGAGAGACCTTAGACGGCTTAGTCGTCGGGCTAGCCGGCCGAGTCCTGCTCATCACCGGCGGCACAGACAAGGACGGTTTTCCGCTTCGCCCCAACGTGCGAGGCGCGGCGAAGAAGAGGGTTCTACTGGCCGCTGGCCCCGGCTTCAACCCCCGGGCTGAAGGCGAACGGAAGAGGAAGCTCGTCAGAGGAAACGTGATAACCGAGGATGTCCTGCAGATCAACCTGAAGGTTCTACCCGCGGAAAGCGTGGCCGGCAAGGAGGTCGGAGGAAAAACCGAGAGATGACGGCTCTACCACCGAAGCCTCCTGAGGCGAACATCGGGACTGTAGGCCACGTTGACCATGGGAAGACGACGCTCGTCGAGAGCCTGACCGGCGTCTGGGCGAGCAGGCATAGCGAGGAGCTTCGAAGGGGGATCACCATCAAGCTAGGCTATGCAGACGCCAGCTTCTACAGATGCCCCGCCTGCCCGCCGCCGAGATGCTACTCGGCGAAGCCTACGTGCCCGAGCTGCGGAGGCCCCGCGGAGTTCCTCCGGACCGTGAGCTTCGTCGACGCCCCCGGCCACGAGATACTGATGGCTACGATGCTCTGCGGGGCGGCCGTGATGGACGGAGCCATCCTCGTGATAGCCGCGGATGAGCCGTGCCCCCAGCCGCAGACGAGGGAGCACCTGGCAGCCGTGGAGATAATGGGCATGAGGCACCTCGTCATCGTCCAGAACAAGGTTGACATCGTAGACCGCCAGGCAGCTGAGGCCAGCTACAGGCAGATCGCCAGCTTCGTGAAGGGCACCATAGCCGCGAACGCGCCCATCGTGCCCGTCTCGGCCCAGCATGGGACGAACATGGACTACCTGATCGAGGTGCTGGAGCAGGAGATCCCCACGCCTCCACGTGATCCCTCGAAGCCCGGGAGGATGCTGGTCGTACGCTCCTTCGACGTGAACAAGCCCGGCACGAAGCCCGCTGGGCTCGTCGGCGGCGTCGTCGGCGGCTCCATGGCTCAGGGAGCCCTCGAGGTGGGCGATGAGATCGAGATTCGGCCGGGGATGAGGGTCGAGAAGAAGGGCACGTATGAGCCGCTCTTCAGCACGGTTGCGAGCCTCCACTACGGAACACGCCACGTCGAGAGAGCCGCCCCCGGAGGCCTCGTCGGCGTGGGAACGAGGCTCGACCCGAGCCTCACGAAGGCGGACAAGCTGGTCGGGAACCTCCTCGGAATACCGGGAACGCTGCCTGAGGTGTGGTCTGAGCTAGACTTGGAGGTGACGCTCTTCGAGAGGGCCGTGGGCACACCGGAACTGGTTAAGGTCGAGCCGGTCAAGGTCGGAGAGGGCCTCCTCCTGAACGCGGCCACGGCGGTGACCTCCGGCATCGTTAGTGCCACAAAGAAGGACCATGTGCAGATTCCCCTCAGGCGACCTGTCTGCGCGATGGAAGGCCAGAGGGTGGCGATCAGCCGAAGGATAGGCGAAAGATGGAGGCTCATCGGCTACGGCATCCTGAGGTAGCCCGGGATGCCGGTGAAGGTCCTCTTCGACTCCAACTTCCTCATGGTGCCCGCTCAGTTCCACGTGGACATCTTCCAGGGCACAGAGGATGCCCTGAACACGCGCGCCGAGTACCTCGTGCTCCCCGAGACCGTGGAGGAGCTTCGAAGACTGGCAGCCCGGCGTGGGAGACGAGGGAGAGAGGCCAAGCTGGCGCTCAGGCTGGCGGAACGCTGCACCGTGCTGGCGCCTAGAGCCAAGCCCGGGAAGACGACGGATGAACTCCTCCTTGAAGCCGCGAGAGAGGAGCGCCTCGTCGCCGCCACCAACGACTCCGCCCTGAGGAAGCAGCTGCGGGAGCTAGGCCTCCCCGTGCTCTACCTGAGGAAGAAGGCCTACGTCGCATTGGAAGGCTCTCTCAACCTAGCCGAGGCCTGAGGCTGAGAAGCGGTCGTCTCTCGTCCTTGACTGGGCCGCGTAAGCTATATTGAGCCGAGGCTAGGTGAGTCTGAGCCGATCGCGATGAGGGCTGCGGACGCCATTGTGAGGACGCTGGAGGACGCAGAGGTTCGCCTAGTCTTCGGCATACCGGGGTCGCAGACCAGCCCCTTCTACGATGCGCTCTATTCATCGCGGGTCAAGCATGTCCTGACGAGGCATGAGCAGGCCGCCGCGTACATGGCCGACGCCTACGCCAAGTTCACGGGTTCCGTCGGCGTCTGCGACGGCACCGGGGGGCCTGGAGCCTCCAACCTGCTCACAGGCGTGGCCACAGCCTGGACAGACCGGAGCCCCATCCTTGCCCTGACCGGCCAGCAGCCGCTGGCTGAGAGAGACAAGGGCGGCTTTCAACAGATCGACCACACCGCGCTCTTCAAGCCTATAGTCAAGGAGAGCATCCAGGTGGTCCAAGCCAGCAGTGCCGTCGCAACGGTTAGAAGGGCTCTTGTCAAGGCGATAACGGGTAGGCCCGGCCCGGTTCACGTGGACCTTCCCGTGGAGATCCAGCGCCAAGAGGTCGAGTTCCAGGAGGCCGCGTTGGAGAGCTGCCTGCCCGCAGGTCCCAGCCGGGCCGTTGCCGGCGTCGCCGCCCTCGCCGCCACGCTGCTCGTCAGGGCCGTGAGCCCCGTCTTGATCGCGGGCGGCGGCGCGCACTACTCAGGACGGGGAGCGGTCAAGGAGCTCACGGCCCTAGCTGAGCATCTGGCGGCGCCTATCGTCACGACCTTCAACGGGCGCGGCGTCATCCCTGAGGATCATGAGCTCTCAGGCGGGAGGATGGGCGTCCACGCGAGACCTTACACCGACCGGCTTCTTGAGAACGCGGACGTGATCCTCAGCGTGGGCTGCCGGTTCTCCTCTCTGAGCACGAGGCATTGGAGGGCGGTGAGGCCGGGCGTCAAGCTTATCCAGATAGACGTGGACCCGGACGAGATCGGGAGAAACCATCCCGTAGCCGTGGGAATCGTCGGCGACGCCGCAGCTGTTCTCAGCGATCTCCTAGCTGAAGCCCGGACCTTGGCTTCGCCTAGGAGCCTAGGCTCCTCGCCGCAGCTGGCTGAGCTCAGCCGAGCGAAGGCCGAGTGGGCCTCCCACTGTGCTCAGCTCCTAGGCTTGGAACAGGCGCCCGTCAAGCCTCAGAGGCTATGCCTGGAGCTGAGGCGCTTCTACGGCCCGGAGACGGTCTTCACCATGGACGCGGGGAACAACAAGATGTGGGCGGCCACGTTCCTCGACATCTACCGGCCTAGGACCTGGATCCAATCAGGCGCGTTCGGGCCTATGGGCTACGGGCTTCCCGCCGCCCTAGCCTGCAAGCTGGCTAGGCCAGAGAGCCAGGTGGTCGCGGTGACGGGCGACGGGGGATTCGTCATGACCATGTCTGAGCTGGGAACCGCCGTTCAGGAGCGGATCGCCGTCACGATCTGCATCATGGACGACCAGGCTCTGGGAACGATCAGGCACCAGCAACGCCTCGACTTCGGCGGCCGGTTCATCTCGTCCAGCCTCGTTAACCCCGACTTCGTCAAGCTGGCCGAGGCCTATGGCTGCTACGGGGAGCGCGTTGAGAAGCCGGGTCAGATAGCCGGCGCCCTAAGAAGGGCCTCGGAAGCGGTTCGCGGAGGCGCATCCGCGATCCTCGACGTGGTGATCGACGGAGAGGAACCGCTCCCACCCTGAGATGCGTTCGCCTCGGGTCTCAGGCCTCATCGTGCCGGAGCAGCCCGATCCTGAGTCTCTCGCCGTCGAGCATGAACTCCGCGGTGTGGCTGCCGGCGGGTGGCTCGCGTCTCTCGATGCTTACGGCCAGCGTCTCAGCCGCTATGTAGCCGCCCCAGAGCTCGAAGACCCTGGAGAGCTTCGGCCCCGCCTCGTAGAAGACCCGGATGTTATCCGCGATGCTGTATCCCGCCTCTCTCCGTTGGTCCTGTATCCTCCGGACTATGTCCCTTGCCAGGCCCTCCATCTCCAGCTCCTCGGAGACCCGGGTATCCACGCCGACGAGGATGCCGTCCTCCTCGACCACGGCATACCCGGCCCTGGGACGCGTCGTGACCTCCGCCTCCTCGGGAAGCAAGGTGAACTTCTGCCCTGCGGCCTCCAAGACAACGGCCGAGCCCTTCTGCAGCGTGGAGGCCAAGGAGTCCGGGTCGAGAGCCGCGAGAGCCTCTCTTATCGCGGGCAGGAGCGCCCCGTACTTCGGGCCTACCAGCTCAGGTCGCAGCCGAACCTCGTAGTTCACGAGCCTCCTCGGCTCGGCGAAGCCCAGCTCCTTGACGTTAAGCTCGTCTCTGACTATCTCAGCCAGCTGTTGGAGGTGGGCCGTCGCCTCAGGTGGGGCGGCTATGAGGGCCGTCGCCAGGGGTTGGCGGAGCTTGATCCCCGCCTTGTTCCGTGCGGCGCGTCCTAGGCTGCTCACCTTGATGGCAAGCTCCATGTTAGCTATGAGCTTCTCGTCCTCCAGCGCCTTATCGGCGACGGGCCAGTCGTTCAGGTGTACGCTCTCAGGGGCCTCCGGGAGCACGTTCCGGACAAGGTTCTGGTAGTTCTCCTCGCTGAGAAAGGGTGTGAAGGGCGCAAGCAGCCTTGCCAGGGTGGTGAGACAGCGGTAGAGTGTAGCGTAGCCCGCGTTCTTATCCGGGCTGGCCTCGCTCTTCCAGAACCGGCGGCGGGACCGGCGCACGTACCATGTGGAGAGCTCCTCCACGAAGCGCTCTAGGTGGACGGTGGCGGAGCGTACATCGTAGCCTTCCAGGCCCTCCGTGACGCGTGCGATGAGCGTCTGGAGCTTCGCGAGGACCCAACGGTCTAGGAGGCTTAGCTCGTGAGGCTCATGGTTGGGCTTCCAGTTGTCCAGCCTCGCGTATGTGACGAAGAAGCCGTAGACGTTCCAGAGCGGCAGCAGGAAACTACGCTTGATCTCGTCCGCCGCCTTGTAGCCGAAGCGCAGGTCCTCCTCATGCTGGGCTGAGCAGTACATCCAGCGCATGACGTCGGCGCCCATGGTCTCCACGGCGTCGTCGAACCAGATGGCGTTTCCCCAGGACTTGTGCATCTCCCGGCCGTCCTCGGCCAGCACGCTGCCGTGGCCGAAGCAGGTCAGGAAGGGCGTCCGTCTCTCGAGGATCGTGCTCATGGCCAGCATCGAGTAGAACCAGTTGCGGAACTGGCCTGGAAGCGACTCGCAGATCAGGTCGGCGGGGAACCACCTCGCCCAGAGCTCCCTGTTATGCCTGTAGTCGAGCGTGGAGTAGGCTACGATGCCCGCGTCCAGCCAGGGGTTTCCCACATCGGGTATGCGGGAGGCAGCCGCTCCGCACCGCGGGCATCGAATGCGGACGGCGTCTATCCACGGCCTGTGAGGCGTGTGCCCCTTGAAGCTCTCCCAGCCCTCGACGGCGCGGGCCTCCAGCTCCTTCTCGCTGCCTATGACGTCGAACGCTCCGCATCGGGGACATTCCCAGATGGGCAGGGCGAGGCCCCAGTAGCGCTTCTTAGAGATCATCCAGTCGCCTATGTTCCGCAGCCAGTCCAGCTCCTGCTGTAGGCCGAAGCTGGGGATCCAACGTACCTGCTTGGCGGATTCCATGATCTGGTAGCGCAGGTTCCGGGCCTTCTCCTCCTTGGTCAGCTGCTCCAGCGGCCTGTCGAGCTTCTCGCCCATCGTGATGAACCATTCATCGACCAGCCTGAAGACGAGCTCGCTCTCGCAGCGCCAGCAGACTGGGTACCGGTGCGTGTAGCTCTCCGCCCTGAAGAGCAGGTCTCGCCCGTGGAGGTCGTCCGCGATCGGCTGAGCCACGTCATACGCGTGCCTGCCCGTCAGCCAGCCGAAGCCGTCTGTGAAGACCCCGAAGTCGTCCAGAGGCGCGACGACGGGCAGCCCGTTCTCCGATCCGAGCTGGAAGTCCTCCTTTCCGCATCCAGGGGCGATGTGCACGATCCCGGTGCCCTCCGCCTCGCTCACCTGGTCCCAGAGCAGCACTTGGTGCGCCTCCGCCGCCTTCGCGGCCTTGACCGCGGGGAGATCATCGTACGGCCCCTGATAGGTCAGGCCTTGGAGGCTCATGCCATCGATCTCCTCCAGCACTTGGTACTGCGCCGTGACCGTCCGCGGGAGCGCCGCCCTTGCGAGGATGAGGGCCTCGCCGTTCACCGCGACCCTGACGTAGGCGACCCCAGGATGGACCGCCACGGCGACGTTAGACGAGAGCGTCCAAGGCGTGGTCGTCCAGACGAGCAGCGACTCGCCAGGTCGCTCCTTCAACGGGAACCTGACGGTCAGCCCCAGGTGGGTGAGCTCCCGATAGCCCTCGGTCGCGATCTCATGCTCCGAGAGCGCCGTGGAACAGCGGGGGCACCAGGGCATGACGTCCCTGCCTCTTCGGATCCAGCCCTGCTCATGGCATCTCTTCAACGCCGCCCAGATGCTGTAGTTGTTCTCGTCGGAGAAGGTGAAGTAGGAGCCGCCTAGACCCGGCCTGCCCAGCTGGCCGATTACCTGCTCCACGGTGCCCGTGAGGCTGCCGCCCGAGGGCCCCTGGACCGTGATCGTCTCCTCTGGGCTCTCCAGTCTGTCGGCGAGCTCTCGGAGCAGCCTAGGGTCGTCCCAGTCCATCCAGTAGCCAAGCCGTATCGACTGCTCCACCTGCTTGGCGGCGAAACGGAGAACGCGTTCCTTGCATCGTTTCACGAACTCCGCGATGCCGTACTGCTCGATCTCCCTCTTCGACCTGAAGCCCAGCTCCTTCTCCAGCTCGACCTCGATCCAGAGCCCCTGGCAGTCGAAGCCGTTCTGGTAGCGGAGCTGATAGCCCCTCATCGCCCAATACCGCTGGAAGAGGTCCTTGTAGGTCCGGCCCCAGGCGTGATGGACTCCCATGGGGTTGTTCGCCGTGATCGGGCCGTCTATGAAGGACCACCGGGGCTTTCCTTCGTTCAGCGCCCTTCGCTTCCGGAAGGCATCCGTCTCAGCCCAGAGCTTCAGGATGCTGCGTTCAAGCCTTGGGAAATCGACCTGAGAGTCTACGGGGATGAACGTGGCTTCTCAACCTCCATGGCAGGAAACGCGTCGAATCGTCGGGAGCTGACGGCAGCCTGAGGATGACTACGCGGGTAGGATTTCTCGATCCCTCACTTGGCTCCCTCTGCACGGGTATGGGCCTCCAACCCTTATTTAAGAATTCAGCGACGATCTGGGGGTCAACAGCATAAGCCCGGCTGCGCTTCTCTATGCCAGGTGTCTCGGGTTGAGGGTCGTCTCCAGACGCTTGCGGCTCTCCACGCGTGGAGAAGGCGAGTCCTTGGACATAAGGGACATCACCGTGGAGGTGGCCGAGGCGGTCCAAGCCTCCGGCCTCAAGGATGGGATCGTCACCGTCTTCGTAGCCGGTAGCACGGGCGCCGTGGCCACGATCGAGTACGAGAAGGGGCTTAGGAAGGACCTGAAGGCGTTGCTCGACAGGGTTGCTCCTAGGGGCGTCCCCTACGCGCATGATGAGGCCTGGGAGGACGGGAACGGCCACTCGCACCTTCGGGCTTCGCTGCTCGGCGCCAGCCTCACCGTGCCGTTCAACGACCACCGCCTGGCGCTGGGCGTATGGCAGCAGATCGTCTTCATCGAACTCGACGTCCGGAACCGCGATCGAGAACTCGTACTCCAAGTGATAGGCGAGTAGCCGCTAGCCAAGCCATCCTGCGACGCCAGGTCAGGAAAGCCCCGCAAGGGGCGGGTACGTGAGCGCTCAGGGTGAAGCTTTACTTAGCCCCTCACGGTAGAGGTCGAGGAGCGTTTCCACGGGTTCGATGCGGATGAAGCCGCGCAGTCTGGTCTTGGAAAGCCCCGGGGTCTCAGAGGCCCTCCAAGCCGTGACCTGGGGGCTCTCGTCCAGAAGCCTCCTACTCGCCGTAGGCCCATGCACCGTCGAGTACATGGGACGCGCCTCCTCGAAGCTCAGCCTGGGTGAGAGGCTCCTTGTCGTCAAGGGTGACGGCTCCCTGCTTCTTCATAGGCCGAGGGGCGTTGAGCCCGTCAACTGGCAGCCGCCTGGCTGCAGGTTCAAGGCAGGCCTGAGCCCTGACGGCCGTTTGAGGATTGAGGCGACGAGGCCTAGGCTCGGGGAGCGTGTAGCCGTGGAGTTCCAAGGGCTCCGATTGGTCTCCGTGCTTGGGCTGGAGGACCGTGGAAGCTTCGCGCTCTACGCCTCCGAGGAGGATATGAAGGCCGCCGTCCTGCTTGAGCCCAGCCTTGTGGAGCCGGGCTTTCGGCCCGTCGCCGCGGAGCGACAGGTGCCCTCAGGCTTCATCGACTGCCTTGGAAGAGACCGTGAGGGCCGCTTGACGATCGTGGAGATAAAGCGGAGAACCGGCGATAGGGCGGCGGTCAAGCAGCTGGCCCAGTACATGAAAAGCCTGGGAGTGAGCAGCTCAGAGGCCAGGGGGATCCTCGCGGCGCCGGGCATCTCGAAGGAGGCCGAGGCCCTGCTCAGAGACCTGCACCTAGAGTTCAGGAGGCTGAGCCCGAGGAGGTGTGCCGAGGTGCTCCGGTGTGAACAGGGCGGGCCTGCGAGGAAGCTTAGCGATTACTGAGACCCTCCCTCCTGAGCGCGTCAGACAGCAGCCCCGGAAACACCCAGGGTATGGATGCCGCCAGGTCACGGAAGGCTTTAAGACAGCGACCGGGCATGACAGCATTGGGCCCGGACAGGCCGGGTTGGGACAAGCCTAGGCTTGCGACAGCTCGTGGCGCAGCACGGACAGGCTCCCGGATCGTCAGGGGTCCCGTGAAAGCGCATCGGCCCTCTACGCGGCTCTGCGAGGAGAGCCGGGGGTCGCGGGTTCAAATCCCGCCGGGCCCGCCTTTCTAGCTGTGTAACAGGGATCATCAGAATCGCCGTCAGATGCCTTCGGTGCAGAGGAAAGGGGATAAATAGGATGCGACACCGCAAGCACCGTTTCTATGGAGGTTTGATGGTAGCTTGGGCGTCTACGAGCGACTGGGCGTTAGGCGCGTCGTGAACGCGAGAGGCCGGATGACCCTTCTGGGAGGCTCCGTCCTACCGCAGGAGGTTCTCGAAGCGATGGTCGAGGCTAACAGGTGCTACGTGGACATGGAGGAGCTTCAGAACAGGGCGGGAGAGGTCATCGCGAGGCTCCTTGGAGCCGAGGATGCCTGCGTGACGGCGGGCGCCTTCTCGGCGCTAGTCCTGGCGGCGGCTGCCGCGATCACGCGCGGCGACGTTCGCTTGATGGAGAAGCTTCCGGATACGGAGGGGATGAGAAACGAGGTCATCATCCAGCGGGGGCTGAGGCTTCAGTACGATAGGGCCATGACCGTGGCCGGGGCGAGGCTCGTCGAGGTGGGCGACGAGAAGGGAACGCTGCCAAGCCAGATAGAGGACGCCATAAGCGAAAGGACGGCCGCGGTCCACTTCTTCGTCTCAGGCAGAAGAGAGGGCATCGTCCCCCTGGAGGAGGTCCTCCGGGTCGCGAAGCGACGGGGCGTGCCCGTGATCGTCGACGCGGCAGCTCAGGTTCTTCCGGTGGAGAACATGCGAAGTTATCCGGCGATGGGCGCTGACCTCGTCTGCTACGGCGCCAAGTACTTTGATGGACCCAACTCCGCCGGCGTCCTCTGCGGACGAAGGGACCTCGTGGAGGCCGCGAAGATGCAGACCTTCGTGGGCTTCGAGTCCCACGGCATAAGGGGCCTAGGCAGGGGCATGAAGCTGGACAGACAGGAGATCGTGGCCACCGTGGTCGCCCTCGAAAGGTGGATGACCCTAGACCACAGGACGAGGCTTCAGGCCCAGCATGAGCGGATCGAACGCCTCATAGCGGAGCTGAACGGGCTTCCGGGAGTGAAGGCCGTTGCCTCAGGCGAGAGGATGGGGATCACCACGAGCGCCCAAGTGAGCCTAGACCAAGAGGCCGTGGGCATGACAGCCCGTCAGGTCGCCGAGGCCCTTAAGGCGGGCGACCCCAGCGTCTGGGTTTGGTCGAGTGAGGAGGTCCTCTTTCTATCCGGAGATACGCTCGTGGAGGGAGACGAGCAGGTGATCCTCGACCGGCTGAAGGAAGCCCTGTCGAAGAGGGGCTGAAGCCGGCTGGAGCCCAGATGGGAACAGGCCGCTAGGTGGCTCTGCCGATCCACTCCCTCTTCTTCCTCAGGTAGTAGCGGTAGTCCGCCAGCGAGACCTCAGGCGGGACCCTATGATCTACGGTCGGTATGTGGCCTCCCTCCTTAAGCAGCGGGGTCAGCCGCCTTAGCTCGGCGTCGATCGCCGCGGGGCCCCTCATCAAGGCGCGCTTGTCCACGGCGCCTAGGAGGAGCAGGTCCTTTCCGAAGCGTTGCCTTAGCTCGTAGGCGTCCGTGTGGGCGGCCTCAAGGGGGAACATGCAGTTTATGCCGCCCTTCAGCCATCCGGGAACAAGCTCGTTGATGCGGCCGTCGCAGTCAAGCACGTTTATCGTGACGCCGTGCTCCTTGAGCAGCGCCGTGACCTGCTTGTACCTGGGGACCATGAACTCCTCGAAGTGCCTGACGGAGATCATGGGTCCCCGGTTGTAGCACATGTCCTCCCACCAGGTGGCGAAGTCGGGCTTCACGTCCTGAAGCGCCTTCCCGACGACCTTAAGCCAGAGCTCCGTCAGCGTCCGCATCATCTCGTCCACCCACTCCGGGTTCCTGTAGAGGGCGATGGAGATGCTGGATACGCCCATCCAGTTCCGAAGCCAACCGTAGAGGCTGCCGATGCTGATGCCCAGCGGGTAGTCGCGTTCCTTGTAGGCCTCGACGACCTCTTCCCAGTTCAGGGGAAACCTGCCCGGCGTGTTAGGGTCGAAGAAGGGCCGTAGCTTATCCCAGTCCTCCGGGCTCCTGAGCGGATGCCGCAGGTAATGCGGCACGGTGGAGTGGCTGGTCCTCTGCTCGTAGATGCCGCCCATGCCGTCCTCGGCGATGATCCTGTCAGCGGTCTGCTGGATGATCCGGCCGGGAAGCGAAGGCCAGAGCCCCGTCCTGACGGGCAGCCAGTCGAGGCTATCCCATCCTTCGAGGCCGAGGTAGATTTCCACATCCCGGTTGTCACGCTGGTCGAAGGGAAGGCCCTCCGCATGCCACCTGTCGATCGTCTCCGTCCAGTAGCCGAACTCGTAATCCGGAACCCTGTCCACGTCCTCGAAGAGGAAGGTCTTAAGGAACCTTTCACGGTGATTCAGGAAACCCACCGAGGCGCCAATGGAACCTGACGCTATATCAGATTTTCCCCCATGCCACAGGACTCGCAAGTGCGGCGGAAGCAGCAACACCTTGACGCCAACACAGCGTCCCTGAGAGCTCCCAGCCGGTCCCCGCCAGGCTGGCTGCCTCCGGAACGTAGGCTGCTTCCGCGATGTGGAGTTAATCGTCTCTCTCACCATGCCTCATGGTGGTTTTCATGCCACCAACAGGGCGCGCAGGAGGCCCTGATTCAACCCGAGCCTAGAGCGGACGGGCTCTGATTGAGGGCTTCGCCTAGGAGTCTCTCGACATGCCTGAAGGATGAGAGCGTATCTGGGAGGGCGACATGTCGCGGGGACGCCCTTTGGCCTAGGTCGCGGCCGTCTTCGCCTGCTGCCGCAGGCCTATCGCCTCAAGCATCTGGCAGGCCTGGCAGAGCTCTCCTACGCTCGGGTCGCCGCAGCTTCTGCAGGGGTTAAGCGACGGCGCGCCTCCTTGAGCCTCTGAGAGGGCGGGCCTGAGCTTCTCGAAGGCCCTGAGCATCGTGAACCTTATCCCGGGGTGCTCGGCCTCCATCCGGTTGACCATGGTTCGCATCTCGGTTCTCAGCGAGGAGCCCGCGTAGGGGCAGGGCGCGGCCTGGAACTCGATGCCTCGCATGAAGGCGTAGAGGGCGACCTCGTTCTCCGGCGTCTCGTAGAGCGGCTTTATCCTTGGAACGAAGCCCTCCTCCGGGGTGCTCGTGCAGGGCTCGATCCGTGAGAGTCGCCAGAGGTCGCCGTGGAAGAGGTTCAAGACGATCGTCTGCACGATGTCATCCAGGTTGTGCGCCGTGGCCAGCTTCGTTGCGCCTATCGCCGCGGCCAGGCGGTTCAACGCCTTCCTCCGGAGCACGCCGCAGTAGGAGCAGGGGGTCAGCTCTGAGCCCCGGGCTTGGGCCTTCTCCACGATGCTGTCTAGGGTGAAGCCGTAAAGCCCAGGGAAGGAGACGAGCCTGTGCTCCACGCCCAGGCTGGCGCAGTTCTCGGCCGCGATCCGGACGGCCTCCTCCCGGTAGCTCCTTATGCCCTCATCCACGGTGATCGCCACAAGCCTCGCCTTTGGGAATCTTCCCTCGATCTTCGCGAGCATATGCAGGAGCGAGGTGCTGTCCTTCCCACCTGAGACCGCTACGGCCACCGTGTCGGTCGGCGTCAGCATCCGATGCCGCTTCACCGTCGTGTAGACACGTCGCTCCATCGAGCCTAGGAAGTGGCTTTGGCAGAGGGCTTCGCCTGAGTAAGCCCTTCGGAAGACCGCCTCCAGGCCGCATCTGGCGCATCTCAAGGCTAACGGGCTCCGAGACCGTGCTCTCTCACCGGTGACGCGTGGCGTTAAGGCTTCCGCTTCCTCGCCGCGGCCGGGCTACCTTCGAAGCGTCAGGAAGAAGCCCCAATAGTAGAGCGAGAAGCCTATGTTGGCGAAGAAGACCGCGGCCGCGGCCAGGTTCACGGCTATCCTCGCGTACCTCGCCCTCTGGGGGCTGCGGTGCAGCCTATGGAGCAGCGTGGCCAGGTAGGCTTCGCCGTCGAGCGGATAAAGGGGCAGCATGTTGAAGATCGCCACCGCCAGGCTCAGGGCCTGCGCCCCGGCTATGATGGCGAACAACGTGAAGGAAAGCTCAGCGTCAGGGTAAGGCCAGAACCTTACTGGGAAGTAGGGCTGCACGAAGAAGGAGGCGCCTATGCCGTACGCCTGTCCCCTCGTCGCCTGGACAGCGACCTCGCCGCGGCTTGTGCTAAGAAAGAGCATGTCACCGGCCTTCACGCCCTTCAGGAACTCCTCCAGGTCAAGGAGAGAATGCATCGGCCTGCCGTTGATCGCGAAGACGATGTCCCAGCGTTGAAGCCCCGCCTCGAACGCGGGGCCTGTTACGTTCAGGCTGTAGACGACGACACCCTCGCCTCCCGTGGGGGGGATAGGCCTCAGCCCCCTACCGAAGTAGACGCCCGCCGTATATGGGACGGCCGCCTCGGCGCCCTGGAAGACGGCCACAAGCAGCAGCAGGGTCAGGAAGGAGACGACGAGGTTCGCTTGGACGCCTCCGCCGAGGACTCGGAGCTTCGACGTGTCAGGTGCTTTCTTTAGTTCCTCCTCGTCGGGCTCAACGAACGCTCCCCAGAGGACGAAGAGGAAGACGAGGCCTGAGGATTTGACGGTGATGCCCTCGCGTCTCGCGATGACGCCGTGGGCGAGCTCATGAGCGACGAGCACGATCCCAAGCGGGATAAGCCAGTAGATGACCAGTTCCAGGTCGACCGTGACGCCGGGTATGAACGGGATCACGGCTCCTCCGCCCCCGGGCGTCTGGAGGAAGTACCAGAGGTTCAGGACGAGCAGATAGAGCGCCAAGACCATGTGAAGCCCCGCGACGGGAATCGCCACGTTCGAGTAGGCCCTCCAGAACCTGGGATGGTTCCTCGCCATCCTGTCCAGCCAGTCGTTGAACCTCCGCGTTCGGAACATGAGAACGAGGGGGTTCATCTCCAGCCCATACTTCTTGAACGGGAGCACCCTGGAGGCTGCATAGAGGGCCGCCCAGACCACCGCCGCGGCGATGAGAAAGACAACCTGCCTCGGAAGAGCGATCGCCGTTGTACGTAGCCTCCAATGGCCTAGCCTAAACGGGAAGACCCCTAACCCGAGCCCAAGAGCCCTTATGAAGGTTGCGGAGCCACGAGGCCAGAACGAAGCGACGAGCTATCCAAGGACGTATCGACGTCTCAGAACGGGGTTCGTCGCGGCCAGCCGCCTTAACGCGTCCTCAAACGTCTCCTCCTCAGCTACGGCCACGTTCAGGTATACCCCCGTGCGTCCTATCTGGTCTCGTCGCTTCAGGACCCTTACCCTTTCCTGAACCGTCTCCAAGGCCACGCCTACGATCCCAGCCACCTCCGGCTCCCTTCCCTCCACAGGTGACTCGACGTGGCCCCTGGGCGTCGGCTCGATCAGCGTCAGTCGCTTCGTGCAGCCCGGCACACGCAGGTCCTTCGCCGCCTCCTCAAGGCTGAGCAATGCGCCGAACCTGTAGAACTCCAGCTCCCTAGGCTTGAAGGCCAAGAGCGGGAAGGTAACCGTGTGCTTCTCCTCTAGGTCCAGGCAGAGCTGCGCCTTAGGCGACAGACCCGGCGTGGCCTGAACGATCCGCCTCGAGTAGAGCTTGAGTTCTGCCTCAGCCAGCGCGAACTCCACCCTGTGGCTGGGCATAACCGTTGGGATGACCACGTCTACGTCGCTTCTGAGGTCTACGTCGCCTCTGGCCACGCTGCCGTGGACGACGGAGGGGATGGACCGGAGGCTTAACGCCCTCATCGTGGCCAAAGCCACGCCCCTCAACCGGGCTAGAAGCGACCAATGCGCCTCATCGTACTCCACGGCCACGTGGTCGCTGGACCTCGTAGGCTTCTCCGCCAAGCCACCGGCACCCCGCGTGTTCGCGGCACCGCGACATCCATCCCGGTTCTCGCCCACCCCAGGGTAAAACCCTTACTCGTCGACGAATCACCTCGCGGCGGGCTTACCGCAAGCCTGCCCGAGGGAGCGGGGCAAAACAGGCAAACCTTATCTGCCGTTCGACAGGTCGTAACGGGCGGTGCAGAGATGGCAGAGATCAGAGTAGGCCTCGTCGGCATAGGCAACTGCTGTTCAGCGCTCGTTCAGGCAGCCGCGCTTTACGCAGGGCCTAAGGGAGTCGACTCCTCTGGGCTCCTCCACCCGGAGTTCGGCGGCTACAGGCCGTCTGACATACGCTTCGTGGCAGCCTTCGAGATCGATTCAAGGAAGATAGGGAAAGACCTGAGCGAGGCGATCTTCTCGCCGCCGAATAATGCGCCCCGGATGTCCCAGGTCCCCAGCCTAGGCGTCAAGGTGATGAAGGGGCCCGTTCTGGATGGGGTCGGGGCCTTCTCGAAGGAGGCTTTGCAGATCGATGCTTCGCCGCCCGTCCAGGTGGCGGAGGAGCTGAGGCGAAGCCAGGCTCAGGTGGTGGTCAACCTCACCCCAAGCGGCGCCATTAAGGCCACGGAGTTCTACGCGGGCGAGGCAATCCGGGCGAGATGCGGCTTCGTGAACGCCACGCCGAACAGGATCGCCACTTCTAGAGCCTGGGTGAAGCGCTTCAGGGAGGCGCGGCTTCCGATCGCGGGGGACGACCTGATGGACCAGGTCGGCTCGACGATACTTCACAGAGCCATCTTTGAGACCCTGGACCGTCGAGGCGTACATGTGGACAGAAGCTACGCCTTGGATGTCGGCGGGGGCACGGAGAACCTGAATGCCCTCGACCGTGAGAGAAACGTCCTCAAGCGCCGGATAAAGGCCGCCTCGATCACCTCCAGCCTCCCGTACAGCGTGCCCGTGACCGCGGGAACGACGGATTACGTGGAGTTCCTCCAGAACGAGCGGACAAGCTACCTCTGGATCGAAGGCCACTTCCTAGCTGGAACGCCGGTCGTGATCGACGTGAAGATGAGCTGCCCGGACGCGCCGAACGGCGTCAACCTCCTGCTGGACGCGATCAGAGGCGTCAAGATAGGCTTGGACCGCGGCCTCGCCGGGCCTCTGGACGAGGTCTCCGCCTACGGGTTCAAGAGCCCCCCTAGGCCGATGACTGAGGCTAGGGCCCTCGCCAAGTTCAACGCCTTCGCCCGGCGGCGCTAGGTCCACGCCGGGGCTTGTACGCTTATATCCCGAGTTTGCAGATCGTGAACAGGCCTCCTCTTGAGGAAAGCTGAGCTAAGGGAGATAGCGCTTCAACTAGCGAAACTGGCACGGCGCAGGCTCAGCTACGACTATACAAGCCTGCTCATCTACGAGGCGCTGGACTCGATCCCGGCGGACGACGAGGTAGAGGACGAGAAGGCCACGGAGGCGCTCTTCGCCGCATACGACAAGTTCGTGGACGGCCTCGACGCCGCAGGCCGAAGATCGCTTGAGATCCTGAAATGCTACCTGCTGCTCGACCTTGCGGATCTCAGGCCGCAGACCCTAACGCCGGAGAAGAGGACCGCGCTGGAGCTACGCCTCACGAATTTCCGCACCGCCAGCGCGGAGAGGGCTCTCGACATAGTCTAGCCACGTCTCCCGTCGCCTGATCCGTGAGGCCCTACGGAAAGACTGACGCCAAGGCACTGCTCGCGGCCCAGTAGCGATCTCAGCTCACAAGAGCACGGCGCCAACACGAGGCGAGCGCTAGACCCTCCTGAGGATCCGCGCGCCCTCGGGCGACCCCACGATCAGCCTGTCGATCATGCCGAGGAACAGGCCGACTTCGACGACGCCGGGGATCATCTTCACCCTCACCTCAAGGCCTCGGACGTCGCGTATGGGGCCGAAGTCCGCGTCTATGATGAAGTTGCCGTTGTCCGTCACCGTGGGGCCTACCTTCCCGCCTGACGCCCTGAGGATAGGCGAAGCGCCCTCCTGCGCCAGCCTCCTCAGGACCGGCGTGGCGGCGAAGGGCAGAACCTCGACGGGAACAGCCTTGTTCACTCCAAGAGTCTCAACCACCTTCTCCTCGTCCACGACAACGATGAACTCGCGGGCCGACGAGGCTACGACCTTCTCCCGCGCCAGGCAGCCGCCGCCTCCTTTAATGGCGTTCCAAGCCCTATCGACCTGGTCCGCGCCATCTATCGCCAGGTCGAGCGTCGGATGCTCGTCCAGGGACGTGAGCGGGACGCCCGCCTTCACGGCCGCCAGGGCTGCCTGGTAGGAGCTGGGCACCCCCAGGATGCGCAGGCCCTCCGAGGCCCGTCGACCTAGCTCCTCGATGACCAAAGCAGCGGTTGAGCCGCTTCCCAAGCCTATGATGGAGTTGTCAGGAACAATCCTCGCAGCCTCCTCGGCCGCCTGCCTCTTCGCCTGCTCTCTCCGGTCCGCTGGCCCCAAGCCTTCAGCCCTCTAACTCGATCTGCTCGAGCTTCTCAAGGGCCTTTCGCACCTCTTCCTGAAGCCTCTCTATCTCCATCTCCGCCTTGGTCTTAGGAGGCTCCTCTTTCGGCGGCCTCGCAGCCCTAGGCCTTTTTGCCCCTGAGGCTTGCGGTTCAGCCTCGGCGGTAGGCGCGGCCTGAGCTACCGGCGCCTGCGGCCCCAGCGCCTGGCCGAGCCTAACCCTGACCGCCTGGATTCTCTTATCGATCTCGCTGAACTTCTCGTCGAAGATCCTCACAAGCTCGGATTGCCCAAGCTCCAGCTCGCGTAGCTCCACGAGCATCTGTTCCCGGCCGATCCGTTCCTCCAGTACCTTCATCTCGCTCTTGTAGCGCTCCGCCAGGCTGTCGCGCTCCTCGCCGGTTATCTGGCCCGCCGCCTCGGCTTCGAAGATCCTCGTTAAGGCATACTGAGCGACATCCCTCTGTACTTCTAGGAGCTTCAGCTCCCTCCTAGCCCGGTCGGCCGCGGTCTGTGAGACGGTTACCCGGATCATGGGCGCCTGAGCGGGCATAGGCTTAGGTTGATCCCCCACGGGCTCTGCTCCCTGCTCCTTCTTCTGACCGAACAGCCTGACCACGAGCGTCACCTGAGGGGATGAGGGAACCGTTCCATGAGACTTCCCAGCGGGGATATATAGCTTTCAGCCCAGGGCCTCGCGGGTCACTAGGATGATGGCCTGCTCTCTTCCCATCAGGCTGTATGGCTCAGCTCAGCCGGTGAACTCTCCAATTGGGCCCTTCGGCGGAGGGGTCGCCGCGCACCGGCGGACTGGAGGACCGCAGCCGCGTCTTAGGGCTTTATCCGGGGCGTCTCCGGCCGATGGCAGAGCCGGCTGCAAGCCCTATGGCCACGCTTACGAGGCCGACCACGAAGGGATAGATGGCGGAGTCGGCCTTGACCTTTGAGAGCATGCCCTGGAGATCCGCAAGCTGCTGGTCAAGCCCCCGGATGCTCGCGGGGATCACCCTGCCGCGGTCTAGGACGGTTTCCCCACCGATGCTAGCCGTGAAGGCGGAGCAGATGGGCATTCCGTCGTATCCCTCGGTAGCCCCCGCGTCCAGGACCGCGAGGAGCGTCGGCGCCACGGCGGCCACGCTCGCCCTGCCTAGACGGCCGGTTGCCACGTAGGCCCCTTGGATCGCGAGGAAGCCCTCAGCTCCCTCATCGATCGGATAGAGGCCCAGCCTGCCGGTTAGGTACGCGGAGCCGGGCTCCACGGCGTTCGTCTCGTTTCCTCCAAGGGCCTCGCTTAACGCCCAGCCTGAGGCAGGGACCAGAACGAGGTCGCCCGCCCTCTCGGTTCCCAGCCCTAGGAGGCCCATGGAAGCCGATGATGCCGTGAGAGCAACCGGGGCCGTGGCCAGAGCAGCGGTCACGTCGGCGATGAGCGACGGGTAATCGGAGCCGTCGACGATCCCGTTGGTCTCGCGGCCCTTGAGGTTGACGAAGAGCTGGCCGTCGCCGAAGTAGTACAGCCTCGTGGAGTTCCAGTCCACGGCCCCGTCCGTGGCCTGCACCAGCCATCCGCGGTCTCGCAGCCAGCGGTTGACATAGAAGACCTGGGCTACGGGCGTGGAGCCGCTGGGAGAGGCCAGTATCAGGACAGTGTTCCCGTCAACCTGCGACTGGAGCGAGCCGACGACCGCGTCCAGCCGGATGTAGGCTTGCTCGATGCGGTCGAGATACGCCTCCTTCATATTCGCCTGGTAGCGTGGATGACCCTGCGTAACATAGCCTAGGAAGGCCTTCTGGGCTTCCTCAACCAAGGGAAAGGATACAGCGAAGACCTGCCACCGGGTATTGTTCAGGCAGAAAGCCGTGGAGTTCGCATACCAGTCCGCTGCCATCTCCAAGGTCTCCATGTAGACGTCCTCCCCTATCCAGCCCCGGGAGAGAGCCTGAAGGTCAGGTGACGCCAGGGGGAAGACGGTCTGGTTGACCAGCGTGGACCAGATCTCACCCGGCTTGCTGAAACCGGTCGCGGCCACGATCGCGGATCGGTACACGCTCAGGTTCTGTCCGTCTGCTGAGGCCTCTAAAAGCCTGAGCTTAAGGACGCCCGGATTGCCTCCCACGATGACCTGAATGCCCGGAGTCCACGGCGCCTCGGCGGTCAGCAAGGCTAAGGCGGCGGCGACGCTCCTCGTCTTCGAGACGTACATCGCCGTGTACGCGCCCCGGAGCTCTTGGTCCACGATCAGGGCATAGAGGGTCTCGTTGCCTCCCTCGATCGCGAGCAGTGTTTCCTTCGGCGCCAGCTCGCGGGGATTCCTCAGCGTATAACCCCAGAGCGCCACATCCGCGTTGACCAGTTCGATGCGTGTCTCGCTCGCGTTCAGCTGGCGCGTCGTGTAGAGCACAGAGGGACTCAGGGAGGCGTCTGCCGCGTCGACGACCGTGGCGTTCCCGAGCGGCGGCCAAGAGAAGGGGAAGTTAACGATCGTCGCGTTCAAGCCGTGCTTCTCTGCCGTGGCCCAGAAGGGCTCCGCCGGCGCGAGGAGGCTCGTCGAGTTGACGCCCGGTATCCGAGAGTCCAACGCCGTGTTTCTGGCATGGTACGCTGAGCCTAGGACGCCGTGGGTTCTCGGGTAGACTCCTGTCGCCAACGAGGCCTGGGAGGAATAGGCGTTCGCCGGATAGACGCCGGTCAGGGCTCCCGTGCTTCCCTGCTCGATCATCCTCGCTATGCTAGGCAGGTCACCTCGCGCGATGAAGGCGTCGATCAGGTCCCGGCGCAGCCCCTCGGCAGAGAGCAGAACCACCCTGGGCTGTGAGGCCGCCTCGGCGAAGGCCGGGCCTGCGATCAGAGGGGCCAGGAGCATCACGGTTATCGCCAGGGACGCGAAGCCAGATCTCATGGTCAAGGCGTAAACCTCGCCGATCGAGGAGCCTCTGTCCATTTAAGCTTTCAAGCCCGGGCCCTAGCCCTACGCGGAGTGAAAGAGGAAGGTCGCCCTAGCCGTCAGGTGGGGCTGCGCTCCCACAGGCCGGTTCAAGCCGTGGGATAAGAGGGCCACTGAGCCTCGGTTCGAGGCCTGGGTTTCCGCGGGAGCCTGTGACCCGAGGTCAGATCTCGAGCTTTACCTCATCCGCGCTGACGCCGACGGTCTGTCTTCGCTCTATTCGCTCGATCTGTCCGTCCCTGATCCAGGCGATTCTGTCGGAGACATCGATCATCTTCAGGTCGTGGGTTGCGCAGATGACCGTGGTCATCCTCTCGGTCTTCAGCCTATAGAGCAGCTGCACGATGGCGAAGCCCGTGTTCAGGTCCAGGTTGCCCGTGGGCTCGTCGGCCAAGACGATCGCGGGATCGTTCGCCAGGGCTCTCGCGATCGCCACCCTCTGTTGCTGTCCGCCGCTCAGCTCCGGCGGCCGGTGGTGAATCCTATCCCCTAAGCCCACAAGCCGCAAGAGGTCATCGGCCTTCTTGGTCCGCTCCTCCTTCGACAGGCCTGCGAAGATCATCGGAAGCGCCACGTTGTCCTGAGCCGAGAGGACGGGTATCAGGTTGAAGGTCTGGAAGATGTACCCGACCCTGTGGCATCTCAGGGCGGCCTTCTGTCCTCCAGTCATCTTCGCGATGTCCATACCCTCAATAAGCACGGCGCCCGAGGTCGGGTCGTCGAGGCCCCCGATCATGTTGAAGAGCGTCGTCTTGCCGCTCCCACTGGGGCCCATGATCGAGATGTACTCGCCCTTGTCTACGGCGAGGCTTACGCCCTTCAACGCGTGGACCACCTCTCCTCTGAGAGTGTACTGCTTCGTCAGCTCCTTGGTCTCAACGACAGTAGACAATCTCTTGCAGCTCCGGCTCGGATGCGCCATTGTCAAAACCGAGGATGCTTAAAAAACTGCTGGTTTGAGACTCGGCATCTCGTCGACCGTGCGTAGGCCGGGCCTCGCCTGAGCCCGGATGCGGGCGTTGCCTGGACTAAGCCGATGAGGGCGTCGCAGAGAGGCGGCCTCTCCGGGATTATGCAGGCGTCGCCTGCGCCGATCACACTGTTGATAGAAGGGCAGAGGTCCTAGAGCACAGGGCGTTCGCCGTAGTCCTGGTAACCGCGAGCCAGACGACCCGCCGCGCATATTCTTCCGCCCGGTCTCTTGGCCTTGTGCTCGCGGTCAAAAGCCGCAGTCCGCCGGAGGCCAGGATGCTCATCGTTAAAGCTTATTCCCTCTCCCTGTTTCATGCTCCTTGCACGAGCCGTGGCGTGGATTGAACGCGCGAGTCCTGACCCCTGAGCTGAGGGCTCGGCTGAAGTCCCCCCTAGGAGCCCTCTTCACCGGTGACAAGGCACGGCCGGCGCAAGAGGCCTGGGCTCTGGCCTTACGCGACAGGCCGGTCAAGGTCATCGTGGTCGGCGACAGGGTCACCGAGGACTCAGCTGCCCTGAAGGTTAGGGCAGACCTCTACATCGTGGACCGAAGGATCATGCGCCGAACGGTATCGGTCCGGTACCCGGAGGTGGACAGAGCCGTTACCGTGGGGAATCCCGCCGGGAGGATCACGCGCTCCGCGGTCGAGGCCATCCGGGCGGCTCTCGCCAGCGGTGAGAGGACGAGGATTGAGGTGCAGGGCGAGGAGGACCTCCTGACGCTTCCGGCGATCCTAGAGGCCCCGCTGGGCTCCTGCGTCATCTACGGCCAGCCCCGGGAGGGGGTCGTCGTGGTCAAGGTGACGGAGGCCAAGAAGAGGGAGATTCAGGCCATGGTGGATGGCATGCCATGGGATCCCTAGGCTGGAACGCGTCCCTGCGTGCCAACACGTGAGGCGGGGCTTCCCGAGCCTTCTCGCCGCCTGACCCTTAGGTATAAGTCCTGTACGTGCGGGTGTTCAGCTGCGAACCTGGGGCGTGATGAGCTTGGGCGAGGTCACAGAGGAAGCTGAGCTGAAGCAGAGCATGATCGACTGCATGATGAAGCTCTACGACCGTGGCATGATGACGGGCGTGGGCGGAAACATCTCCGTGAGGCTGCCCGGTGCCGAGGAGGTCTGGATCACTCCCTCGGGGCTCTACAAGCCCAGCCTGCGGGTGGACGACCTTCTAAAGATCGACCTAGACGGCCGCCTGATCGAGGGCATCTTCAAACCCTCCATGGAGTGGCCGTTTCACGTCGCCATCTACAGGCGCAGAACGGACGTGAACTGTGTCCTCCACTGCCATCCGCCCGTCGCGACGGGATTGACGCTGGCCGGTGTTCGGATCAAGCCCATCACCCTGGAGGCCGCCCTCATGATCGCCCGGGCTCCCGTGGTCCCGTTCATCTACCCGGGCACGAGGGAGCTCGGCGAGGCCGTCGCCGAGGCGGCGCTGGGCAGCCGCGTCGTTCTGCTTCAGAACCATGGCGCCGTCACGGTGGGATACGACCTCCACGAGGCCTTGACGGCCATGGAGATCCTGGAAGAGGCGGCGACGATGACGCTGGTCGCGAGGAGCGTGGGCGCCGAGCCCGTGGAGATAGGCGAGAGGGAGATCGAGCTGATCAAGAAGCTCTACAAGCTCTAGGGGCGGCTACGCGAAGGCAAGGTTCCTCCCCGAGAGCATGCTCGGCCGGTTGATGAACGCCATGGAAGCAGGGTCATGGACGAACGCGCCGTAGATGTTGGCCGCGGGCAAACGGTGCTCCTGCTGGCGCGCAAGGATGGATCGCAAGGGAGGGAGCAAGCCATACCTCGGGTTGGGAACGAAACGGCCCTCCGCCAGCTCGTAGTAGGCCGCTCCATGTCTCGCCTTGTACGGCTCGTAGAGGGACTCGAAGCTTGACGAGACCAGGTTCGCCATGACCAGCGGCTCCGTCCCCGGGTTGATCGTCACATGCCCATAGTTCGGCGGTATCAGTAGCTTATCACCCGCGTCTGCCTGAGCAAGGATCACGTCCGCCATAGCGGTATCCTCCGGCTTTTGGAGCAGGAATTGGGCTGTCCCTAGGAGAACTTCGTAGAGCTCAGGATACGTCAGCCCAGGCTCCGCCTCGGGATGGTAGTGCCCTGCGGTCTTGACGAACTCGGGGCCCAGCCTACCCGGAGGTATCACGGTCACATCAAACCGGACCTTGTTCTCCTCGAAAAGGGAGGCGTCATGCGACCTGGCGAGGCCACGGTACATGAAGTACACGGGGATCCGTGCCTGAGCTGCGGCCACGCGCTCGGGTTCCATCTCCACGGCGGCCATCTCGCCTCGCAGCCGCAGGGACGGCGTTAGCATCCGTCCCTCCTGGACTAGGCTGATGGGCCTAGGCGTGAACTCAAGGCGCAGCGGCGAAGTGGGAAGCATCGTAGCTCTCTTCCTCTCACGACGAGGCTTTGAGAGCCCGAGGATTAAAGCTCTCCCTCGGCAGACGCCGGCTCCGGCTTGAGGCCTGAGCCCTGTCCCATCGAGGAGGCAGCGACGCGAAGCCAGGCCGCCCCGGGACTGGGCGAGGCTTGCGGGACGGGAGGCCACCGGCGTGGCTCTCCGCGAGCTACGGCCTGCTCAGTTTCCCCGCAGGGGGCTGAAGTCAAGGTTTCTCGGGCTGAGACTCGAAATTCCTGCTCCAAACGCCTTAAGAGGACGAGTATGTGCCCGGATCATATAGGAGAAGGTGAGACCTTGCCCCGTGAAGTCTTGGCTCACCTCGTAGAGGACCTGGACAAAGCCTATCCGGACATCATCGAGGTCAGAAGGGCCTTCTTCCTCTACCGGGACAGGCACCCGGAGTTGAACGACGCGATCAGGGCTGAGTTCGCTGAGTGGCTCGACAGAAGATTCGGCCCCCTCAAAGCCTGACAAGCTCTCCTCCGTCGCTCAAGGCCTGCCCGCGCATACCGGGCGGAGCACAGCACCCGGGCCTCATCATCGCTCTCAGCCTCAGGCTGCGTGAACAACGTAATAGACTTGGAACCCTTTTCCCATAGCGCTTTCCGCCATGCTTCTGGCTGGTTTCACGCCATCAAAGGGAGCGCGGGAGCTCTGGTGAAAGCCCGTGGTCAGCCCGAGGCCCGACCCTGCAGACTGACAGCGTGAATCCTTATATACGGAGGCCAGAGAACCTTCTCAGAGGTCCGGGCGAGGCCGGCCTGTTCAGGTTGGCGCCTAGCGTAAGTCAGCGCCGAGGGGAACGTGATGAGCCCTCTTTTCGTCTCGTTCTTGCGGATTCCGGAGATCGGTCCCCAGCCTGAGTTCCACTTCCCCACGGTCACCTCTGAAGCCGTGGACATGGCGCTCGTCTCTGCGGCTTTGCTGTTCTTCATCGGCATGGTGCTGGCGCTCGCACTCTGGTGGTTCAGGGAATACCTCAAGGAGACGATTGTCTCCCTGAGGCCGCTCTGCGAGATTCCTGACGTCGAAGATGAGAAGAGCGAAGCGTGATGGACATAGCCGTGGCAGGACGAGATCCGAACGCGCCTATGGTGCCCACGGGTTACCGGGCTGGAACATAGAGGTCTCCGGGTAGTCCGTAGCCCCTGCGGGGATCGCGTTGTCGTCTTCGTTCCGGAGCGAGGCGCAGGCATTGACGTACGATAAGAGCTGGCGCTCAAGCATCTCGTAGTGCCCGCTAACGTGCGAACCGTGCATGGGGTTACTTCGGCAGCTTGATCGTTTTCGCGTACCGTGGCAGTTCCAGCCTGCTGCCGGGGCTTAGTATGGTCTTGAAATGCTCCGGCTTCTCGGTGTGGATAGGGATCAGGGTCCGTGCCCGTATCTTCGAGGTTAGATGCGCAAGGTCCTTGAGTGGCGCGTGGCCTGAGGCGTGGCATTGATGGAGCCTCAGGCCGAAGTGCTGCGTCCAGTTCCTGAGGACGCGGAGCTCGGCTTCACCCTCCTCGTCGAAGGGTTCGCTCATCGAGTGGATGTAGCATCCGCCGGGTTGCGGTCTTATGTCGATGAGCTCCGTCAGGTTCGCCCAGTCAAGGTTGAGCACGAGCTCCGGTTGATGCTTTCGGACGTAATCGTAGTCTACGGACGCCTCCTGGAACTCGGTCTCGTACCGGTAGTAGGTAGCCTTCCTTCGCAGATAGACCAAGGCGTCCTTCAAGATGCGGGCGGTTCCCAGCTTTGGGTCCGAGGTTAAGGCCTTGAGGATATACGCGACCTTCGCGGATACAACGAAGGTTCGACCTGTTCTCCTCGCCAGGTCGTGGAAGGTCCTTATCCGGTCGATGTCCCTGCCGTAGAAAGACGTAAGCACGAGGCCCCTCGTGCGGGAGACGATCGCCTTGCTCGCCTTGAAGACCGCCTCCTCGGAGTTGGACCTGAAGAGGTCGGCGCCCTCTATCCGCGTTCCCTCGCATATCATCGCGTCGGGCCTCGTCTGCGAAGCCTTCTCCGTGAACTCCTCGGTCATCGCGGCCATGGGGCCGTGCCGCCTCAGGTCGCCCGTGTAGACGAGCTCATGGTCCGAGCCCCGGATGAGGAAACCGTAGGCTCCAGGGATGCTGTGGTCCACGTGGATGGGCTCTATCTCCAGGGCGTCGACTCGAAGCCGGTCGCCAGTTCGGAACGTGCGGTATCCGTGTTCGCCCAGGTCCCAGCTGGGGCTTGTCTCTCTCATGGCGTCCAAGATGAGCTTCGCGGTCTCGCTTACGAGGACTGGTATCTGCGGGTCGATGAAGCCAAGGTGGCCCACGTGGTCTATGTGGGCGTGGCTTAGGAGTATGGCCTGCACCTCAGGTGGCACATATCGCAGCCGCGTGTTCTGAAGCATCTCGTCCGCGTAGAGCCCTCGTATCTCCGGGAGCAGGCCGAATTCGAAGTAGTCCCCGGCGCCGTTTATCGCCCGCGGCTGGAGGAAGCCCAGGAAGTAGTCGTTGCCCCTCGTGAAGCTCTGGCCGAAGTCAAGGAAGACCTTCGTCCCCCTGTCGTCAACGAGCACCTTGTTCCCGCCGATCTCCTCGACGCCGCCGAAGAAGGTCAGCCTCAACGCGGAGCCCTGGACCCTAGTATGCGAGCCTGGAGGTATCTAGCCTTTATGTAGCCCTTCGAAGCGCCCGCTCGTTCGTCGAAGGCGGTGAGGTCTATGGCTCTGGCGCGTTAAGGATAAGTTCAACCCGCCCCGTGTTCGGGCCGTAGAGAGCCCGGGGCCTCCTAGGACGGCTGAGGGATGGTTAAGGTCAGGCTTCGCGGGGTCTACGCGACGGCCCTGACGAGGCTGCTGCTGGACGAGGGCTTTGAGATCGTCCAGCTCTCGCCTGAGGCGCAGCGGCGTTTCGGCCTGGGCGAGAGCCCCTACGCGTACGATGTGACGGTTCATGACCGGCCTGACCTACAGGGGATCGAGGCCCGAGGCAGCTCGGGGGCGCTAGGGGAGCTCCGGGCGGCGTTGAGGCGACAGCTCTTTGACGCGATAACGAGGGCTCATCCCACTTGGCAAGGCGTCTCAGCGCCTTCCAGGGAGGCGACGGGCTTCCTGGACGTGGAATTCCCGGCGCCGTCGAAGGCGAGGCTTGACGAGCTTCGAAGCCGCGTCGTGTCCACGCTGTCGAGGCATCACTTCTACAGGGCCGCGGGAGGCAGCGTGGCCTCCGCCGTGGAGATGGCTGAGAAGCTTCTCGAGGCGGGCCGAAGCCCCGCGGAGGTCGAGGCGCTCCTCGAGGAGACGGTGAGCCGCGAGTATCCCGTGGAGGGCGACGTGATAGGCATTCAGCACGCCCGGCTGAGCGGGGCGACGCTAGACCTAGGCCGGGCCCTCATCGAGAGCCTTGACGAGGCGGAGTCGACGCTCAGGCTTAGGCGAAGCCTGCGTCCGGGTGGCCTGTACGACGGGCTGGGAGCCCGGAAGGAGGAGGGCGATTACGCGGTTACCGACGCGAAGCTGGGCGCCTGGTCTCTGCGAACACGGTACTTCTCCAAGGCCGGCGGCCTGAAGGGCGCGTACGTGAACCTGAACACGCCCGTGGAGCTTTACCCCAAGGCGATCAGGTACGTGGACCTGGAGCTTGACGTGGCAGTGACGGTCTACGGCGATGTCCATGTCCTCGACGAGGAGAGGCTGGAGAAGGCGGCGGAGGAAGGCGTCATAAGCCCCGAGCTGCTGGAAGCCGTAAGGCGAGAGGAGCAGAGGCTCCTAGCCCTAGGCGTGGGCCTCCTTCATGCCTAGCCCTGGGCCTGCGGGCTGGCCGCCTGCCTGGCGCGGCTGCTTGCCAGGTAGTCTCTCGGATGGAAGGGGTACATCCTTATCGCGCGTGCATCCTGGGGCGGAGCCACCTCCAGGCTTGGGTTGAGGAAGAGCACTCCTACCTCGTCATCCCTCAGGCCTACGTCGATCGCCTTTGCAACGTGGTCTACGCGCTCCCGTAGGCTTGCCTCGAGGAGCTCCTCCACCACGGCCGTGGGTCGGCTGGCTGCCATCTCCTTCCAGGCCTGGGCCTCAGCCAAGAGAAGCCCGTCCTCGACGACCTGAAGCTCTGCGCCCCGGGCGAGAAGCCCATCGACGACGGCGAAGTTGTCCGGGTCGATCGCCCTGAGGGCGTTCAGGCTCTTCTCCCCGGGCTCTGTGATGCCGTCCCTGTAGACCCAGCGTATGCGCCCCGCAAGGGCGCTCAGCCGTTCTGCAACGTAGCTCCAGAACTCGCGCCTCCGCGCTTCTAGATCCTCCGGCACGTTTGGGCAGAGCTCAGCGAACTCCCCTCGCGTATACATGCGGGGAACGATCACGAGCGTTCGCGTCAACCACAGCCCCTCCTCAGGGCTCTTCTCTAGGAGATCAAGCCGGGGCTAAAGTCTTCTCTCCTCTGAGCGCCCGGGTTCCGCGTAAACCAGGCTGCGTGACCGGGCGAAAGGCTAAGTAGCCTCCTAGGAGGGCTTCCCCGGCGGGGCGAGCTTCCTGACGGCGTTGGAGGAGTTCCTTACGCGTAAGGGGCTGTGGCACAGGTTCCTGGAGAAGGCGGAGACGGTTCATACCAAGGATGCCGCGCAGGCCGCGGGCATAGGGCTGTCAAGGGTGACGAAGAACCTCGTCTCAGCCACGGCGGAGGGCGGCTACGCGCTTCTCGTCCTCCCCGGCGACCGGAGGGTGAACCTTACCGAGGCGGCGAAGGCGCTTGGGACGCGTTCGGTGCGTCTAGTCCCCTTCGAGAAGGCTGAGAGCATAAGCGGCTACCCGCCGGGCGGCACCCCGACTGTCGGTCATAGGACCCCTATGAGGGTCGTCTTCGACAGCTGCCTCCTGGGGTATAAGACGTTCTACTGCGGAGGCGGAACGAGAACGAGGCTCGTCGAGCTAAAGACAAGGGAAGTCCTTGAAGCCACTAAGGCTATCGTGGCCGAGATCTGCGCCGAGTAGGACGTTTCTCCGCGGCGCAGAGTTGCCTCATCCTAACGCTGAGAGGAAAGAAAAAGGGGGAGGGATGCTCTGGGCTATAGGTTGTCCCAGAACGTGCGATCCGCTATAAGCCTTGAGAGAGCAGGCGTGGCACCTGGGTAAGCGTCGATCCAAGCTGACACGTCGTCTCCGCTCTGGTTGTAGGCGTCAAGCAGTCCAGCCAGCCTGAGGATCTCGGTCCTGTTCTCTCCGCTGTAGGCTTGGTGCCCAGCCGTGATGATGTCGAGCCCGGTGACGCCGTCTATTGGGATCGTCGTGCCGAAGGCCGCATGGTTCAGTATAGCAGCGACGAGCTGCTGTAGCAGGATCATCCTAGACTGGTTGATCGCCGTCCTTCTCGCGCCCGTGGAGTTGTATGGGATGCTCGACCAGAAGGCTCCGAACAGCTTTCCGTACTTGTAGAGACTGCCGTCGGCAGTTATGTTCTTGAAGTGTCCAGTGCCGGTGTCGATCTCGATGTAGCCGCTGAGGTTCAGGTCGAAGACCATCTGCGTAACGTTCGTGTGGGTTGCCCAGTAGCCTTGGGTCCTCGTCGCGTTCCCAGGAGGCATCGTGTTGGTGAAGTTGAAGCTGTAGCTCTCGCCGCTCACGACTTGTCCGAAGTCTACGCTTGTGGCGCTCGTGTTCGTCCAGCCCTGCTGCATGATCTCGGTGACGTTGTAGCTTCCAGGGCCGAGGCTTGGCCACGTGTAGCTGCCGTCTGCCCCGGTGGTCTGGTTGTCTATGAGGACGCCGTCCTTCCAGAGCGTCATGTTCCAGCCTTGGAGAGGCGTGTCATCCGCGGACCAGCCGTTGCCTGTAAGGTCGTTGAACTTCCGCACGGTGATCGAGACGTTCTCGAAGTTGGTGAAGACGAACGTGTAGTTCTCATGGCCGCTCGTCACATTGCCGAACGCGTAGCTGGTGGCGCTCGTGTTCGTCCATCCGCTTGTCACGATCTCCTTAACGGTGTAGTTCCCAGGTCCTAGGTTCGTCCAGTTGTACCAGCCATCTGCACCGGTCGTCTTGTCGCCGTCGACTTGAGACGACCCGTTCCAGAGCTGCACGGTCCATGCCGCAAGAGGCTGGTCGTCAGGTGTTTCACCGTCGCCGTAGGTGTCATTCAGCTTACGCACGGAGATGTTCACGTTCTGGAAGTTGCCGAAGTTCAGGTCGCGGTGCGTGGCGCCGCTGGTGATGATGACGGTGTACTTGCCCGGAGGCACGGGCTCTGGCGCCGTCTGCGTCAAGCCGTCCTCAACCTTCTCGGTGATGTCCCATTCGCCCGCCTCGGTAGGGCCGAAGGTGAAACTGTAGTAGCCGCCCGCGCCTGTTGTGGTCGCCTTGTAGCCCACAGTCGCGTTCGTCGCCTCGATAGTCCAGCCGCTGAGAGGCAGCTCGCCTGGTTGGTCCCAGATGCCGTCGCCGTTGGTGTCATTCCACTTGTAGCCCTCCACCACCGCAGTCTCGAAGTTGGTGAAGTTCAAGCCGGTGATGTCTATGCCGCTGATCACCTGGAATGGCCCGATCTCCGTGGGCGAGGTGTGCTCCCAGCCCTCCATGTCGGTCTCATTCACCGTGTACCAGCCGGGGCCGATGCCCGTGAACTGGTAGTAGCCGCCTGCGCCCGTGGTGGTCTCGGCGATCACGTCGCCTGTGTTGTTCTTCAGCCAGATCTTCCAGCCTTCGATGCCCACGTCGTCAGTCGAGGCTCCGTTGCCTGTGATGTCCTCGAGCTTGTAGCCGCTGATCGTCACGTTCCTGAAGTTCGTGAAGTTGAACTCGTAGCTTCCACCGCTCTCTACTCGGCCGAAGTCCACGCTCGTAGCGCTCGTGTTCCACCAACCCGGCTGCATGACCTCGACGACCTTGTAGCTTCCCGGCCCTAAGCTCGGCCAGGCGGCTGTGCCGTCGCCGTCCGTGAGCTCTTCGTCTATCTTCGTCGTGTAGTTCCAGAGCTCCATCGTCCAGCCTGCTAGGGGCTCATCGCCAGGTGACCATCCGTTGCCCGTGGTGTCGTTGAACTTCCGGACCGTGATCGTGACGTTCTTGAAGTTATTGAAGACGAAGGTATAGTTCTCGTGGCCGCTGGTGACGTCCCCGAACGCGTGGCTCGTCGCGCTGGTGTTCGTCCAGCCGGATTCCACGAGCTCCATCACCGTGTAATTCCCTGGGCCCAGGTTGGTCCAGTTGTACCAGCCGTCCAAGCCCGTCTGCTCGTCGCCATCAACCTGAGCTGAGCCGTTCCAGAGCTGCACCCACCAGCCTGCCAGTGGCTGATCGTCGTTGGTCCAGCCATCACCTGTGGTGTCATTCAGCTTGCGTACGCTTACGTTCACGTTCTGGAAGTTGCCGAAGTTTCGGTCGCTGTGGATGGCGCCGCTCCAGATGTTGACCGTGTAGGTGCCCGGAGGCAGAGGCCAGGTCTGCGTCCAGCCGTCCTTGAGCTGCTCGGAGATCGTCCAGGTGCCCGCGTCCTCAGGCCCGAAGGTGAAGCTGTAATAGCCGCCTGCGCCCGTGGTGGTCGCCTTGTGACCAGTCGTGGCGTTCTCCGCCTCAATGGTCCAGTCGCTCAGTGGCTGTTCCTGAGCGTCCCAGATACCGTCGCCGTTCAGGTCGTTCCACTTGTAGCCCTCCACGAGGGCGGTCTTGAAGTTGCCGAAGTTGAGGCCTGTAACGTCGTCGCCGCTGCTCACCGCGAACGGGCCGATGCTCTTAGCCGTGGTGTTCACCCAGCCTGCCACATCGGTCTCGTTCACGACGTAGCTGCCGGGGCCGCGTTTTGTGAACTCGTAGTAGCCGCCCGCGATCGTGGTGTTAGAGGCTATGTCCGCTCCCGTGCTGCCGTTCTTCAGCCACACCGTCCACCCGCTCAGGCCCTGTTCCCCAGGGTCCCAGATGCCGTCGCCGTCGGTGTCGTTCCACTTATGGCCGCTGATGGTCACGTTGTGGAAGTTCACGAAGATGACCTCGTAGATCCTGCCGCTCTCCATAGTCTCCTGCCACGTCCCTGTAGCGTTCAGGTGTACCCAGTCGGGGTCATCCGCCTCTGTGACCGTCACGGTTCCAGGCCTCTGGCCTGGGAAGGTCACCGTGCTGCCGACCTCGGTGAAGGGCCCTGAACTGTTCCATAGCGTGATAGACCAAGCGACGGGGCTCCAGTCGCCCGTGGTGATGTTGCCGTCCTCGTCCTCGAACTTGTAGACTATCACCGTGGCCTCCTGGAAGTTGGTGAAGATCACCGTATGGTTCAGCCCGCTGGTCGCGTTGAAGTCGTAGAAGACGTCGCTAGTGGGAACCCATCCCGGAGGCACCGTCTCGGTCACGTTGTACTCGCCGGGGCCGAGGTTAAGCCAGGTGACCTTGCCATACTCGTCGGTCAACTCGGTGTCAGGGACGCCGCCCGTCTTCTGGAGAGTCACGCTCCAGTCTTGGATCGGCGGGTCGTCTTCGGTCTTCCCGTCGCCGGTGATGTCCTCGTACTTGTAGACTGTGATGTTGAAGTTCTGGAAGTTGCCGAAGTTTCGGTCGCTGTACGCGGCGCCGCTTTGGATGTAGACGGGGTGTACGCTGACCGGGTAGGTTTGAGTCCAACCTGTCTGGAGGACCTCGCCGATGTTCCATGAGCCCACATCGTCGGCGTCGAAGGTGAAGTTGTAGTAGCCTAAAGGCCAGTCACCGGCACCCGTCACAGCCGACATGAGCAACGAGTCGTCGCTCGGGTTCCTCACCTCTATTGTCCAGCCGTCGAGGGCGAGTTCACCGCCGTCCCAGATGCCGTCGCCGTTGGTGTCATTCCACTTGTAGCCCTCCACCACCGCCTTCTTGAAGTTCCCGAAGTTCAGGTTAGGCCAGTCCGCGCCGCTAAGGAGAGGGTTGAACTCGTAGAAGGGGGTTGAACTCGTCTTCGTCCATCCATCGGGCACGATCTCGTCTATCCTGTACGAGCCCGGCGGCAGACCGGTGAAGTTGAAGGCACCGCTCCACGCGGAGAAGGCCTGTATCAGCGACGCGTAACTTGGGTCCACCCAAGAGGCAGGCTCGATCGAGCCATTCGTTACGACCCACGCGATCACCACCCAGTCGAGGCCAACCTTTCTCGATAACGTTATGTTCCAGTCACGGAGGAACGGCTCGAGGATCTCTCCATCCCAGTCGCCGTCGCCGTCCGTGTCGTTGAACTTGAAGCCCGACAGCTTGCCGAGCTTGTAGTTGCCGAAGACCAGGTTGACGTAACTGGAGTTGCTCTGGACCGTGCGCTCGTACCCGTAGGTCGCAGGTCCTATCGAGAAGCTGCGGTTCGTCTGAACCCAGTCGCCCGGAAGGGTCTCGTTGACCAGATAGTCACCGGCGCCTAGGCCGGTGAAGTTGTAGTACCCCGTGCCTGGGTCCGTCGTGTCCGTCTTGTTCAGCACCCAGGCTCCACCGACATCCCGGTAGAGCTTGATAGTCCAGCCGTTGAGGCGTGGCTCACCATCATCGTCACCGTCACCGTTCATGTCCTCGAACTTGTAGCCGCTGATGGAGCCAAGGAGGAAGTTCCCGAAGTTCCTGCCCGTCGCGTTCACGTGCGAGGCAACCACGACCTCGTAGGACCCGTTGCTGGGGTAGGTCCTGATCCAGGCAGGCGTCAGGAGCAGCTCCGTGATCGTCCAAGTTCCCGTTTCATCGGGTCCGAACTGGAACGTGTAGTAGCCTTGGGCGGTTGTCGTATAGGTCTTCTGCGCTGGTCCCTTGTTAGCCTTAATCGTCCAGCCGCTCAAGACGGGCTCGCCATAGTCCCAATCGCCCTCTCCATCCACGTCCTCCCATTTCTGGCCCCAGATCTCTGCCGTCTTGAAGTTGCCGAAGTCGTTGTCGGTCGAGTTCGTGCCTGAGACTACCGTGATCGGCGCCGGGGGCGATAGTGTCGGGACCCATCCCGGCTCATCAGGCATCACCTCAGTCAGAACATAGTCACCGGGTACTAGGCCTGTGAACTCGAAGTAGCCGTTCTCATCCGTGGTCGTCTGCCAAACCAGTTGGTCAAGCCAGAGCTTGATAGTCCATCCCTGAAGCGGCGGCTCACCCGGTTTATCCCAGTCGCCGTCGCCGTCCCCGTCAAGGTCCTCAAACTTGTGACCGCTGATGTTACCTGGCCTGAAGTTGCCAAAGTCCTTGTTAGTAGCATCTTGACCGGACTGCAGAGTGACCGTCCAGCTGGCCCCGCTCGGGTAGCTCTGTATCCATCCCTGCTGGAGGATTTCTGAAACCGTGTAGGTTCCGGGCGCCAAGCCGGTGAAGTTATAGTAGCCGTCGGGCCAGTCGCCTCCACCCGTGACGGCTGTCATGACCAAGCCTCCGGTGCTGTTCCTCAGTTCCACCGTCCAGCCGTTGAGCGATGGCTCAGTCCCATCCCATAGCCCGTTGCCATTCATGTCCTCAAACTTGTGGCCGGAGATGCTGCCTGGAAAGACGATTGAACGGGGTTGAACGCTTCTGTCTCTATCGCCTTTGATGAGGTCTTGGCCGTCACTAGACAGGCTCGCCAAGCTCATGTGGAAGGGCGCGCCCGAGATGCTTGCTGCGCCATTGCCAGCTCCGTAGCCCACAGGCCAGTCCGCTCCAATCCCAAGGTGGCCACTCCAAGTCGCGATCACAGGCTCATCCTCACCAGTCTCCTTGCTGAAAGTTATCGCCACCGTAGCTGAACTGTCACCCGCGACGCTCCCGGTATGAGAGGGCGCCGCAATGTCCGTTATATCCGCGCCATAGATCTTCATCGTACGCGGGCTGAACCCAGCGAATACTGCGTCGTGTGCCGCCTGTCTGTCTGCAACCGTTCCGCCTCCCAGACCAGAAAGCTCGCTACTAGCTCCGAAATTATCCGCAGGGAATGCAAATGTGTGAAGACCTGTGCTCACCAAAGCTGCGATAGCCGCTGCGTCAACCCAGCTAGGCAGTTGGGTCTGCAGATTGGCATCCGTCACACCATAGTTGGTTGTTAGAAAGTCGACGGCCACAATGCCGCCCTTCGTAAAATCATACTGAATCGTCAGTACGTACGTGCCAATAGGCAAACCACCGAAGATCGCCCTGTAGTTGACATGGCCTGGAATCCGCGGCGGATATGGAGGAACGATGTTGCCTTCGGTGATAAGGCTGTTCTGCTTATTGATGTCACCGTTCGACCAGGTGACCATCGGCGTGTCGACCACACCATCATGAGGACTCGTATCGTCGTGTCCCTGAGCCCAGTCAACATGGAAACCAGGGCTGTCGGTAAATGATGTAGACGCTAGCACCTCCCCTGTCAAAGGGTCGATCACCAAGATCGTGTAGGTGCCTTCCATCGCTCTGTCTGGTGAGAGCTTGTATCGTATCGTGAAGGAGCCTGAGGCGTCCGTCTGCACGGTCAGCAGGTCTGTGCCCTTGGGTCTCAGTATCTGGACGACGAGCTTCTTATTCGCCGGGAAGCCCGTGCCATAGATTACGACAGTCTCGCCCGGCGCGTAGTCTTGCTTGTCCGTCCATACGGTTGGCGCAGAGGCCGCGAGACTTAGGCTTGCGGCGGTTACAGTTGAGGATAGCAGCATTAGGATCGTGAGAAGAGATAGAGTTCTCGCTCTCTTATCCCCCATTGTTTATCCCAGCCTTTCTGAGGATTGTCCGCGTCTAGCTGCTCGCATGTAGCGCTATATAAGCTATGCGTACGTAAAGTACATACAGGTAGATGCTTAAAGCCTGGCCGGAGCCCGGCAAGGTCTCGGTGCCTCCACGCGCAAGCTGGGCAAAGCGCGGTCGCGCGGCGCATGACGTGGACTCAACGCCCCAATAGCCTCCTATGTGCGCCATGTGGATTCTCGCCGGCGCGAGCCGAGGCGCAGCAAGGGGAGGACACGCGGACCTGTTCGACCTATGGAGCCTGATAGGCTTAGGCTATCTCGGTGCCTTCCTCGTCGCCTTGGGATTCGGCCTCATACCCTTCGCCGGGCCTTCGAACACCGTTCTAGCCGCGGTCGCGGTGATGCTTCTGTCCTCCGCGCATCTCTTCCTGATCGCGGTCACGATAGCGCTCGGCGCCTCCGTGGCCAAGACAGCCCATTACTACGCCACCCTTCTCGCCGCCCGGGCGCTGGGCGAGGAACGGCGCAAGAAGCTCGAGTCCTACAGGGCTCGCCTCGGCAGCTCCGGTGCCCTGGCGCTCTTCCTGGCCGCGGCCTCGCCCATACCGGATGAGCCCGTCGTCATCCCGCTCAGCCTGATGGGCTACAACATAGGCCGGTTCTTCCTCGCCTTCTTCGCCGGCAAGATGGTGGCGACGCTCCTAGGCGCCTATTCAGGCCAAGCCGTGTTCCCTGCGCTCAGGTCACTCTTTGACACTGTTGGAACCGCGGTGCTGTCAGTTATCCTCACCGTCGCGGTGACCTTGACGATGCTCAGGATGAAGAAGAGGAAGGTGCATCTGCCCAGCAGAGAAGCTCTCAGCCGCATTGAAGCCGCCCCGCATCTCTCTCGTTCTTCGCTCAGCTCCTGTCGCAATAATCCAAGGGTTAACCTTGTAAGTAGACTCCATCACACAGCTATCCCTAGGATTAATACGACAGTTTTTCTAGAGATATGAATGATAGAGCTTCGCAGTCAATCATCCATCTTCTTCTCGCTTTCTTTCTTTGATAGATATCGCTCAAGAACCTTTTCCCAATCAACGCGGAGCATGGCGAAAACCGTAAGGAAAAGAAGAACCGTCACTATGATTGAGCCTATTAAGCTTTCCCCGCCATACAGCTTAAGAATGATGTCTGAGGCGTAATGGCCCACGTAGACTATGATTGAGCACATGGATAGCTTTCCTAAGATCATGGGAATGAAGGCTCTCCAAAGGCTGTACCGGAGCAGGCCGAGGGGGATGAAGAGGAGGTCGTCAGGGAGCGGGGTCAGCGCGAAAAGGAATACCACTACCATCCCATAACGGTCATACAGCTTCATCAAGGCAGCGAACCTCGCTTCATATCTTCTGCCCACAAATCTCCTGCCTACGTAGCCCAAGCCGTAGCCTGCAAGCTCCCCGGCGGCCGAGCCTATACCGGACGATAGAGCGAGGAGGAGGGGGTTGAACTGACCGCTGAGGGCGATTGCAAGCAACACCACGGTATAGGGGACCGGGATGATCACCGAAGAAGCACCGATGAAACTAAGTAGGAAAACGCCGGGATAGCCGAACGCCATAAGGGATTGAAGCCACTCTTCCAGCTGGCTCAAACACAGTTACCTCTTCACACTGACAGACGTGGCGCCAACAGACCTACGTAAGGTCTGAGAGCAAAGCCTCCACGTCCTCTTCACGAACCTGAGCCTCACAGGCCTCGATGAGGCCAAGGAGGAGATGCCGGTTCAATGAGCTATTAAGGCTTTAAACCACGCTGCAAAACTGCGATGCCGGAGGGCTGCGACCACTCCGGTCGGAGGCTTCTCGGAAGGTTGCGGGCAACCTAGCGGTAACTCCAAGCCCCGTGGCACCTCATGACTACCCGTGGCGGTGTTGTTCCATACGTGTATGTAAGCTGGCAGGCTCAGCTGAGGCTGGCGCATCTTCAACCCTGTCTCAACTCTTACTTCAGCGTCAAAGCTTAAATAGGGTTAGGCTTGTATGTCGGTACGAGCTTTTAGGAGAGCGGAATGGCGGACATCTGCAGTGTCTGCGGCTTGCCCCTGGACCTCTGCGTCTGCAAGGAGTTAAGCAAACAGCAACAACGGATCGTCGTGAAAGTCGAGAAGCGCAAGTACGGGAAGCCCGTCACGGTCATCGACGGGATCGTCGACCGCTCACTGGACCTGAAGAGCATCGCCAAGACGCTCAAGGCGAACTGCGCCTGCGGCGGCTCCACGAAGGAGAACCGCATACTGCTCCAGGGCGACCATAGGAGCGCGGCTAAGGACTACCTGATGGAACTGGGCTTCCCCGAGACGAACATCGACGTGGAGTAGCAACGGCTTCACGGAGGCAGCGCCGATAGCCACCTCTGAGAACCCCCTGACAAGGCTCGTCAAGCCCCTCAGGAAGCCCAAGGTCAGGCTCTGCCCCCGATGCCACAGCCCGGAGCTGCAGCTCTCTAGCTGGCTGGACGTGTGGCTGCTGCCCGAGCTTTACGTCTGCAAGAGCTGCGGCTACAGGGGGCCCTTGTTCCTAGAGCTGACGCTCGAAGACGAGAACCCAGTCTAGCCTCAGCTTAGGCAAGCCGCATAGGAGCAGAAACCGGGGGTATGAGCGCCCCGCCCCAGCCCAGAGGAGGGACTAGGACTCCAAGGCCCGCATCAGGCCATTATACCTGTTCCGGATCGTGACCTCGGTTACGCCCGCGGCTTCGGCTATCTCCTTCTGGGTCTTCCGCTCGCTCTCCTTGACGCAGGCCACGTACAAGGCGGCTGAGGCCAAGCCCATAGGATCCTTCCCCGAGCAGAGCTTCAAAGCCTGGCATTCTTTAAGGATGCCTACAGCCGTCTGCTGAACCCTCTCCTCCACGCCGATCCTCGAGGCGATCTTGGGCACGCACCGGATGGGGTCAGTGATGGGCATGACCAGGCCTAGCTCCTTCAGAAGCAGCCTGTAGCATCGAGCGACATCCTTCTTCTTGACGATGCTGACCTCTGAGATCTCCTTCAGCGTCCTAGGCGTGTTCGTCAGCCTGCAGGCCGCGTAGAGGGAGGCGGCGGCGATCGCGGAGATAGACCTTCCCCGAACCAGGCCCTTGTCCAAGGCCCTCCTGTAGACGACCGCGGCCTTCTCCTTCACAGAGGTGGGAACATGCACCCTGTCCGAGAGCCTGTCCAGCTCAGCCATCGCCTGGCTAAGGTTCCTGTCGATCGAGGAGTGCACGCGGGAACGGATCTGCCACTTCCTCAGCCTCAGCATCTGGATCCGCGTGCTCAGGGGAAGCTCTCGTCCGAACGCATCCCGGTTAACCCTGTTTATCACCGTGGAGAGACCCTTGTCATGAATCGAGTAAGAGGCAGGTACGCCGACGCGGCTCCTGCCCTCGCGCTCCTCCTGCGTGAAGGCCCTCCACTCCGGGCCTAGGTCCATCACGTTAACGCGGACCACCAGGCCGCAGCTCCCGCATACGACCTCCCCACGCTCATAGTCCTGGAGCAGGTCCTCGCCTCCGCACTCAGGGCAGCGGTCTATGCCCTGAGCATGCGAAGACACCTGAGCCTCCTGCCCCTTCTCTTCCAGAAGCAGATACTGAACCCCCATTCTGCCGGGCATCTGCCCGTTCCGGTTCCTTGGATGGGCCGCCCTAACAGGGGCGAGCTAACCGGCTGCGCAAAGCTTGCTATTTAAAGGTTTCGCGGAGCGACCCTTTTTAAGCTTTGCTGGGAGAGCCCTGGCCTGAGATGCTCCCAACCCCGCCGGTGAATCCTCAGCTCCTGCCCCTGCTTGAGCATCCTGACGCCGCGCTCCTCGGTCACGTAGCCGATTCTCCACAGGCTTGAGCTCTCCCTCGCGACGGCCGAGCTGGCCGCCTCCCAGCCGTCAGGTCTGACCGAGACGAGCAGCTCGAACTCTTCGCCGCCCTCGTACAGGATGAGGCCTGTCGCGTCTAGGCCATTATGCTCCGAGAACTCGTAGGCCTCGGGGCAGGGAGGCAGCTCCGTGAGCATCACGCCCACGCCGCTCGCCTCCGCGAGTTGATGAAGGGAGACCGCGAGGCCGTCGCTGATATCCATCCCGCCCGTGACGACCCCTGTAGCCGCCAGGGCTAGGCCCTCGCTAAGCCTCGCCTTGGGCGTGTAGACCGCCCTCAAAGCCTTGCTTTCAACTTCCGCATTGGGCGCCGGAAACCCTTCCAGCAGCATCTTGAAGCCTATCGCGGTCAGGCCTATCGGGCCTGTGACCGCCAGGACATCGCCAGGCCTAGCCCCTGTCCGCTTCACCAACCTGCCGGGAGCCGTCAAGCCTAAGACCGTGCCTGCGAGGATCAGCTCCGGAGCCCCCCCGGTGTCGCCGCCCAGGATGAACGTGCCATACTCCTCCGCGGCCTCCTGCAGCCCCAAGGCTACCTGCCGGATCGCCTCCTCGCTCATCTCGCGGGGAATGCCCCAGGCGAAGATGAGGCCCAGGGGCCCCGCGCCCTTCGCCGCCAGGTCTGAGAGGTTCGCCACGGCTGCCTTCCTCCCGGCTTGACGGTAGCTCATCCCAGGAAGCCTATCCGTGGACTCCACGAACATGTCCGTGTGCGCCACGAGGACCAGCCCGCGTGCCACCTGCTTGGCAACGGCGTCGTCTATGCCCAGGCCCAGCAGCTCCTCAGGGTCACGAGCCAACAGGTCGCTGATCAGCCTGATCACGCCTCGCTCGCCGAGGCTCTGCGCGCTCGCCAAGAGCCAAACCCGCCCCCTGTCAGTCCTACGCCTCCGCCTAAAAGCGTCGATCCAAGGGCTCGGACCGGGTGTGCTCCCTAGCCTACTCGATCCTTAACCAGCGGCGGAAGGCGACTCTCGCAGAAGGTGAACGCTAAATAGGCTGCCGGCGGATAGCCAGATCATGGCCGCAAGGAGCCTTGTCGCGCTGCTGATAGTGGTCCTCCTCCTCTCCGGACTGGGCGTGTACTTCCTCTACATCCGCTCCCTCGGCCCGATAGGCGTGACCGTGGCGGGGCTTCTCTCGGACCCAGGCCGCTACGACGGCCGACAGGTGAGAGTGGAGGGCTTCCTCCGTAAGAGCTGGTTCCTGAACCAGTTGGTCCATAACCTCTCCGATGGGTCGGCGGGCGTGGCGGTCACGGGCTCAGACGGCCTAGACCTGGACGCTTACGTGGGCCTGGGGATCGTCGTGGAGGGCCGAGCCGAGTACAGGCCTCAGATACTTGGCGCGCCGAGTCTGCGGGTCGTCGCAAGCTCAGTCCACGCCAAGGAGGGTTCACCCCATTTCTTCCTTCAGTGGGAAGAGTCAGGAGGCCCTGCGGGCATGCACCAGGTGTTTATGATCGATAATAACTCGACCGCGTTCTTCCTAAGCCGAGGCCAGACCCTTTGGGAAGACGCCATAGGCCAGACTGAGCTTCAGAGGGCGGCTAAGCTTGCCGCCGAGAACGGCTTCTTCTCTGTTCCAAGCGACCGGTACGAGGCGCGGCCGGGCGCCATGGGCTACGTCACCTACAGCCTCAAGTTCGTCCATGCGTCCGACTCTGGGCTCGAGACCAAGGCCGTCACCTGGGTGGACGAATGGGCTGCCCGCGAGGCCCTGCCCTCCAACCTCACGAGGCTTCAGGGCGAGCTGAGGGCCTTCGCCGCCAGGCTTCTGCCTCCGCCCTATGGCGGGACCCTCCTAGATGTGAGCGTTGACAGGTCGAGCATCGTCGTGGGCGAGTACGTCGCGGCGACGCTTAAGGTAACGAACGTGGCGAGCGAGAACCAGACCTTTGAGGTCTCCCTGCCCGTCTTCGACCTGCTGCTCTTCGACGAGAACGGCACACTCAGGGCCAAGTGGTCTGAAGGACAAGCCTTCCCCGAGCTCGTCTTCCTTAAGACGCTCAGCCCGGGCGAGAGCTACGAGGAGGAGCTTCTCTGGAACCTCTACGGGTTCGAGAACGCCACCTGGAGCTTCAAGCCTCTAAGCCCGGGAACCTATTATCTTCAAGGCGTTCTCCGAAGCACGCCCCAGCTTCAAGCCGCAAGGGTACGGGTCGAGGTGAGGCCTCGCCTCTAGCAGAACTCGGGGTCTATCCTATCGTGGTTAGCCTGAAGATCGCGTCTGCGTCCTTGTTCCCCGCCGTCGTGGCTGGTGGCGAGGGAGACCAGGCCTACTTGGCCTTGAGGTATTCATGGTATTCTTGGACCTTGTCTCCGGGGAAGGGGTTGGCTACGGCTATCTCCCTAGCCTTACTGAGAGACTCATCTAAGGAATACACTATCTTAGCCTCAAGGCTTCTCGCGATCGCTATCAGATAGCCATCCCAAGATTCGATATCGTAGGTCGCTGCGTAGTCCAGAGCGTCTGCTGCCAGCTCGGGGGATACGTTCGGGTAGAGGGCAGGCGACCTAGTCCCCAGAAGCCCTTCGAGAACCTTCTTCACAGCCAGTCTAGGTGCCCTCAGGTACCTTGTGGCTATATGGTACGCTCCTATGACCGCTGTGACGGGGATTGCGGCCCGTCTCTTCTGGGACAAGACATCAGCCAAGAAAGCTACGCTGTATTCCTTCAACGGGTTCTCGAAGCACGCTGGTATGATCACGCTTACGTCGAGGACTCCTTCAGGATAGGCCGAGCTTGCTTCTAGCGTATTCACGGCTCATCCACTTCCAGCTTTCCTCAGCTTCCTCAGTGAAGGCTTCAGCCTTCAGCTTCAACGCCATATCCTTCCACTCGTCTACCGTCTTTCTGAGGTCTTCGAAGACGGGCTCCAAGACCAGCTTGGAACCGTCCAGCCTGATGGAGACGGTCGCTCCCTCCTTCAAGCCTAGAGACTTCCTGATACGCGACGGTAGAACCAGCCTCCCCTGCTTATCCACCCTGATGGTTTCTTCCACACGCCTCACCATTTGGTGAATGAACACCACGAATAGAGGCAGTTAAGGATTGCGCCTAGAAGACCACTGCAGCGAAGGATTGGCCAAAGGCCTTGACTTTGGTCTCGGAGCGTCTCAGGAGTTCGGGTAGGCTGTGCTTCGTGAACTTGCGGAGGCTTTCAGGAGGGTCCCGTTCGACTATGGAGTAGAGGAGCCCGTCGAGTAGGATGTAGGAGGGGCTTCGCAGGAAGAGGGGAGGGCACAGGGCATTGAGCTTTCAAATCCGTGTGTTCAGGTTGCCCTTCTAAGTTCACTTAGCTATATCGCGTAAGAGCCTTTCAGCTTGTCCATTTGACGTCTCACGGGTCGAGGAGCTCGAAGTTCAAGCTCTTACCGTCGAGCGTAGCCTTCAGTAGGTTGAGGAGGTCACGGCCGAGGAGTACGTCGCGTCGTCGAGCGGAGAGGGCTTCGACCATTGGGAATTCGAAGTCCTCGAAGGAGATGTCTACGAAGTACGTGTACTCTAACTCCTCTCTCCCGTCGAAGGAGGCTACGGTTAAGCGGCGGGCCGGGACGAGGCCCAGTTCGCTTACCGCGTGCTGTGGGACGACCGTGATGTCTGCGCCGGTGTCGATCTTCGCTCGGTTCTTGCTGGACTGGGAGGAGAGGGGCCTCGTAAGCTTAACGGTCAACGCGGGTGCTGGAGGCTCATAGTCCGGGAGGTACTTCATCTCGCGGCCAGCTCCGGGGACGGGGCCTCCACACGCCTCTCGCCGGGGGCGACTAGGTCGATGTAGATGGGGATGTAGCCGTACCTCGTATAGACCCTTCTGGCGAGTCTCCCCCTCTCCTCGTCGGAGTCCACGACGCCTCCTTCCAGGAAGGCGACGTACTTCCCCCTGTAACGTGGGTCCTTCATGAGGCCGTCGAGAGCCCTGAGGAAGGCTTCCCTCAGCTCCTCGATCCGTAGGAGGTATTCGAACTGGCGTGGATCGCTCGACTCCCGTCGCTCCACGTGCTCCTTGATCAGCTCAGCTATCACCTGGTTCTTCTTCCGCTCACCCCTCTCCCTGAGGATGAGGAGGCTGAACCGCCTCCAGACGGCGTCGTCTATCTCGATGGTAGTCTTGACCATAACTTACCTTATATCCTTCTTCCCTTCAACCCTTATAAACGTTTCACCACAATCCAATCTGGTCGAAAGGGGGAACGGTGAGGCTTCTTCCATGCAGAGAGGAGGAGACGATGATCCCAGGCTGTTGAATATAGGCTCAGAAGCCCCCAGCCAAAGATGGATTGAGTCACCTGGCCCTTGATGGCGCAGCCGGTGAGTGTCTTAAGGGTGGGTCTGACATCGAGAGGGCTGCGTGGCCGGGTCTCTACACGGTGGTCGTCAGCTTGAAGATAGTATCTGAGTCCTCGCTCTCGACCCACATGGAGCCGCCGTCGTGGCTTGTGACGAGCTGATGCTGGAGTCCGCCGTACCCGAGGCTGGGGTCGTAGCTGAACTCATGCCCATAGACGCGATACGCGTTTTCGAGGTCAGTTCCCGGCGAGAGGAGTACGACCCTGTAGAGTTCTCCTGCCTTGAACGTTACGGGTTGGTCCAGGGTCACTTCGATCCATGTCTTCCAAGTGGTCAGCTGACTCGCTTCAGCGAAGACGCCCTTCGCCAACGTGTTGTTGCTCGAGTCCCTTATTTCGTAGTATAGTTTGTCCTTTGGTTGGCCTTTTAGGCTGAGGACGAAGGCTACCTTTCCTATCTTGTAGTTTGAGGCCGGTATGACCGTCTGGCCGATGTAGGTCCGGCTATGTATCACCCATGGCGCTGCGAGGGAGTAGGGTTGACCCTCAGACTTCCCGTCGGAATACTTGACCACGTAGATGGGCCATTCATCCTCCTGCCGCCATGCTCCTCCGCTGTAGAAGAGGGTGTTGATCGCTGCGTCGGGCGAGAGGATGTCTGGATCCTCGTTGTTCAAGGGTTGGACGAGGGCGTTCGCCATGTAGGCTAGGACCGCGATGCTCCCGTTCAGGGGGGTTTCACCGGCCTCGATCACTATGTGGTAGACCTTGCCTTTTGAGATGGACACGGCCTTCTGAAGGCCGACGGCTATGAACCCCTTCCTGCTCGGTATCTGGGCTGTTCCGAAGCCGTTTCCGCTCATCCACTCTCCTTTTGGTAGGCCGGCGGTGTCCTCTTGGAGGCCGATGCGGGCTTGGGGCCGTCCGTTGGAGGCCATCGCGTTGACCACTACCATTGCGGCTTCTCCTGAGAACCTGGCGGTAAACCTGATCGAGACCTTTTGGTTCGCGTTCTCGATGAGTAGAACGCTCATACCTGTCTTCAGCTCGATGTCGACGGGGTTTCCCATCACGTATCCCGCGGGGATCTGCTTCCCCACGATCTTCACCTGACTGGTCTTGTTGCCTGTGTTCCCAGGGTTTGTCGAGTTTGTTCCCGGATTCCGTTCGCTTCCCCCGGGGGGGATGAAGACGGCTATCGACGAAAGGGCGAGAAGAACCACTATTGCCACTGCGAACAAGGGCCTACGGGTTTTCCTGAGCATCCTCCTCAACTTTCTCGGGCCCTCCTTGGCATGTTTGACGCATTGGTGGGCGAGGACAAATGCCTTAACGGAACTGGAGACCATAACCAAAGAAAGAGGGGGTTAGCGCCAACCTCTTGGCGCTAGTCTGCCAACACGTTGACGCCGAGCTGTATGGTCTTGTCGATGGCGTAGAGGAAGTCTTCGTCCGCGAAGGAGTCGCCGTAGACCCTAACCCTGGGTCCGGTGTTGATCCACCGCCACCCTGGGCTTGAGAACTGGAGTACGCCTCCGGGGTTCTTGCCTGGCGCTATGATTATCGTCAGCGTCGCGCTCTCGCCGGGAGCCAGTTCGCCTATGTACCAGACCACGTCCGCGTCGTAGCTGCTTCCGTCCTTCGTGGTTCCTTTGCCCTTCCCTGGGTTCGTGCCGTTCTGTTTGTCACCTAGGTGTAGTGTTATCCACGCGGTTCCCTGACTGGGCGATAGTGGGACACCGGAGCCCACGTAGGCTTTGTACCCAGCCGGGTCTATGATGAACGTCGTTCCGTCCGAAAGCCATACCCTGTTAGTCGCGACGTTGAAGGCCACAGGTGTGTAGTTGAGCGCCATCAGGTTGCCGCCCCACTTGTCCCAGAGCGTGAAGTTGTGTGCTTGGCCGTCGTACTGGTCGCCTAGGAAGGCGAGGCTGTTCTCGACGAAGTACGTGACGTTCCAGGATACCCGTGGGCCGCTGTACAGGCCGACAACGGTGGAGTTGAGGCCGCCGTCGATGATCTCAGGCGCTGTGAAGCCGCCGAAGCCGTAGGAGGACGTGAACTGCTTCGGGAACTGGCGTCGAGGCGTTACCACGCAGGTTGCGTCATCCTGGTCTCTGACCGTTATGCCCTCCTGGTCGACGCCCCAAGCCGTAGCAACGTTGGTGTAGTTACCGGCTGCTAGGCCTGTCTCGGTGTAGGTGAAGACCTGCACCTCGCTCGGGTTCAGCGTCAGGCCGCCGGCGATGACTCCCGACCTAGTATCTGTGACGTTCACGCCGAAGAGCGTCGTATCACCGTTGTTGTGGACCGTTATCGTCCAAGTTATGTTTCCGGGCTCAGGCTGCGTATGGGGCTCACACGTCTTCTCCACGTCTATGGACGGATGGATGACGTCTACGAAGGCCTCAGCCGTAGCCGTGACCTCCGTGCCCTCCTGGTCTACACCCGTCGCGACCGCCGTATTCAGCTTATCCTCCGTGAGGGCCTCGCTGGCTGTTCCTACAGCGATCTCACTCGGGTCGAGCGTCGTCTTGTCCAGGGTGATGGCGCCCATGTTGCTGTCGACGACGGTGACGTCGAAGAGCGTCGTGTCACCGTTGTTATGGACGATGAACGTGTAGGTTACCTCTGTGCCCTCAGAGACCTTGTCGTCGTCTGGGGTCTTCGTCAGCTCGATGGACGGATGGAGCACGTCCACACTCACGGTATCAACGTCCCGTACCTGTGTGCCTTCTTGGTCTTCTCCCGTCGCGGTAACGGTGTTCGTCACGTCATCCGTAAGCGTAGCGGTGAAGGTGTAGGTCTTCGTCTCACTTACAGCCAACGTCTGGTCTAGGGCGATAGGACCGTACACGTCGTCCACGACGTCCACGTTCGATAGGGGCGTATCACCATTGTTATGGACGGTGATCGTGTACGTCACCGTCGCGCCCTCAGAGACCTTATCGTCGCTAACAGTCTTCTCCACGTCGATAGACGGATGCAGCACGTCCACGAAGGCCCTAGCCGTAGCCGTGACCTCCGTGCCCTCTTGATCCACGCCGCTAGCCGTAGCCACGTTCAGGGTATCGTCGAGGAGCGTCGTGGTATAGGTGCCGCTCGCCGAGTCGCCTGAAATCAAGTCGACAGGTCCAAGGATGGGGACGCCGAACGTCACATCAAAGACGGTGACACCATAGAGCGTCGTGTCACCAGTGTTCGTGACCTCATACGTGTACGTGACCTCCGCGCCCACAGCGACCTTGTCATCGTCAGGCGTCTTCGTCAAAGCGATGTCCGGGTGAATCACGTCCACGGAGGCTGACGCCTCAGCCGAGACCGTTCCAAGCTGATGGTCACCCGTCGCCGTGGCCGTGTTCGTCTTATCCTCCGTGAGGACTTCGCTCGCCGTTCCCACAGCGACCTCACCGGGGTCCAGCGTCGTCGAGCTCAGGGTGATGGAGCCCAGGTTGCTGTCGACGACGGCGACGTTCTCAAGGGTTACGTCGCCGGTGTTCTCGACGGTGAAGGTGTATGTTACCTCTGTGCCTGCGGAGACCTTATCATCGCTAGGTGTCTTCGTCAAAGAGATGTCTGGGTCGATGACAACAACAGCCACAGTAGCTGTGGATCCGGAGGGTAAGTGCGCAATACCGTGGTAGTATCCGGTCGATGTCCCTGTGAAGATGTTAACCCCGGCCGCAATAGTCGTGTATGAAAAGGGGCCGTAAGTCAGGCTTTGACCCGCGCTCAGCGTAACGTCGTCTGCCGCATTAAGAATGTCCAAGATCGTCCTTACGCCACCGTCTGGCTCGGTCACCGTGAGGCCCTCGTAGGTGATGTCGGCGTCGATAGCAGCTGTATCTGTCACATCTATGGTGACCGTATACGTGACCGTTCCGCCTAGGACTACCTTGTCCGGGCTAGGACTGATAGAGAGAGACGGGGAGTTAGCGGTAGCACCCGACGGTGACTGGTGTGCTTCTGCAGTTGGCACGCTTGCGAATGCTACGAAGGATATCATCAAGGCTGCGAAGAATACCATCGATATGGTTCTCGCTGGTCTGCGGTTGATTCCGACAAGACCTAATGGATTCGTTCCCATTTTCCTTCTTTCTCCTTTGTTGCCTCATTCGCACCTCGCCGGGCTGGGGCTCCGGTCGCGGGCGCATGCCCATGACTGGCAGCAGTAAGCCAGCAGCAGGAGGGGTTAGGTGCTCAGAGAGAGCATACCCCACATCCCCTTCGCTTTCCCAGCCAAGGGGAGATACGAAGAGAGGCTGGGACCCGTGCCGCTGCGGATCATTTATCCAGGATGTTTCTCTCCACTACAATAGCGAGAAAGGTTTACATTTAGGTACGCCTAAGCAATAGCCCGGCGAGGAACTGAGATGGGGCCTCCTCAGAACCGGGGGCGTCTCTCTCCGCGGGATGCGAGGAAGAACACCGTTGTGAGGAGCTTCCGCTTGAGGCGTGAGTTCGACGGCCGACTTCAGGAGGACGCGGAGACCGGCGGAATGACCGTAAGCTCTCTCCTCTCGAGTATAGTGACGAAGTATGCGGAGTGGGACAGGTACGCGAGGAAGTTCGGCTACATATCCATTCCCAGCGACGTTCTCAAATCTCTGCTCCAAGCAGTTGATGACGAGGAGATCGCTGACATCGCGCAGGATCTGGGCTCTCGGCTCATCAAGGAGCTGGTCCAGTTCTGGTTCAACGAGGTAAACGTTGAACGGCTGATCGAGTACGTTCTGCTTCTCTGCAACTACAGCGGGATCGGCGAATACGAACTCCACTCGCAGGACACAAACCACACGGTGATCATCCGCCACGAGCTAGGGCAGAAGTGGTCCAACTTCATGAGCGTGTTCATCGATGCGGCGATGAAGAACACCTTCGGGATAACCATCGATTCCCAAGCTAGCCCGAGCCAAGTGAACATAAGGTTCGCGGCGAAACCCGCTCAGAGATAGAACCGACCTGCCAAGAAGCCATCTACCAACCGAGATGACGCCAGAGATGCTCTCATCCACATCGTCGCAGCTACGCTTTTCAGCGGGGCCTCCTCCAGAGAGGCTCAGGTACAGGCATGGCTGAGGCAGCCCCTCAAGGGCGCGACTCGACCCTCCGCATCTTCAGGCAGCATCGACGCGGCTACGTGGCGTTGAACGCCCTCTACTATGGGCTTGTACTCGCCGGGATGCTCTACGTCTTCACTCAGCCACAGCTGCAATTGGGGCTGATCGGCGATGTCAGGACGGAGCTGGAGCAGACCTTGCCCCTGGTGGTCGAAGCCTACACGAGCGGCAACTTCCCCCTCGCCGCCGCCTTAACGTTCGGCTTCAATTTCCTCCTCGGCTCCTTGCTCTACATCACGGCTCCAAGCCTCCTCCTGCCCTTCGCCGGCCTCGTGACAGGCGGCATACGCGCCGTCCTCTGGGGCCTACTCCTCGCGCCCACACAGCCCGAGCTTGTCCTCGCGATGATACCGCACTCCCTAACGCTCCTCCTCGAGGGACAAGGCTACATCCTCGCCATGTTCGCCGCCTACGTCCAATGGCGAGCCATCCTCAACCCCAAAAGCGTAGGCGAGGAAAGGCGTCTCAGCGCCTACAGGGTTGGACTGACCAGGACGGGCCGCCTTTACCTGCTCGTCGCCGCGGCCCTCGCCATCGCCGCGGTCTACGAGGCCTTCGAGGTCATCTACATCATCCCAATCCTATTACCGCGATGAGCCTCCAACGCGCGGGTGACCCCGTTTCCGGCTTCAGTATGGTTCCTCGAACCCTTAATCCCCTCGGAAGGGGTATCTCCCCCACTTCTGGACGCGGCCCAAGTAGTGCTGGAAGCTGGCGTAGGAGACGTCTGGCGGTATGTGATGGTCTGTTGACGCGATGTAGCCTCCGCCCGGCAGCAGCGCCGGGAGCTTCCGACGTAGCTCCTCGTCGATCGCCTCAGGGCCCTTTCTTAACGCCCAGAGGCTGATGTTGCCCATCAGCACGACCTTGTCCTCGTACTTCTCGCGTAGCGCCACGGCGTCCATTCCCGCCTGCGCCTCGAGGGGGACGAAGCCATTAACGCCGCCCTCCAGCCAGAGGGGGATCAGCGAGTTGATGTTCCCATCTGAGTCCACGAGCGTAAGCCGGACGCCCTTCTGCCGGAAGGCGGAGGTCACCTTCCTGTAGTACGGGACCATCAGCTCCTGGAAGAGCCGCGGCGCCACCATGGGCCCGTTCTTGTATGCCATGTCCTCCCAGATGCCTAGGTAGTCGACCTGCGTCTCCAGAGCCGGCTTGGCCAGCTTCAGGACGAAGCTCGACCAGAAGTCGAAGACCTCGCGGAGAAAGGCCTGGTCCCTCATGAAGGCGATGAGGAGCCGCTCCAGGCCTAGCATCCAGCGGGCCGCGCCGAAGAAGCCGGGGAAGCCCCAGCCGATGGGCGCACGCTCGGATTCAAGCACGGCCCTGACCCTTTGCTCCCAGTCCGGGGCGTATCTCCGCGCGTCCTCAGGGTCGAAGAACGCCTTGAACCCCTCCAGGTCCTCCCGGTTCTTGACCGGCCAGTCTAGGAACTGCGGCACGGACCGCCCGTCTCTACGGACGCGTTTCGTCACTCCCCACTCGTCGCGTACCACGCGCCAGGTCTCGTCCTCCTCGAGGACGCGCTCCGGCAGCAGGGGGCTGAAGTTCGTCCCGTAGAAGGCGCTTCCGGAGTTCCAGGGCGGCACCATATCCAGGCCGTATAGGGGACTGAGCAGATCATAGTCTAGGAGGCCGACGGGCAGCGGCCCATAGCCGCGTTCTCCCTTCGCCCTGAGGTCGAGCCTCAACTCGCCGCGAGCGTACCAGTCGTCGATCGTCTCCGCCCAGAACTGAACCGCGTGGGGCGCGCGGTCGGGCTCCTCAAAGTAGATCGCTCGGAGAAAGCGTTCACGCGGCGTCAAGCCGCCCGGTGCCTCCGGGCTAGAAGCCGTAGACCCTGATCGCGTTCAAGCCCAGGATCTTCTCCGCGAGCGCCAAGGCCGTCTTCAGCGGGAAGTAGCCTGAGGCCACCTTCGCGGCCAGAACCTCGGCGATCAAGTCCTTCGCCAGCATGAGCGAGGCGTAGCTGTGCTCAAGTATGCCGTGGTCTCCGCCCCAGGCGAAGATCTTGTTCCCGGGCAGGAGCTCGATCCACTCGTCTAGGCCGCGTTTGTAGCCCGCGGGCGTGATGTGCGCCAGCCAGCAGCCGTCGAGGTAGACGTTCGGGAAGTACTTGGCCATCAGCGCGAGCTCCATCATGTATGGGTAGCCGCCGTGGAAGAGGTCGAATCGCACGTCTGGGAACCTCCGGACCAGGTTCGTGAGATGCGTGGGGTCCGCGTTCGTGATGGTGTTGTAGTTCCCCGCCTGGATGCCCGTGTGGATCTGAAACGGCAACCTATGCCGCGCGCACCGCTCGCAGACCTCGTGCATGATGAAGTCCTGGAACGCCTTACGCTCCTCCGGCGTCGCGGCATTGAGGCCCCTCACGTAGATCCTCTCCATGTCGGGCTTGGCGACGGGCTCGTAGCGGAGCATCCGCTCATAAGCCAAGCCGGATTTGATCCCGACCGCGCCTGCCTTCACGACAGCCTCGAAGGCCTCGTCCAGCACCCCCAAGTATCGCTCTAGGGACCTCGCAGGCTCATCTGTGAAGGCCCGTAGAGCCTGGGGGTCGCCGTTGATGAAGCCGTCCATGCGCACGACATGAACGAGCCTCTCGTCCTTCATGACGCGGCCGTTCGGCGGGGCTGTGCCGCTGATGTCCAGGATCATCCTGTAGACGTTCATTCTCTCCAGGACCTTCATCGACCAAGCTAAGCCTTCTCCGCTTCTCTCGCGTATCCTGGCTGAGAGCTCCCGCCAGTTCCCGTCGTCCAGCTCCTCGGCGTCGAAGCCGTAGAGGTCCCGGAGCGCAATGAGCAGGTAGCGGTAGTACGCGCTGCCCTTGACGTTCTCCAGGTAGGGCTTGAGTTCCTTCCACCGTCGCTCAGCCTCGTCCGGGGCGTCGGGCCTTGAGAGGTACTCGAAGCTCTTCGCGTTAAGGAGGGCCTCAGGCATCCCTGAGGCGACGAGGTCGCCTCGAAGGTAGGTCTGCGTCAGGAAGAAGGGCAGGTCCATCTGGGTGTCAGGCTTCGCCAGGAAAGGGTTCGTCAGATGGTCATGATGATCGACGAGCCTCATCCCATCGAGAGCCTGTCGAATCTCCCTCTGCAGCACGGACTTATCCACAGTCGATCCCTCATTGTTTACTGGAATCGCGGAGCTTTACTCAGGCAATCGTATTAAGGGGTTCCCCTCCCCAATAGGGGGCTTGGAGGCCATGATCGGGAGGGTTGACTGCGCCGCCTGGGCCTAAGGCCGAAGTCCGTCTGGGAGTGAAGGCCACCCTGGCGGTATGGCTGCTGTCGCTGCTCTCAGCCATGGTCGTCGGCGCCGCCCTGTCCATGGAGCGTATACTGGCCGTCATCCTAGCCGAGGTGATGCTTGCGGCTCCTCCTTTGCTCTTTCTCCTTCGGAGGCGAGAGCTCATCCCCAGCCTCGGCCTTGCCAAACGGCCCTCCACGAGGGACTTCCTCCTTGGCGCCGCGATCGGGCCGACAAGCTTCGGGCTGAGCACCACGGTCAGCTATCCCCTGACGTTGGTCTTCCCGCCGCCTGAGGGGTATCTTGACGCCCTGCTCAGGTTCGCGCCCCACACGCCTCTCGAGCTTGCTGTCTGGTTCCTCATAGTCCTCCTTGTTGTAGGCCCCTGCGAGGAGCTTCTCTCAAGGGGCTTCGTCCAACGCGGCCTTGAAGCCCGGTTTGGCAAGGGAAAGGGCTTGGTCCTTGCCTCAGTGCTCTTCGGGCTCTCGCACCTAGACCCCTGGTCCT